>Ga0222718_10005340_pt1 | contig 10442 bp, 11 predicted proteins | sample C33_27DmetaG_FD_165045 | JGI IMG/M metagenome (GOLD analysis project Ga0222718, IMG submission 165045) | Estuarine water microbial communities from San Francisco Bay, California, United States - C33_27D | ecosystem: Environmental > Aquatic > Marine > Unclassified | place: USA: California... | reverse complement strand
GTCCTTTTTGGTTCAAACTGCTCTTGTAATTTTTTAACACGATTTTTACTAATACCTGTAAAGTTACGAGTAGGCGTGCGACTAAATCCACTTTTCATAATAGATATTTATAAAATATTGATAGAAAATAATATTTCGTTTACATATTTAAATATGAAATTACTTATCAAAAAGATTAGTTTATATATTTTATTTTAAAATATATTAATTAAATGGATAAACACTATTTTTAACGCGATAATTGACTATCTAGTTTATGAACGGTAAGCAGTTTTGCTTCACTCTTTTTTAATTCTATTTTTTTTCTACGTTTTTCACGCTGTTTTTCTGAAAGAGGTATTTCTTCTTTTGTAATTATTTCTTCTCTCTTTTTAATTTCTTCGATTTTAAATAATGACGATTTCTCTTCTATAATTTCTTTCTTTTTCATCTGTTCTATAATTGGTAAATAATATGCTGAATTTTTAATATACCGACTTGTATCTGATGTAATTGGTTTATGAATAGAATATAATTGTGTTAAATAATCAAAAACGATTAACATATAACATAATCTACCTTTCTTTTTTGTAGTTGTCCATTCGTATTTATACAATGCAAATAAAGATGATATATTTTGATAAATCTTAGTATCCATTTTTGACGCAAAATCCAATAAAATTTCCCAAATAAGCCAAACCATATCTTTAGCATCAATGGTATTATGAATATGATTTCTTGGAGCACAATTTAATTTAATTCCATTTTTTAATAACATAGTCTCCCATTGAAATAACCAACCCAACCAATATTTGAAATGTTCGGTTTTCTTTTCAGTAATAGCCCATGCAATTTCATTCATTGCCATACGAATCTCAGGTGAATCTCCTGTACGAATAAAATGTGATACAAAATCACGGTCTTTTGATCGTATTTTTTGACGCACAACATTTGATTGAAATTCTTCAACTTTGCATTTTGATACTCCTTTTATCGTTTCTTTACGAGAATCACAACAAATTGTAATGAGTTCAGCTATATGGTTTCGTAATGAAATAGAATTACGAAGTGTTAAATCAGTCATTTTTTCAATATCCGTTTTTTTATATCCCTTTTTTGTAAATTGACCATTTGTTTCTAATACATTTTTACGAAGTAATAAATATTGTTTAAACCGTCTAAAATAACGAAATGGAAATATAGGGTTTAAAATTCCTATTTTTTTAGTATAAATCCATTCAATAATAGAAAATACACGTTTTGTTTCACCACATGCCATCAATTCAAATGCCAAAAATATTGCTGTTTCTGGACGACAATCTAAAATTTTTTTTTTACATTCTTTTACAACTTCTGTTTTTAAATATCCTGAAAATGTTCTGTCTTTAAAATCATAATAGGTTCGCGTATCATTAAAATACATTCTCTTTGTCGTAATCAAAGATTATTAAAATATAAAAAAATACTTACTCTTCAACATGCAATTTCATAGCATAAATTAGTCCAGGGAAATACATAAAACAGGTTAAAATAAAGCATATAATAATTCTGTTTATGTTTTTAAAATCACGTCGTTTTTGATGAATAAAAGCATATAACGGAGGAAATGCAATCATATAGAGATAATCTGGAAGATCTTTTGGAAGACATATTGTTCCATAACCTAATCCACCATACATAATTTTATCAAAAAGCGTTTGTTCAGCAAAATTTACAGCGTCACAACTCATCTTATCTTATCTTACAATAAAGGTAGAAATTAATTACTATTTCTTTTTATTGATTAACTAAATAAAGACGTAACTGGTTTATTTGGATCTTTTACATCACGTGCAAGTTGTTGAACTTTCTCAATAGAATATGTATTGTTAATTACTTTTCTTTCATTTTTACATTTTGTTAATTTTCGTTCTTCTTCAGCAAGTTTATTGCTATTTACAATAATTAATGAATAAACTAAACCGGGAAAGTAGAACATACCCGTTAAAATGCATGAAATAAATATTTTTCTTAATGGTTCTGTTCCATATATACCCGTGGTCATCATAACCCCATAAGGTGGAATTAAGATTGTAAATATATTACGCAATAACCATAATGAATAACATCTAGAACATGAATTAGTCTCTTTACATTTTTTTAACTTTTCTGGATTATCATTTGGATATTCACGTTCAGTAATTATATCTAACATTAATACACTTAAATCCCCTTTAACTTGTAAAAGAGGACCTCCAATTGCTGTAAATACGCCCCAAAATACATTTCGTGCAATAAATATAGCTTTATCAATAACAGCAAATACAAGCGTAATAATTTCAGCAATCATACGTGCAACCGGTCCACCTTTAGCATCTTCTACCATACTATCGATTCGTAATATATCTGTCTTCGTCATATTTTGATATTTATCACCATCAATACTATTCATTTTATCTTTAACATCACATTCTCTAACAGATGAACCATCCATGCGCGTACATTGTCTACCTATAAATCTATTACTACGATCTCTAATTACTTTACAATCGCCTTCTGGACAATCGCTATTTACTCTACACGTTATTATTTTATCTTCAGGTTCTTTTCCATCTCTACAAAATCTACCTAATGGTGTTGTTTTATTTTCATCAGCATAAGTCATGGTACAAACTGCTCCATTTTTACAATCATTTGTATCGTTACACTCTTGACCATTCATCTTATTCTACTTATAATGAACCTTGAAAATTTTTTTTACAAATATATTATTTACACGTAGACTTTCCGGATGATTTCATTCTTCTTTCAGTAATAATAATAGCGTATAATAATCCTGGAAAATAATAACCATATACTGTTAACAATGTACATAAAAAGATTTCATGAAATACAAATCCGTGTGCTTGAAAAATAGCAAAGGGTGGACAAATAATCAATAATATCAAATTCATAAAAGATGCTGAATAACAATTTTTATTTGCTCTTGAAAATGCTGAACTTTTGCTATTTATATCAGTATTTATTTCGTTAGATAATATTGCTGGATTAAACAATCCTGATATCTTTTCAAATAACATTGTAATACCTATCATTACACCTGTAATAATTTCATTTGCTAACTCGGTCGGATTGAATAAAAGTGGAACTATTTCGAATATACGAATTATAAAGTTAAATAAAGGTCCAAATAAATCCCATACAATTGCAAAAAAAGCTGAAAACATAACTAATGGAGCAATTGTAGGTAATAAAGTAACCATATCAGGCAACATAAAACCACCGTGCATCCTGCTATCTCTTATAATTAATCTAGATTATTCTTTTTGAATTATCGTTTACTTAATAATCCTGTTGTTATAATCGCATAGATAAGTCCAGGAAAATAATAACCATATACTGTTAACAATGTACATAAAAAGACTTCATGAAATACAAATCCATGCGCTTGAAAAATAGCAAAAGGTGGACAAATAATTAAAAAGAGTAAATTTATAATATTTGTCCTGTAACATATTTTATTTTTACAGTCCTCTTGTTGGTTATTCATATCACCTCTAATCATGGAATCTTTAGAAGTTAATATATTTGGATTAAAAAAATCGCTAACTTTCTGAATTATCATAACTAATCCAACTGTTACTCCAGTGATAATTTCATTAGCCAATCTAGGAGGATCAAATAATAATGGAATAATTGGAAATAATCCTGTAAAAATATCAAGAATTTTAATTAAAATATTTCCAAATAATGCAAACATTGCAGCCATCGCAATAAAACCAGGTAACAAAACAAATGCAGCTGCTGCCATATTTCTTTTTTATCTCTTAATGTAAAGCAATATTTTTCTAGATATCTCTAGTTACAACGAGATTTACTGCTCATTTTAATATTTTTACTAGTAATAATAATAGCGTATAACAATCCTGGAAAATAATAACCATATACAGTTAACAACGTACATAAAAAGATTTCATGAAATACAAATCCATGTGCTTGAAAAATAGCAAAGGGTGGACAAATAATCAATAACACTAAATTCATAAAAGACGTAGAGTAACAGTTATACTTATCACCTTTATTAACATTAGAGGTCGTTATTTTTTTATCTTTTAGAATATTTGGATTTAAAATATCCATAACCTTTTGAATTAACATCGTAATACCAATTGTAACGCCAGTTATAATATCATTCATTAATTTTGTTGGATTTAAAAATAATAATGCGGCCATTTCCATAATAGGTGGAATAATTGAGAAAACGGCTACTAATATTTTCCAAAAATATACAATAAATGCAATAAGCATCGCAATTGGTGGAACATAAAGAGCTATTAGTGGTAAAAACCAGAACATTCCTATTTAATGATTAAAGAGATTAAAAAATATTCTTATTATTAAATAAACAAATATGAAAATAAATAATACAAAAAAACAAAATAAATTAAAACAAAAAAATAACAGTACTAAAAAAACGATTAAAAATATTAAATTATGCTCTGTATTACCCCCTACATCACATATTGTAAATCTTGATAGGGTTAAACGTTATGATAGTAAAACAATGTTATATATAGATGAAAATAATAAACAACATTTATATAATTTAGAAAAAACAACTGAGTTAAGTAGAGGTAGTTATGGTAAGGTTGTTTTGTTAAAATCAAATACAACTAAACAAACATTTGTAGCTAAACTATTTTTTAAAGATACAGCATTTAATGATGAATATAATAATATTATGTTATTAAAAGATTATAATATACATTGTAGATTAATTGATGGAATACCCTTACAAAATATGGTAGGATTCAAAAATATTCTTATTATGAATACATATGATGGTGATTTAACTAAATTAAGAAAAACTCTACAACCTGAACAATATGAAGCATTTATTTTAGAAGTGTTACGTATGTTTAATTGTTTAGTAGAAAAAGATGTTGGATATTTAGATATTAAATTACAAAATATTCTATACAAATGTGTAGAAAACTCTGAATTTATGATGAAGATTGGTGATATTGGAAGTATTACAATCTTAAATAAAGAATATGGAATAGTATCTTACGTTCCTTTTGAATATAAAGATACTTCTAAAGAAACACTAACTACTGAATCTGCTATGGTTTTTTTAATTGCAGTCATGTTTCTAGGATTATTTACTGATCATAAAGAAACGCGCATATTTCATTATAGTAATTTTAAAAATGAAACAACTACTAGTTATTTACATAAAGTGTTTTTACTTATTTATAAATATAAACTAGATACATATACGTTCAAAAATGGTAATCCATACTTAGATATGTTTTTAAATATGTTATCACCCGATCCCAAAGAACGTGCATCAATACAAGAAATAATTGAATATGTTAGTGATGATTATAATTTAAAATACAATAATACGGATAATGTATATATTGAACGTAATACTAAAAACACCGATGATTACATATAATTTAAATACAAATAATTAATTAAATATAGGATCTTTAATAACATTAGTTAAATTAATAGGTGTTTCATTAATAATAATTGTATCTTCATATTGAAATGTAGTAGCACCTGTTGGTGTTATAATTGGCGGATAAGCTTCAATACAATCATTTAAAAATAAATCGGTTGTAATCTCCTTCTCCTTATATCTAGTATATTCATTATTTTGAAATTGAAATGTCCAAGGTAATCTAAAATCTTGATTTCGAACTATATCATTCCTAATTTTTTTTGTATCCGGTAATAATCTAGTAATAAGTGGAACATTTTTCTTCCAAATAAAATGATTTGTATCTTCTAACTTTAGTATATGAATTGATGGATCTTTATCAGCAACTGAAAATACTTCAATTGCACATATATCATCTTCTCTAAATCTAGGACTATCACTAAAAAAAGCGTTCGCGTTTGTAGAAAAGGGTATAAAATATTCTCCATGAATTTTCCATGGTCCAATTTGGTGTCCTGCTAGATTTTTTAAACACGTTACATCTTCATAAGAATCAATAATTTCTTGTGCCTTTTCAGCTACTTCATAAGTTAAAGCATCAATCTTAATACTATTTAGCATTGTAAACATAATCTCTCTAGTTAATTTTCTTGCACATTCTTCTTTATCACTTAATTTTTTAATATTTTCATTTTTATTACACATACTAGGAATCCATGTAAATGCTGAATCAATAATACGTCCTTCACGATGAATACCCCAATCAATCTTTACTATATCTTTTGTTTTATCAAATGTTCTTTCATCCATAGTAAAAGAAGTATCATGTGCGGCAATATCATTCTTAGATATTCCACAGGGAAATGCTATAGAACATTCCATTTCTTGAATTGTTTTGTAAACAAAACTAGTGATGTCTACATATTTTATTTTATATGGATGTGCCTGAATCCATTTTATAATTTTATGACGTATAGTTGCGTGAATATCTCCTAATTCTATCCATTGTTGTTTGATTTCTTCTTTCATTGCAATAATTTTCCTTTTAGTTTATAGTTAAAGAATATTCTCTAAATAGATTTTATAATTAACAATGGCAGATCCAGGATTTCATACGATAAAAAAAATTGGAGAGCAAGATGTATACTTAACTGGTAATCCAGAAATTTCACATTTTAAAAAGGTTTTTAGGAGACATACTCGTTATTTCAAACAATATAAACAAATTAATTTTGATAAGACTCCGGATACAACTAATTTTGGCGTATTATATAGTGCAACAATTAAGCATGACCATCATTTATTAGGTGAAATGTATATAGAATTAGTAGTAAAAGGAACGAGTAATGCAGTAAATCAATATACGGTAAATCATTTTGGAAATTCTTGTATTAAAACTGTAACCTTTAAAATTGGTGGTAGAACTATTGATACCCATACTGGTCAATGGTTACAAATTTATAAAGAATTACATGAATCTAATAATAACTTTAGTGAAATTGGTTCTCATAGTTCAGGTTCCGGACTAGGAGGCGGTCGTAAAACAATATATAATATGGATCATACACAAGACAAATATACATGTGATCAAATTACACCCATAGATACATGGTCTCTTGATGATAGAATTCAAGGAGATTATCCTCTAGTATTTGGAGGATTAAGTGCTAGTAATATTACATCTAGCACAAATTCTATAACTTGGACTTTTGATTTAGCAGATCATATTTCTGGTTCAAATATATGGGAAACAGTCGGTGGTGCTGTAGAACATGGATTAAGTGTTGGCGATAAAGTAAAAATGATATCTGCCGGAACCGGAGCAAATGGATATAATCAAAATGGTATATATTATGTTGTTGAGGTTCCTACAATTACTACTGTAAAATTATCTGGAACAAAAGGTGGACCAGTTATAATCGCTAATGGAGATTCTTCAGGGGGAACTTGGAAAATGCAACAAATTGATTATAAATCATTAATGGTAAACGCACATGGTTCTTATGATATTGGAGCATATGAGAAAAAAATAAGGATTCCATTACGTTTCTTTTTCAACAATAATCCTGGATTAGCTCTTCCAATGTGTGCTTTACAACGAGGTGGCGATCCAGTCCGTATTGATATTCAATTAGAATCATTAGATAATTTAAAAGGTGATGTAAATTCACTTGAATTAAGCAGTATTAAATTATACGCAGAAACATACAATTTATCGTTTGATGAATTAACGCGATTTAAAAATGGAACACATATGTATTTAATTGAACAATTACAAATTAATGGTGATACGGCAATCCCTTCCTTTACAACAGGTAATACACAAACAGATGAACGTGTAGTAGATTTAAGATCTATTATGCATCCTGTAAAATACTTTACATTTGTAGTTCAGGAAGAACCAAGTGGTGGTACTAAAGGTATTGGACCATGTTATTTTCGTTCACTTGTTCCAAATTCGTTTTATGGAAATGATGGATGTTATAATGATGACACGGGTTCTTTGCGTCTTATGTTAGATAGTGACGTTACAACAGAACGATTATCCCTAGATTATTATACAAGAACTCTTCCAAAACGATTCTGTAAAGGAAGAATGCCTGATTTAGATAGAATTGGTATATATTCTTTTGCATTAAACCCGCTCAATCTTGATCCATCTGGAACGTGTAATTTTTCATTATTCAATCAAAAACAAATGAATGTAACTTTATCAGGAAATGCGGCAAATCTAGAAGGTTATACTGGAAATAAAAAATTATTAATCTACGCTGTAAATTATAATATATTTCGTGTTATTGGTGGTCACGGTGGTGTATTATATATCTAATCATATTATAGAAATATGAACTACATAATTTATTTTTTGTTTATTTTATTACTAATTATATTACGTAATAATCGTTATGAACGTTTCGGATACTTATATAAAGCAGGTGATGATCCTTATACAATATCAACTATTTTAACCGGTTGTGTTTCTAAAATAAAATTAGATGTAAGATTTTTAAATAAACAAGAAGGTTGTAAAGAATTAAAGCGTAAAATTCCATATTTTACAGAAATGAACGAATTTGACCGTAAGGTGAAAGGAAATACAATTCAAAATTGTGATTTAATTAAAGAATGGACTCTCGATGAAAAAGGTGTTGTTTTAGATATGATAAATTATGCACAATTAGCAAAAAAATGTGTATTTGGATTTCAAAGAAAAATTATGTCTACGCCATGGAAATTTGTAAAAGTTTCTTCACGTGTTGAAAATGGATTTCCTCATACACATAATGATATAATTTTTCTTCCAGAAAACTATTTAACTACATTAGTGAATAATAACAAAACACAAACGACATCTAAAATATATTACGATTTGGGTCATATTATAATTCATGAAAAGGTTCATGTATGGCAAAGAAAAGAACCTGAAATTTTTGCTCCTCTTTATAAAATGTTAAATTTTGAGAAAGTTAAATTTGATGGAAAAACGAAAAGATGGTTAAAAAAAATCTTGAGAACAAATCCAGATGGTATGGATTTTGAATGGATATATATGGATAACGATGGACAATACTATGTGTTAGGTTCTTTATGGAGAAATAACCCTAGAAGTTTAAGTGATATAGACAATGTAGCTATTCCAATTATACCCAATAAAACACATTCATTATGGTCGGTTCAAACTGATAATACGGATGGTATTATACCAATTACAGACTTATCAAACTGGCATGATATAATAGGATTAACGTCAAATCACTATCATCCTAATGAAATTAGTGCAGAAGCTATTGCTCGTAGTACATTAAAAGATAAAGAACTTGTAGAAGTTGATATAAAAATTGAACAATGGTTTGAAACTATATCTATAGTATAATACTATAGGAATTCATTAAAATGACTGAAACCAAACAAATGCCCAAAGCAGTAAAACAAAAGAAACCTAGATGTCCAGTCTGTAATAAAAAACTAGGATTAATGGTATTTACATGTAAATGCGAACAAAGATTCTGTATTAGTCATATGCAACCGGAAGACCATATTTGTACGTATGATCATAAAACAAATCAACGTAAACTACTCAAAGAACAACTTCCATTAGTTTGTGCAGAAAAGATTGCAAAAATTTAATATAGAAAAGAAAATAAAAGAAAACAAAATTATGAAGCATTAGTTTTTGCATGCATATTAGTTGGAACACATAAATACGAACAAAAATTAGTATAATTTAAACCATCTTTTTTATTTTTTTTATAGTCTCTATCAGCTAAATGAGGAGCCCAAATTGATTGATTACTTGCGTCTTCGTTTTCAACTTTCAATGTTCCTTGTTTATGAGACCATCTTGCGTTTTTATCTTGACGATAGAAATGATATGTTTTATCAGGGTGAACTACAACAGCACCTTTATAATAGTTTGGAGGACATTTATCTTCAAAATTAGTTTTAAAGATTTTATTACGCTTCGTAAACTTATCTTTATTATCAAGAAAAACTTTATTTACAATAGTATCACAATCATACACATACTTATTTGAAGCTAATAATCCGTTTTCAACTGCAAAATCTCCTGGTTGTGGTTTCAAATCATCACATTTTGATGGTTTTTTAACACATACCTTTTTTCCATTTTTCTTTGTAAATTTTGGACAATAACCTTCACATTTTTTTTTGATAGTAGGAATATGATCATCTAAGAAATACGCATAACAATTATGTGAACTTTCTATAACTGGATCTTCCCAACGCGAAGGATCATATTCCGGTTCACTACCCGACATGTATTTCATGAACTTACTCTTACATTTATTATAGTCTTCACATTGTTTACCGTGTTTAATCGTCATACAATCATTATGAAATTGTGTAGGATAGTTATTTCTATCAAAACAATTACAATCTTTATCTTTTTTAATTAAAATACGATTACAATTATCTACAGTTAATTGTGTTGTAAATTTTTCTTTTTTACCATTCTTTTTGGTTTTTCTATTTTTATCTTTATTTTTATTTTTTTTTGTTTTTTTTCTTTTTATTT
>Ga0222718_10005339_pt1 | contig 10442 bp, 10 predicted proteins | sample C33_27DmetaG_FD_165045 | JGI IMG/M metagenome (GOLD analysis project Ga0222718, IMG submission 165045) | Estuarine water microbial communities from San Francisco Bay, California, United States - C33_27D | ecosystem: Environmental > Aquatic > Marine > Unclassified | place: USA: California... | reverse complement strand
ATCATATACTAATTGGTCATATAAAAGGAAATCAATTTCTGTTTCATCTAGAATATCTTGAATTTGGATCATTTATAATTTGTTGAAAATTTTAATTTTTAAATTAAGAAAATGAAAAAATTATTTAATATTTTTTCGGTATATGTTATTTGGTTTATTCTACAGATATACATGGTGCTCCAGGACAGAAATGTTTTTCACAAAAGTAAATAACCTCTTTGTCACTATGGAATTCCAGTTTGTATTTACTACGTTCATTGCAATCTTTGCATGTGGAACCCTCTTCCTTAGGGTTTCTGTAAAGATTGACTGGAAATAATTTGATATGCGGATTGTATCCAAAATAACACCCGGAACAGTAATGTTCGTTGAACGGAACACCGTTACAATCTACTGAACCAGTAATTGCTAAATCTGCGTTGGTTTCACCGCAAAATTCGCAATGTATTTGTTTTGTATTTTCTTTGATAGTTTCAAAAGACATACTTACTTATTATTTTATAGTAAACTCATTTTCAATTTTTTTATATAGTATTTTTTTTAATAAAAAAATTCTGGAGCAACACAACAACTTTACACCTTTGAACATTTAAAACGCCGACTTTCTAATATTTAGGGAATTAACAGAAATTGTTAATTTAAGTTAATTTATAAAATTGATTTAAAAATAAAATATATTAACAATATATAACGAAAATGGTTAAATATTCATGCGAACGATGTGGTAAAGGATTTTCTCAAAAATCTCACTATGATTCTCATAATAGACGCAAAACGCCTTGTGAAAATAATGCTGATAAAATTAAGGATCTTGTAGATAAAGCAGTTGAAGAAAAAATAAAAGAATTAAATAAAAAATTGATTGTTGAAAATAAAGAAGTAAATGTTAATACAGACATTATGCAACCACAGGAAAACCTAAGTAATCAAGTAAAATACATTGATCTATTTTGTGGAATGGGGTCATTTCATTATTCATTTCAAAAGTTAGGATTTAAATGTGTTATGGCTTCTGATATTTATAAACCAGCAAAAGAAAATTATAAAAAAAATTATAATATAGATGTTTTAGGTGATATTTGTGATATTGAACCATCCAGTATTGAATCATACGATATTCTATGTGCTGGGTTTCCTTGTCAGCCATTCTCACAAGCAGGACATCATAAAGGATTTAAGGATAGTAGAGGAACTATGTTCTCACAAGTAATGAGATTTGTAAAAACAAATATACCAAAAGTTGTTATATTAGAAAATGTCCAAGCTCTTTTGAATCATGATAAAGGTAAAAGTTTTGCTAAAATTAAAGAAGAATTAGAAAAGGAAGGATATAGTGTTGTTTATAAGGTTATAAAATGTAGTGATTATGGAATCCCGCAAATGAGAAAAAGATTATTTATAGTTGGGTTTAAAAATATTGAAGTGAATGATTTGGATAATTTCTTTGAACTTAGTAAGTATAAAAAAAATACTACACTTACTGATTATCTTGGACAAAACTTTGAAAAAGATGTTGCTTATACACTAAGATGTGGTGGAAAACATTCTCCAATTGATGATAGACATAATTGGGATGGTTATTGGGTAGATGATAAAGAATATAGGTTGACCATTGATGATGGGTTAAAGTTACAGGGGTTTTATAATTATGATTTTGTAGGAAACAAAAATGAAAAATGGAAGATGCTTGGTAATACTATTCCAACTATATTTACTGAAATTATTGGAAAACAGATAATTAAACATACTTCATTTAATTCTAATGTGTAAACTTCCTTTATATTTAATTGAGCCATCAGGTTTAATGTCATCAAATACCCATGGTTTACAATATTCATTCATTACTTTTGGCATACCTTTATCTCTCAATGATATAACTATTTTATCATAAATAGATTCAATGTATACTTTTTTATTTTGTATATTATCGTATTTTTTAAAAATTATTTTATCACTTTGATAAGTCATTATAGCATCTGATTTACACTTGCTATATCCTTTACCAGAACCATCAAAAACGAAGTATGATAAAATTTCTAAAAATTTTTCTTTCAATGAATAGTCATCTTTTAAACACATCAAATTACTAATTGGTGTATCTTCACCGATTATTTTGTTTATTCTTTTATCAATATATTCTTGAAGTATTTTATCTAAACAAGATACATGATCATTAAATATACCGCCTTCCTGGAATATTTTTGCACTTCTAGGAGTGTGATTTAATATAGATGGATTTGCTCCATTTTTACTTTTTATAGATATACTATATACATTATTTGTTTTTTTCATTCTTATTTTACAATCAGCTTTGTAACCACAAGGTGCCTTTGATAATTTATTTAGATCGACTATTTCATCATCAGTATCTATATTAAGAATGCTTATACCTTCGGATGCTTCTTCTCCAAATATCTCTATTAATTTATCAAATTCATTCATTTCATTAAGATGATATAGATATAATAATGATAAAACCTCATCTTTTTCTCCTGTATTTTGATTATTTGTAAGTATATTTATTCTAGCCAATAAATATTTATTTTTTTTTTCTAAAATCTCATTTCTTTCCTTTTCTTTATGATAAAGTTTCTTATAATTTTTTATTTCAATAATCTTTTTGGGTTTAGGTTGTTCTACAACTTCTGGTTGACATGTTGTTTCTTCGGAAGACATATTGGTTTCTTTAAGTATAAAATAAGTATTTAATTTGAATCAATTTTTTTATAACTTGTTAAATTATATTATAATGCCTACACATAAAAGTAGTGATTATAAATTATCAGCAGTTAAATACTATTTATCCCATTCTAAAAATCAAGTGCAAACCTGTAAAATATTCGGTTGTTCTGAAAGAAGTTTAATGAGATGGGTAGATAAATATAAATCTACCAATAATATTACTCGAAAGAAAAGAGATTATAAAGCGTATAAAATTACTAATAGTCATATATCATTCATAAAGCAACAACTTAAACAAAATAAAACTATTACTATGGATGAATTGTTAGCCAAATTAAAAACTAAATACCGAGAGTTAACACTATCAAGAGTTCATTTAGGTAGAGTTGTAAGAGATATTAATATTACACTAAAACAAACGCGATTACGACATGTTCCAAAAACAAGATATAAAAAACCTATTATAATTAAAAATCAAATCAAGGAGTTTTATAGTAAAGTTAAACAATATAGCTTAGATGATATTATTTGTATTGACGAAACATCATTAAACTCATTTATGATTAGAAGAAAATGTTATGAAGAATTAGGGAAAAGGTGTGTAGTGAAAACCGAAAGCCAAGAAGTTTTCAAAAAATATACTGGTATATTTGCTATTTCTTCAAAAGGTGTAATTGGATATGAAGTATATAAAAAGGGAGGGATTGATAGTAATAGAATGGTTGATTTTATTAACAAATTTATAAATGGAAAGTATAAAAATAAATTAATCATTTTAGATAATGCCAGTAGTCATAGAAATCAACTTGTAAAAGATGTAATTAAAAAGGATAATAATTTATTATATGCTGTCCCATATCAACATTATACAAATGCAATAGAAGGATATTTTAATGTATTGAAATCACGATTACAAAAGAAAAAAGGATTAACATACGATGAATTAGTTAAAAATGTAAAAGATGTATTAGATGAAATACCAATACATATTTATAAAAATCTAATAAAAGGAGCATATGATAGAATTGAAAAATATGTAAAAAGACCATCAACGAGAAAAAGGAAACCTAAAAAATATCTTGATTAGGTCGGCGTTTTAAATGTTCAAAGGTGTAAAAGATGAAGTCTACTCTTAGTGGATTATTCAAGTAAGAATGTGTAAGTAAGATTTCTGTTATATAAAAAATACAATAATTTTTTATATTTATAAATAAAAATAATATTACCGATTGGAAATATATCTCAATGAATTATAATAAAAAATTAACAGACAATTCAAAATATCTAAAAATATGTCTAGGCTATATTAGTTTAGTATTTAATAAATATTTTTTAATAGATTATAAACTACTACTACTACCATGTCGTCCACTAGATTCATCAATATCTTTACATAAATAAAAAAATAAAAATAAACCAATACATATACCGACAATAGCACCCCCGTCCCCTCCTCTTTGTTTATATTTATTATTTAACTTCGGCATATTTTTTTTACTTCGTTTTGTGTACCTTCGGCATTTCTTTTTATTATGATATTTTTTTTTGGTAATTTTACCACCACCTGTCAATGTTTTCATTTTTTCCTCTAAAATTTTTTTTATTTTTGTAAGAGTAGCAATATATTTATCTGGTTCTAATTCTTTATTAATATCTAATTTTTCAATATCTGTTTGAGTTAACTGATCTATTTTTTCCAAATCTTCAGATTCGGCTATTCCTGTATTAGATATAAATTGTCTTAGTATAATTTTATAACAGTTCCAATTTTTTGACATATTATCCGCTTGTGTTTTAATTTTTTCGGTTAATTCACTTATAAATGTGGTCGCTATAATAACCTTTTTAACAAAGTTATGCCAATTTCTGTTTTTATTTGCTGTCGCACCATCTGTCACTGCTGTCGTATCCAACATTTCTCTTGTTTTCTGAACTTCTAAATCTAAGTTCATTTTTTTTCCACTATCTCTAACTCTTCAGTTATTTTTATAATCATTTCTTTATAATCTGTTTTTTCTAGAGGTTCCAATATTGCTTTTTCTATATTTAATTCTGGCCTTAACTTACATATATTTAATAAAACTTCTAATTTTATTTTATCATCTATTTGTTCTTGTGTGATTTTTTGTACTTCGTATAAATTTATTAAATTTTTTGTAGTACCCCCTTTCAAAATTTTCCTATTTCTTTTTCTATTAAATCTTTTTTTATAAGTTTTCATTTAATATTATCAAACATAAAAAATAATTTTTAATTAAATATTTAATAAATACCTTCCCATACCTTCTTCAATGACACATTACTAATTTTTATTTTTTCCTTTTCCTCTAATAATTGTTTCACTCGTTTAATGCTCATTGATTGGTCTTTATAACCTAATATTAAAGAAACTTCTTCATCTGTATATTTCTTTTTCTTTTTTTTTTTATTATCTGTTTTTATTTCATAATCCAATTCCTTACCCATACTCGTTGTTTTATAACCCTTGATATCTAAATTCCCGTATGTTTGTGAATCGTGACAACTCTTACAAAGTGGTACTAAATTAGACAAATTATTCTTATGTATAGAACCTATCATTTTATCTTCGTCCGCGATATGTTGTTCTTTAATATGGTGTGTTTCCTCTGCTTCTTTTCCACAAATACCACAATTACCCATATATAAATCCTTATTATAGTGACTGGTTTTATCCTTCACTATTTCTTCATTTATATTCAATAAATTCTTCCTTATTTTATTAGCTAAAGTTAAAAAATCCTTATCTAAGTCCATTGCTTTACATACTTCTAAACCGTATATTGCGGGTCCGTGTCCTTCTTCTATTTTTCTGTCGTAAATTAATTTTTTATTTTCTTCATCGAAAATAACTTTCAAATGAAAAGACCTAACATTTTCCAATTCTTGTATTAATTCCATTTTATTTAGTTCGTGTAAATGTGTCGCAAATATAAAATTTACATTTTTACTCGCCAGTCTTATAACACTACTAGCAAAAATAGACTGTGCCGATACACTTTCCGTCCCACTACATAACTCGTCACCTAAAACTATACTATTGGCGTCACTTCTTCTTAAAATACTCCTAAGTTCACTCATTTCAACCGCAAAGGAAGATTGTCCCTTGAAAATATTATCATTATCACTAATACGTGTAAATATATAACTAAATGGTCTATAAATGAATTCTCTGGAAGAAACAAACATTCCGGCTTGTGCCATAATAATATTCAATCCTACTGCTTTCATTAAACTGGATTTACCTACGGCATTACAACCATATAATAACATACCATTTAATGTATTTGCTTCTTTTACTTCGCTTATTACTTTTTGGTCTAAGCTTTTTTCTAAAAAGCTTTTTTGGTCTAAGCTTTTTTCTAAAAAGCTTTTTTGGTCTAAGCTTTTTCCGAGAATAATATCATTCGGAACATATTCTATTTCATTTTGTATTCTTTCGATGATAGGGTGTCTAAGTCCTAAAGCTTTAATATAACTAGTATCGGAAAGTGAAGTATCGATTATAGGTCTATTATATCCAAACATAATGGATGATTTAGCGTTACTTTTATAAAAATCTATTTCACCTACGAATTTAGACATTTTCCCTAACATTTCCCCATATTTTTCACCCACTTTTTCTAAATAATTAAGGAAATGTTCTAAAGTCATTTTCACTACCTTATCTTGTAATCCACTTATTTTATAAGATAATTGAGAAATAAATTCAGAAGTTATTTTAGTCCTATCCTTTAAAAATTTAATCTCTAAACTCTTTGGATCTAATTTATCTCCCTCTTCATTTATTAAAATTTTCTTATAACCCATATTGGCAAATGACTTTTTCATTATTCCTCCTCGCTTCTTAGTTGTTTGTAAATAATAACCTTCCTTATCATTATGCTCTATTTTTACATAATCACTTTCTTTTTCTATATAATAAGATAATTTAGATGAAATAGATTCTAACATTTCATGCGATTTATCCAATTTTTCCTGTACTATATCCAGTTCTTTGATTTTTCCTTTTCGAAAGAAGGAGCTACTGATATTGTTCTGTGTATATTTGCTTATCTCATTTAAATCAAATAATTCATTATATTCTTGAATAAAATTCTGGAACTTAGCAATATTTTCTTGAGATGGTAAAATATTTTTCAATTTGCCGCCGAATACGTCATTTTTAAGTATTAATAAAATATTATGATAAGCAATATCTAAGGTAGTAAAATCCGCGGGGTGTAATTGTTTTAATAATATTTTTCTATGAAGTCTTTCAATATCTAATATTTTATTAAGCATATTATCTAATTCCTTATAGTAATATATGTCTTCGCCATTTTTAGTGAGTAATTCTTCTATATAATCGTATCTTTGATTTAGTTCTTCAATATTAATAATTGGATTTAGTAATTTATCCTTAAGATATCGTTTTCCTATTGCGGTAGACGCATTATTAACAATACCGAGAAGACAATTATATTTACAATTAACATTACCATAAGTGTTATTAACTAAGTCTAATTGATTTATAGAATTGTTAGTTAGGATTAAATATTGATTACTATTCCATATTTCAGGTTTCTCTAACTTTTCTATTACTCTTTCATTATGTTCGTATGAGAATTGTAATAAAGCAATAAAACTATACAATCCATATAATTTTTTCTCTAAATCTAAATATTCGTGAACACTTAGCATTCCACAATTTTTATAAATCTTCTCTAAAAATGTCCGTTGATATGATAATTTAAAAATGTTTGGGTCTATTTCTTTTCCATTTGAAGAATCCTCAAAATAATGAACTGTTTTATCTCTTATTTCTAAATAAGTTATCAATTTCTCTTTATCCATTGTACTATTTTTCGCATTAATAATTATTTCCTTCGGATTATGAATATTTATAAACCTATAAATTTCATCGTATGCCCTATTATTATCTTCACTATCGGCACTAAGTTCATATACAACACTTTTTCCTGTCGTTAAATCTATAACACTTAGACCGACGAAAATATTAGTCTTATAATTTTTTATATCTTTAATACCTTCAATGAAAACAGATACTAAGTTAGAACTATCTTCATTTAGACCATATGACATATTAGTTCCAGGTGAGTAAATATTAGTAACTTTTCTTTCCGGTTCTGGAGGAGGAGTAACTTGTTCTATTAATACTACTGTGAATTTATTATTTAGTAGAATTTGAATAAATTTATCAATTGCCAATAGAGGAAATCCCGCCATAAGTGGATTATTTCTACTAACTCTTTGAATATTTTTATTTTTTTTGGAAATTTGTATATTCATAAAATCACATATAAAATACAAATTTTCCGCATTAGTTCTCTCTTCTTCATTATCTATGGCATAAGCTTCGAAGAAACCACCCACTTGCATTAGAATTATAGTTTTATTTCCATATTTTTTTTCATAATTTACTTGGTATTCGAGGTAATCATCGATTAACATAATTGAGTTATATTTAGTTTAAAGTCCTAAAATATTTTTAAATTATTTAGGATTTAAAATTTATAAAAGCATTATTTAAGATAAAAAATTTAATTTAATTATTTAATCTCTACATATTATCTTTATTTATTGTCAATCTATCTTTTACGAGTCGATCTACTTACAGGTATTCTTTTTTTTGATATTCTACCAGAAGTCATTTTCATATTATTATTTCTTCCTACCGACATTTTTTTTCGCGTATTTCTACCGGAAGGCATTCTCATATTATTATTTCTATTATTGTTATTTCTATTATTGTTATTTCTTCCTACGGACATTCTTCTTTGTGTATTTTTACCTGTTGGCATTTTCATATTATTATTTCTTCCTACTGGTATTCTTCTTTGTGTGTTCCTACCAGGAGTCATTCTCATATTATTAACCATTCTGGACATTCTACTTGTTGGCACTCTTCCGGTTAATCTTCTAGCCGAAGTTCTTTTAACAGGTAAATTTCTTTTAACAGGTAATCGTCCTGGTAAATTTCTTTTAACAGGTAATCTTCCCGCATAATTATTATTTAAGTTATTATTTATATCACCCAATTCCATTGTTTTTCCTTTTAATAAAGTATTTGTTTTACTAATACTTTGATCAATATCGTCTCTTAATCTTCTTAAATTTCCTAATGCCTTTTTAATTTCCTTTAAATCTTTTGTATTTCTCATATTATTTTTACCTTGTTTTGCTTGTTTTCTAATAACATCTAATTCTTCCATAAGAGCTTTATTAGTATTTATAATTTTTTGATTCTCTTCCTTTATATTTTCATTTTGTCGTTTCATTTCTTGGATATCTTCTTGGATTTGTTCTATATTTTCTCTAAGAGTTCTTAATTCTGAACTCAAATCAGTATTATTACCTTTATTATTATTATTACCTTTATTATTTCTTGCTTCTAAACTTTTAATTTTTAGCAAATGTTCCTTCGCTTCTTTTTCCATATTATCTATTTTCCCCTTATTTAATTCTATTTCTTTATTTAATTCATCATTTTGTTCTTTTAATCTTTCATTTTCTTCTTTTAATGTTTCTATTTCTTGATTTAAAGTATTATTATTTCCTTTTGCCTTTAAATTATTTCTTTCTTTCTTTAAATTAGTTATAGTTTTTTTAAGAGTATTGACATTATTTTCATCTTCTTCCTCATCTTCTTCTTCTTCTTCTTCATCTTCCTCATCTTCATCATCTTCTTCTTCTTCATCTTCCTCATCATCTTCCTCATCATCTTCTTCCTCCTCTTTTTCTTCCTCATCATCTTCCTCTTTTTCTTCTTGTATTTCTTCCTCTTTTTCTTCCTCATCATCTTCCTCTTTTTCTTCTTGTATTTCTTCCTCTTTTTCTTCTTGTGTTTCTTCTGTAGCAGGTGTTTCTTCTACTGTTGTTTCTTCATTAGCATTTGTTTCTTTTGCAGAATTATTTTCTTCTACAGCAGGTTCATTTTCAGCTCCTCCAAAAATAGATTTTAATTTATTCATTTATATTATTATAATATAAAAAAATAAATTTTAAAAAAAAAATCTTATTTATCTTATTTTTCTCATTTTTCTATTTAATGATTGATTATATCTACTAGATTTTTTGCTTCTTTTAACTTTTTTCTTCTTAAGTTTTTTTATAGGTTTGGCAGTTTTTTTAGTTTTTTTTATACTAAACATAACTTTTAATTTTTCAAACATAGTATATATTAATTATATATATTATTGTTTTTTAATAAATGAAATAATAAATAAAATAATAAATGAAATAATAAATGAAATATAAATAAAATTATAAATTAGTTACAAACTTGTTCTCTCACATATCTACTAAAATGTTTTGCCAAGTTTTCTAACTTATCTTCCGCATCACTAATATCACCCATTAATTTATCCATTTCCTCTAATTGTTGGGGGTGTTCTCCTATCGCAACTGAATTATTGAAATAAATAAATAATGTTGCTTTGGCGGTAGTAATTTCAGATTTATACTTTAATTCTAAAGCATCGTATAAATGATTGGCGAGTTCTGTTTTATCCATTATTAAATAATATAATATTTTCTCTTTTAAATAATTAAAAAAATTGATTCTATAAAATCTTAAAAGTATTTATTCATTTAAAATGTCTAGTTATCGTAAATTTAATAAACAAGACGAAATTGAACGCCTAGGAAAAATTTGTTACTATATGAATAATCCTACTTTTATAGGATTTATTATGCGTCAGGAATATCATAGACTTTTCGGTAAAAATATTAACCAGGTT
>Ga0222718_10005338_pt1 | contig 10443 bp, 8 predicted proteins | sample C33_27DmetaG_FD_165045 | JGI IMG/M metagenome (GOLD analysis project Ga0222718, IMG submission 165045) | Estuarine water microbial communities from San Francisco Bay, California, United States - C33_27D | ecosystem: Environmental > Aquatic > Marine > Unclassified | place: USA: California... | reverse complement strand
GAAAAAGAAATATCTCAATAAATATTAAGAGAATGAAACATAGAGTAAAAAGAAATACCAACAATAAAAAAAAAACGTATAAAAAATCAGCAAATAAAATAAAACCGCGTAAAAAAACACGCAAAGTAATTAAGAGAAAAGGTGGCAATAAAAATAAAAATGATACTAAAAAAAAATTTAAAAAATTACAATGCGCGCCTAAGGTCAAAAATAAAAACAAAAATGATAAAGGGAATGATGATGGCGATATACAAGATTTCAGTTGTTATACAAAAGAAGCGCTTATTAAAATGAAAAAGTTATGGAATGCGCGACACAAGGATTCTGCTATTATTGATACAAACCCAAAAGATATTTGGAATAGTTTAAAGAGTAAAATGAAAAATGCGTGTTATAATGAGTCTTGTTGGTTAAAGCAAAAATTTATGGAAAATAATTTAAATGATGAATTATCAATATATACATTTGCTCCCAAATCACCACCAAAATGGAAAGAAAATCATAATACGTGGTTAAATAGTGATGATATAGAAAAAGTAATGAAACAATATGAACACACCTATCCTTGTTTTCGGTTTATTGGACCAACACCAATTGATTTTGACAAACATATTTATGAAGATAAATGCGTATGGGATGATTTGTGTAAATTTGATTTATTGAGTTACATTAATGATGGTATTAATAAAATTGGAATTATTTTTAATACCGATCCACATGATAAAAGTGGAGCACATTGGATTTCATTATTTATTGATTTAAATAAAAAATTCATTTTCTTTTTTGATAGTAATGGAACGGCAATACCGAAACAAGTGAAGGAATTCTGTAATAGGGTTATATCGCAGGGACTACAAATTAAAACCAAAAAATACCCTAGCGGTATAAGATTAAAATATGATTTAAACGCACCATTTGTGCACCAAGAAAGTGATACCGAATGTGGTATGTATTCCTTATATTTAATTGTAACCTTATTAAAAGATGTACACAACTATACTTTTTTTAAAACCAACAAAATCACTGATGAATTAATGGATTCATTACGCGACAAATATTTTAATTCGGATATGTAAACTATAAAGATAACTATAGATTTATAAATAATATAAAAATAAGATTGATACTTTTTATATTATATTAAGCAAACAATGACTGCTAATTTATACAATCAACTTACATCAAACTCAAATAAAGGAATGGTATGGAAACTATTGTGCGATAATCGTTCATTTGAGGGCATTCCTAGCGATAAATCTAATCTTATTAAAGAAATTTTTGATAAAAAAATAAATTTGCTTGCTGAACAAATTAACGAATCAACTGATAATTTAATAAATTTGAATAAAAAAGTTATTAGCGACATGATAACAACTGTAAATAAATACAAACCCATCAAACAACCATTGTCTACATCTATATCTACCTCATCTCAATCTGTTCCTGAAATTTATAATGCATCCGCTTTATCAGAACAGCGTCAACAAAAATTTCAATATGAATTAAACAAAAAACAAACAGAATTTGAGAATTTAACGCAAGTAAAAATTCCAGAAAAACCTGATTTTTCTGATAATTTAGATACACCGATTGGAAGTGAAATGGATTCTATGGTAGCAAAACAAATCGCAATGCGAGAAGAACAATTAAATGGTGTATTAAATAGACAAAATACTGAAGAGGCAAAAAAATGGTTGGAATTATCAAACACAAATGATTCAACTTCAGATAATGATACCAATATAAAATTAAAAATTGGCGACGATATTAATGTTGATTTAAATAGCAGCATTAGCGGTAGCAACGGCAACTCACCAAAAAAACAAGTTAGTTTTTCGGATCATTCTCTCACTGAACCCCAACAAATAGTAGATCCTGATAATTTTATGGAACTCTTAAAGAAAAAACCTGCATCATCGGTGACGGAAACAAATAGAATTACAGATACAATTAATGGTAATAACAACAGAAATAACAACGATATAATAATGATTCTAAGAGAGATTCTAGATAAACAAAATCAAATATTAACATTTTTACAAAAATAATAAACTTAAAAAAATTGAATTATAATTGTAAATCATTATACAATTTACAAGTATCCATATCCATCAAATAATCAAATGATTTCCACCACTAAAATGTTGATTACTATGAATCGCGAAACATATTGTTGTATGAAGAAAGCAATTAAAATGAATGTTCGCCATCAAAATGGACGTCCATTTTCACAACTAAATTATTATTTCCTATTTCTGAACTACTATATACTCGTATTTATGTCATTGTTTCTACTCATTACCTCTTACATTATACCATATACAGTCCATTATTTCACCTCATATTATATCCCGATTTGGTGTATTGTTTATATATCCAATACAATTACATTTACTCTAATTATGAGTTCATTCTTTCTTATAAAACAATTTGGAAAAGATATTATGTGTAAATGTTCAGAACATGAAAGAACTGAATAGATTTTAAAATGTAAATTAAATAAACTCTATTCTATACGTTGCTTCGCTTCCTTTACCTGTAATAATCAAATCACCGACTTTCACCGTATCACCATTTTTATAACTATCTAAATCAAATAATTCTTTTGTATCGGGATTATAAGCATATTTTACTCCATCCATTTCCAATACCTTTGCTTTCCATGTAGTTTCTTTTTTATTTCTATCGGCAATATTATCGGATTGTTCATCTTGATAACTCGTTTTATACGCAAATTTAGAACTACCACTAGAACCAAATGTAAAACACTGTAAATTTTCTTTGGCATTTGATTTAGAGTGTAATACACAATCAATAGATGCTTCTTTCACTGCCGTTAAAATATTGGTAGCAATAGATTCTTTTTCGGTAGCAATTTCATATAAAGTTTCATCGGTTGTTACAGGCGTTAAATTATTCTTGCGACTCTTATCGTGTAATCGCAATTCACGCGTTTCGTCACTTTTTAATTGTTTTTCAGATAAGGACATTAAATATAGAAATACCTTTACGGTTCGCAATTCTTCTGGCAAATCTTGATGACTGCATATACGACGGGCTCGTCCAATAACTTGTTCAATACGGACTGGATGCCAATAAGGTTCAGTAATATGAACATATCGCACATTTTTCAAAGAAATACCTTCAGCGCCAGAAGAAGTAATCATTAATACTTTAATGATATCACCCATCGTATTTGTATCCGATTTTTCCTTTAATTTAGTAACAATTGTGTCGGGAACATATTTCCAAGCATTATTTAAAACGTTACGGATAATTTCCTTCTCTTCTGGTGTTTCTGTTCCAGTATATAAAGCAAATGTGGGTTTTCCTATATCTTCTTCTGGAATGGCCAAATTCCAAACTTCGCCAGTTTTTTTAATTTTAAATTGGGTATATCCATTTGCCTCTAATACTAATTTTAATATTCCAATACCTTCAAGTGATCTGAATTGTGTATATATTAAATGTATTCCTTCATGTTCTTCATCTTGTATATTTTCCAATATATGTAAAAATTTCGGACTGTATACTTCTAGTCCCTCTGGAGATAAATATTTAGCGCTATTTTCTTTTAAGCCAGATAATGCTTCATTAATACGTTCTCTATACGTTTTTGTAGCTACTACTTCGCCTTCGCCCTCGCCATCGCCATCACCATCACCATCACCATCAAACGATTCATCACGATTCATAACTTCATCACCCGAAACAGCATCAATGACATCTTCATTTATACCAACAGCATCTTTTAATTCAGCTTCTTCTCCTGCAGTGCTTTTTTTATCCGGCATTGGACGAGATATGGTTGGTCTCGGAAATACAAAATTACAGAAAGCACGTGAAAAGATACGGTAAGTAGATGTGGTATTTTCATATAAATCATCTGTTTTTCCTTGTTTTGTTTTCTGTTTTTTTGCATTATTTTTTTCTTGATTTCTTTCTTGAATACGTGCTTCTTCGTAAATCGTAAATTGAAAATCACTCATTGGTATTCTAATTACCTGAAAATCGTCGGGATTTTGTTTCACATATTTAGGCATTAAACTTTCTTGAGCACTACGAAAATAAGAAGTTAACCCAATAATACGTCGTTTAAACATATTCATATTTTTCAGTTGTCCATTACTTTCAATAAAATAATTTTTAAACTCGTCAAGTGTATCAGGTAACGCTTTATAGTTTTCAACGGATACGCCATTAGCTTGAACAATAATATTGTTCTTTTTCAAAATTTGTGTTACTAACTTTATAAAAGAATCATCGCTTAATTCGCCACGGTCACCTACTTCTAATTTTACTCCACCATATTCCCCATCTTTTGATGATGCTTTATTTACAAATCCAAATGGATTACGTGTAACGGTTAATGTTGTTTTTGCTGGCGTATATTCAATTAAATCTAATATATGTCCACCAAGCACGGTAGGTTTAAAGAGTGATTGTAAATAGGCAGTATTCACTTGACGCTGTGCTCTAATATCTAATTTTAAAGACCATGTTGTAATATATCCTCGCAAAATATTGAATAAAATTGCAATTTCATTAGGATAGTTAATAACTGGTGTACCGGATAACAACACAATCTTTGCGTTTTTTGCTTTCATTAATAAGGTGTAAAGAGTGGTCGCAATATTTGTTTTTTTCTTTCCTAATTTATTTACAATTCGGCTTACTAAATTATGCGCTTCATCTACAATAACAACTGCATCGTCAAATGGATTAACCGTATTGTTTTTCGTCATTTCTAAAATCTTTGTTGCTCTAAGACCGTTATAATTAATAAACTTGTATTTATGTGCAATCATTTGATCTATTTGTTTATTGATATTTAATTTATCATTTTGACTGAGTGTTTCATAATTAGATGGATTAGACATATTGACCATCCAAGCACCACCTTGATTATTAATATATTCAACTGAAATGGAAAGAACTTTTGATAAATTCTCAACAAGTTCGTCTCCTTTTCCTTCACTTTGAATAAATTCCCAGAATTGATTTTTACGGTAAATTTCATCACCACATTTTTTCAATTCTTCGCGATAGTTCACTTGAAGTGAAGCGGGTGTCATTATAATAACTTGTTTGGTTGTTTTCATGCCTTCAGCAATGGCAATAGATGAACACGTTTTTCCAGACCCCAGACCGTGATATAATAATAAACCACGATAAGGTGTGTATATATTTAAATAATCTCTCACTATTTCTTGATGGGTCATTAAAGAAAAATCATTTTCTTCGTCTCCTGAAGAACATGTTGCTGTTTTTTTTGCTTCATCTGCCATTTGTTTTTTATATTTTCCAAATAAGGATGCCATAAAATTAACAAAAATTTCGCGATTATTCATATAATAGGATGACGCTGGTATAATAATAGGCGCTTCTATTTTTTTCTTAAGACGTGTTTCAACTGGAATATCATCAATTGTAATCATACCAAGTGGTCCTTCTTTAATACCAACGATTGGTTTTTTAGTTCTTCGGCGCATCGTGACCTTTGGTTTTTTTAGTTCTTCCTTTTTCGCTTCGCCTTCTTCGCCTTCTTCGCCTTCTTTTTTCTTATCTTGTATAACATCAAGATCAATATCAATTACTTCTTCATCATTTAATACAACAACTTTTTCCTTTACTGCTTCTTTCTCTTCCTTACCTTTTTTATCTCCCCTTTTTAATTTTATTGTTCTATTACGTACACCAGTAACTTTACCCTTATTCGTTGTCTTTTTTTTACCCTTATCTAATTCTTTGTCATCCTCTTTTTTTTCTTCTTCTTGAACATCTTGTCTTTTCTCTTGCTGAACAATATCAGGCACTGGAGGTGTAATTTCATTTACTATTTTTGATCTTTTAAATGTTTTTAAAAAAATCTCTCTATCAAAATCCTCGTTTTTTGTTTCATCTACAAATTTAACTTTTTTTAATAGTGGTTTTTTTATTTTAGAAATATCTTGCTTTTCATCATTATCGCTTTCATTTTCTTCTATTATTTCTGTATCTTTATTTACCGTTACAGCTTCTTCTTCTTTTTTGCGGTCTATTTTCCCTTTTATTCTAATTTCTATATCTTTTTTTACTGCTGGGGGTTTGTTTACTTTTAATTTAGCTAAAAGAGAGGTTGCCATATCTTATATAATACAACTTTTTAAAAAAAGTAAAAAATTGTATTATTTTATATAAATATTTTTATTACGCCTTTGGATATTAAAAAGCCAAATATTATAATATTTTTATAATATTATAAATGAATAAAAATAATAATAATAATTTAATTACGTTTGTAATGTATTACTCATTATTTCATAAACAATTAATTGATAATCAAAGTGATATTATTAAATTTTTTCCTAAAAATGTATTTGGTATATTTAGTACTATTCGGCGTGCTCGTAAAATAAAATCATATCCAATAGATATACATGGTTGTATTGGTTATTGGGATATTAATTTTAAAACTTTAAACAAAAAAATATTATATAATAATTTATTAAGAGTAGCATATGATTCAGTATGGAAAGATAACCGAAATCATTATTTTCCACAGATTGAAACTGAACCTGAAACTTCATTAGAACTTGATTTTATGTTAAATCCAATTTATAGTATTGATAAAAATAGTGGTATTATTGTAAAGTTAAATACAATATTTACAAATAAAAAATTTGGAATAATAATTCAAACTACAGATAAAGGGCAAAAAGCAACTTATTTGCCAAACGTATTTCCTAATATTTCTTGGAAAAATATGATCGTTTCATTAAAAAATAAAGCAAATATTACAACCGATGATTTTGAATTATTTGCTTATAAAATAACTCAAATAAAATCAAAATTTATTAATATTTTAACAGGTGATATTTTTAGTTATATTTGTATATTTAATTTTTCACGTTTTTTAATAGATAATATGAAATTAAATTTAAAATTTCCATTCATGTATTCATGTAAAAACAACATATTAGAATGGAATGCTAACGATGATGTTAGAAATATTTCTACATTAAGTGAAGTATTTAAATATATTAATTTATATCCAGATATTTCATCAAAGACAGAGTTTAATAATATAAAACAAAAAATATTGTATATATTACAAAATATTGACCAATATGATTCACAATCATTATCATTTTTGGGTTATATTTATCAACTATTTAATATAAATAATGAACCTTTTTGTAAAAAACTACTACAAACTTTACCTTTTGCTGAAAATGAATTTGAAAAACCAGAAATTATTATTGGATTAAATGATGCAGGATGTAATCTAAAAGAATATACACTTACATATAATTCAACCGATTCTATATTTAAAATGAACTGGGTAATTCAGTCTATAATTAGTTTTAATAAAACCCCATCAAAGAAGTTAATATTTATTTTAGAAAATAAAATAGATGATATTTTAAAACAGAAAAAAAATATAGAAACAAATTATATTGCGGTTGCATTTGAATCATTATGTTTTATATATACGAGACATATGAAAATAACATTATTAAATAAAATTTTTGAATTATTATTTGAATTAGAACAACGTAAAAATTGTTATAATGTATTATATGCATTTTTAAATAAAACTTCACGAGTTGATATAACAGGACATATTATTAATGGATTAATTCAATTAAGAATATAAATTTAGATTATATGTAATAAACATATATAATAAACATATATACACTTTAAATGTTTAATGGTGTAAAAGTATTTGTATTACTAATCACTATTGCTATTGTTAATTTTTGTAATAGATAATTCACTTGCTATTTGTTCTGCTTTTTTTTTAATTTTATGAATACCTGTTCCTAATAATACAAACACATATGACTGTTCTAACAATTTTTCTTGTATTTTCTGAAACGATCCATAGGTTTCAAATGGGATAACATCCGTCGGCTTCATTGTATGAATTGGTCTTCCAACACACAATACAACATGCACTTCATAACCATCATCAACCGTATGATTAATTTCTAAATAATCAGGTGTTGTTTTAAATTCTTTTTGGATTTTTACTTGTAAAATATTTTTAAAGTTATCATCTGTATTAATAATTTTATTCCAATCAACGTGCGATTCAAATACACTTTCTACAAAAATTTGACACATCTGAAAACCAGGACCAGTAACAAACACATCCTTAAACCACCCTTCATCATCATTTACGGAAATTTTATTAAAATCTAAAAACAATGCTCCAATAAATGCTTCAAATAAACAACCTAATTTTTTCAAATTTGTTCTGATCTTCTTCTCTTCTGCATATTTAGAAATAATCAACCATTTATTAATATGCATTTCATATGCTAATTTTCCAATATGCTCATTTTTTACAAGTGCGATTTTCTTTTCAGTCATAAAACCTTCATTTGCTTTTGGGAATCGTCTGTATAAATAATATTTAGTAATAAGTTCCAAAACTCCATCACCAATAAACTCTAAACGCTCATTTGATTTTGTTTTTAAGCGCATACAATCAGGAGGGCAATCCATGATTGTAATATTATTATCTTGATTTTCATGTTGAGGACGTTTAGTATAAGAACTATGAATAAAAGCCCGTTTATATAATTCAAAATTATGAATGGATGCATTTACGCCATAGCGTTTAAGAATAGATTGAACATCGTTCAATGTAATCTCAGTATTTTCAGGATTAAATGGATTGAAAATTAAACTATCACCACATTTAGTAACATCACCATCTTGTAAAATGGATTTTAAATCATCCGAATTAGCAGTATTATTTTCCATTGTGGTAGTTATAATATTTGTTGCGTTATTCATATAATATTTAGAATATATCAATTTTATTTTAATATGTTTTAATTTTTATATTAATTATAATGATTAAAAATAAAATATATAGTGTAATATTATATAATAATGGGTGGTACTGGAAAAGGTAGATATAATAGTAGTCGTATAGCTCAAGCCGATAACTCTAATCAAAAATGCCCCGGTCTCGCCCCTACCGTCGGTGTAAATGCCTCAGTTGGTAATGTCTACCGTAAAAAGTTGGGATGCTGCAGCGCGTGTGTGATTGTTCCCACTTCGTTTGCTTGTGGAACATCTGTTGGTGGTATTCGTAAATACCGTTGTTAATTTAAACCTTTAAAGAATTTGGAATATAATTTAAAAATAAAACTTTAATAAGCACTAATAGTATTTTAATGCTTATTAAATTAGATTATAGAGAGAATAAATTAATTCAATTATGTACTGCTTATATTGAAGATAGTCAAGATATTAAGGTGGTTAGTGAAAATTTACCATTAGGCGATGCTATTATATGTGATAACGAGGGGAATGAAAAAATCATCATTGAGAGAAAAAGTTTAAATGATTTAGCATCAAGTATTCGCGACGGACGTTATAAAGAACAAAGTTACCGATTAAATCAATGCGATATACACAACCATCATATTTATTATTTAGTGGAAGGTGATTTTAGATATTATCGTCCGTTTAAGGGAATGCCTGATAAGAAAACATTATTATCGGCAATGGTTAGTATTAGTTATTTTAAGGGATTCTCTCTTTATCGCACAACTAGTTTAGAAGAAACAGCCGAATGGATTGTTCAATTCGCAAGTAAGTTAATTAAAGAAGGACCAATAGCAATACCCTACTATAATGGAGGCGCCGAACTGATTGAGTCAACGACAAATTATTCACAAGTGGTTGGAAAGAGAGTTAAGAGAGATAATATTACAACCGAAAATATAGGCGAAATAATGTTATCGCAAATACCTAGCGTAAGTAATGTTTCTGCAAAATCAATCATGGAACACTTTAAAACATTTTCAAATTTAGTAAAGTCACTTGAAAATGATTCGTCTTGTTTAAATGATGTCAATGTAGTGAATAAAAATGGAAAGACGGTGCATTTAACAAAACCATGTATCAATAATATTTATAACTTTTTAGTGAAACCTTCAATTATTAATATAGAAACTATATAATATAAACAATTACTACATACAGTATTTTTAATACAATTTTTATTATAATTTTATATATAATGAAAGGTAAACGCAGTAAAATAAATTGTAAATTATTTCCTAAAATATATAAAAAAATTGGCATTGTTGCTCTAATTGCCTTTGCAATCTATATTGTTATTAAAACAGTTCAAACACAGAAAAGGAAAAAAATGGAAGGGTTTAATGAAGGAAGACGAAAAATTTCGCAAAGAGAAGACAGTTCACCTAGTGAAGAAAAGAAAGAAAAGAAAGAAAAGAAAGAAAAGAAAGAAAAGAAAGAAAAGAAAGAAAAGAAAGAAAAGAAAGAAAAGGAAAATAAAAATAATAGCAGTAGTAGTGACAGTGGTAGTGGTAGTGGCAGTACGGTTATTATTAATGCATAGTATTTGATGGTTAGAATTTTGATTTAATAATTCATTATATATAGTAAAAACTAGTAAAAAATAGTAAAAAC
>Ga0222718_10005336_pt1 | contig 10444 bp, 11 predicted proteins | sample C33_27DmetaG_FD_165045 | JGI IMG/M metagenome (GOLD analysis project Ga0222718, IMG submission 165045) | Estuarine water microbial communities from San Francisco Bay, California, United States - C33_27D | ecosystem: Environmental > Aquatic > Marine > Unclassified | place: USA: California... | reverse complement strand
AAGATGGTGGCGATCCAGATATGATTATGGTTGGCCCATTCAACAAACAGAAGTTCTCAGGCTTCACAGGTTCTGCTACTAAGTACAAGAACGTGGAAGATAGAACTATCGTTGCTACTGCTGATATCTATGTATCAGACTTTGGTGAGTTAAGCGTAGTGCCTAACAGATTCCAAAGAGAAAGAGATGCTTTCGTTCTACAGAGCGATATGTTTGAGTGTGCGTTCCTACGCCCATTCCAAACTAAAGATTTAGCATCTTCTGGTGATAACGATAAGAGACTACTCTTAGCTGAGTACACTCTTGTTTCAAGAAATGGTGATGCTTCTGGTGTTGTCGCTGACTGTACAACTTCATAAGTGATATAGTATAATCAAAGGGTAGGGGGATTTTCCCCCACCCTACTAATAATAAAGGAGCAATAATGAAAGTATTTGATAAGAACGCATCTTATACAAAAGGTTCTAAGAAATCTGTTGTAATGCAAGATGGCCCACACACTGGCGGTAAAGCAAAGATCAGTAAAAGAAACACAGTAAAGGCAAATAAAATGATGATCACAAAGGGTAATCAAAAAGATGCTATCCAAGACATGATCAACAAAGCAATCAATGGCTAAAAAATTAAAACTATCTAATCCTGGTGATGTGATTGAGAGTAACTTCTATATTGATGAAGCTGCGGATAAATATTACATCGAGGACAAGATTGATGCAAAACCCATTATAGATCGTAATAAGGAATTACAAAAACACGACATCAACAAACATAAAGATTTTAAGTATGTTGCAAGTATTCCTTTAACAGTATTTTATAATATGCAGAAAACAGGGATTATCTCTAAGACAGGCAAAGTCCAAGATCGTGTGGCATTTGCTCGTTTCTTAAATGATCCAGACAATAAATATTTAAAGGTAACAGATAAGAAAATCTAATGGCATTAACATCATACACAGAACTCAAAACAAGTATTGCTAATTACTTGAATCGATCTGATTTAACTTCGGTTATCCCTGATTTTATTACATTAGCAGAATCCAAGCTAAATCGTATCTTGCGTTTACGTGTGATGCAAAAAAGAGTTTCTACAACTACAACAGCTAGTGACGCTTTTATTGATTTGCCTAGTGACTTTTTAGAAATGGTACAATTCTTTGTTGACAGTAATCCTAACGCCATTTTAGATTATGTTAACCCTACAGAAATTGAATTAAACAACCTAAAAGATTCTAGTGGTACACCCCAACAATATACAATTATGGGTAATGAAATTAAATTAAACCCTATTCCTGATAGTACCTATACATTAAAATTATCTTACTTTGGCAAAATACCCGCATTATCTAATTCTAATACCACTAATTATATTCTTTCTAACTACCCACAAGTTTATTTGTATGGTGCTTTGGTGGAAGCTCAACCTTATATCATTAACGATGAACGATTACCTACATGGTTAACATTGTATAATGAAGCTGTACAATTAATAAATAGAGACGATGAGCAAGGCAGATATTCTGGTCGTACTGCTTTTGCTATGAAAACAGACTCAGCAAACCCATAAAGGAGAATAAAAAATGTCAGCAATGTCAGACTACTTAGAGAATAAATTTCTCGATCACTTTACAGGAACTGCTAGTACATCTGCTCCTGCAGCTGTCTATCTAGCCCTGTTTACTAGCAATCCAGCAGACGATGCTTCTGGTACAGAAGTTTCTACCTCTGGAACTGCCTATACAAGAAAAGCCATTACTTTTGGTTCTGCATCTAGTGGATCTATTTCTAGTAATGCCGATGTAACTTTTGATCAAGCTACAGGTGGTGGATTCGGTACTGTATCACACTTTGGTATCTTTGATGCTTCTACAGCGGGTAATCTGTTGTTCTACGGAGCATTTACTTCATCTAAAACTATTGAAGCGGGAGACGTATTTAAAGTATCATCTGGTGATCTAACAATCACAGCTGCTTAATGCCTTCTGGCCCATTAACATTAGAACAACTAGATAACTTCGGTACGCTTGATAGCTTACCTGTAAGTTTAGATTCTAGTGTATGGACTAGTACAAAAACTGCCTATGATGGCAGTGGTTTTTTTGACTATGGTAATGTAGGAACTAGTATTGATAACCTAGTTCTACTAGGAGATTTAGATAGCCTACCTTACTCTTTAGATTCTGCTAATTATGCTACTACCACTCTTAGAGAGAATGGTGGTAGTATTAGCACTAACGCTACTGTTAATGCGATTGGTGGTCTCTTAATTACCAATGATGCTTCGGTATCAACTTCTGTATCTATAGGCACTGTTGATGTTCTTGTTACAAGACTCAATGATGCTAGTGTTTCTACAAGTGCTACGATTGCTGATGTTGATCCTACTGTTATTGAAACAGGCAATCCTTCAGCAGTTATTACAGTATCAACTGTTGCCAATGTTGATTCAACAAGAATACGATTAACAGATTCTTCGGTATCAACTATTGCGACTATAGATAGTTTTGTTGCCCAAGTAACAAAGTTTGGTGATAGTTCTATTAGTGCGGTATCAAATATTGATACTATAGATAATGTTCGTATTCGACCTGGTACTCCTGATGCTGTATCAACAGCGGTTACTATTGCTGATGTTGATTTATTAGTTACAAGATTAAACGATGCTTCTATTAATGTTGAGGCGACAAGCACTGCGAATGGAGCTTTTGAAGTTCAAGCAGTAGCGGAAGATTCTAACACAATAGTTAGTGCCTCTGCTGATCCTAGTGCTATCTTCTCACCTGTGTTGACAACAACAGCACAAGCAACAACAACAAGTATCGCTTCACCGATTGGATTTAATTGGTCTATTATTACATCGCCAGAAACAGAAACATGGTCAGACTTAACATCTGATGTGACGGAAACATGGAGTGATGAAACATCAAATAACAATGAAACATGGGAAGCTGCATAAAGGATAAAAAATGAGTTTTGTAAAATTTGGAGAATTATTAAAGGACTTACCTGATTATCGTAATCCTGGTTGTTTAGAAGCCAACAATGTTATCCCTTATGGAGATGGGTATAAACCTCTTCCTAGTCTTAATGTTGTTTCTGATGCTTTAACTAATAGAGCACAAGGATTAGCAGTATTACGTTCTACTGACGGAACAATACGAGTCGTAGCGGGAGATAGTTCTAAATTATATTTATTAGATGGTTCTTCTTTTAGTGATGTTTCTCAATTAGGTGGATACACAGTATCGACTTTAGGACAATGGTCTTTTACTATTTTTGGTAATCGTATTATTGCCTCTGCTATTGGACAAAATATTCAATCTTATGAGATTGGTACTTCTACAGAATTTGCTGATCTTGTTTCTCTTCAAACAAAGTTTGTTACTACTGTGAGAGACTTCTTAGTAACAGGATTCAATGCGAGTCAATCCCAACGTGTTCGTTGGTCTGCTATTAATGATCCTACTGATTTTACTGTATCTCAAACAACTCAATCTGATTTCCAAGACTTAGTGGGAGATCATGGTCAACTCCAAATGATTAAAGGTGGAGAGTATTTAGTTGCCTTTATGGAACGAGCTATTTATCGTGGCGATTACGTGGGAACTCCATTAATTTTTCAATTCACGAAAGTAGATTCCAATATAGGCGTATTGAAATCTGGTAGTGTTGTTCAATATGGAAATAACTATTATTTCTTAGCAGAAGATGGTTTCTATATGTTTAATGGTCGAACTGCTGTTCCGATTGGTGCTAATAAAATAAACAAGTTTTTCTTTAATGATTTATCCAATACATATTCTGATAGAATCTCAGGTGCGGTTGATCCTCGTAATCAATTAATTGTATGGGCTTATCCTTCTCAAAGTTCTAGTGGAGAATTAAATAAGTTAATTATGTACAACTATTTAACTCAGCGTTGGTCAACAGGAGAAGTGAATACACAAATCTTAGGACAAGCACAAACTCCTGGTTATACATTAGAAGAACTAGACACGATTAGTTCTAGTATTGATGATCTTAATCTATCTTTAGATTCACCCTTTTGGGCAGGATCAAGATTATTCTTATCTGCATTTAATACTGATAAAAAACTAGCGACATTTTCAGGTACGCCAGAAACTTCTAAATTATTATCGAGTCAAATAGAATTAGAAGGAAGAAGATCTAGTTTAAGAAATGTTCGCCCTATTGTGAGTGGTGGAACAACAACAGTTCAAACCTCTTCTATTAATAGACAAGGTGATACAGAAACGCTAAAATCTGCTATTAGTCTAACTGATAGTGGTGATGCTCCTATGAGATGTACTGGTCGATATCATAAAGTTCAATTAAATATTACAGGCGACTTTGATGATTGTTTAGGATTTGATGCTGAACTCGTTAATGAAGGTAAACGATGACACAGAACTTTCTTAAAGTACCTACATTTACTGATAATCAAGATGAACAAAATCGATTAACTGCTAATGCTATTAATAATATTTTAGATGGAAAGATTAACTCTACAGGATCATTCACTACTGACGGAACTAAGACTTTAAAGACTGTTATTGATGCCCGTTGTGGTGGTAATAGTGTTGTTTTATTTGTACCTACAACAGTCGATGCTGCGGGAGAATTGAACCACATGTGGTTATCTGCTACAAGAAATGGTGAGTTTGATGTTGGTCATCGAAATCACACAAAGAACGTAGCCTATAAATATGTCATCATTGGGTAGAGTAATAACACAAGTACCTGTAGAAGATTTAGAGTTTATTTGGTCACAAGTTAAGCCTCAAATAGAAAAAGCCTTAGACGGATCATACTCTAGTTATGATATACTTGAGTATATAAAGCAAAATAGGATGCAACTATGGATTAGTTGGAATGACGGAATAGAAGCATCTTTTGTTACTGAGGTTTGCGATTATCCTCAACTGAGGGTGATGCGTTGGGTTTTAGCTGGTGGTTCTAATATGGAATCATGGCTAGACCTAGTGACAAGTAAAGTCGAAGATTGGGCCAAAAGAAACAACTGCCAACGATTAGAGATTGTTGGAAGGAAAGGATGGACTAAAGTTTTGAGAGACTATGAACCTCAAGCAGTATATTTTGTAAAGGAACTAAAATGAGTAAAGGATCACAACCCACACAACAAGCAAGTACAGTAACAGCCGAACCAGGTGAATTTGTAAAACCATATTACGAAGAGGCTCTACAACAAGCACAACAGTTATATCAATCAGATGTACCTCAATACTTTCCTGAGGCTACTTATGTGCCTTTTTCTGGTCAAACAGAAGCTGCATTACGTTTACAAGAACAACGTGCATTAGCGGGTAGTCCATTACTTGGTTCTGCACAAACAGAAATTCAAAACATTTTATCTGGTCAATATTTAGATCCAGCAACTAATCCTTATCTACAACAAACATTTCAAAGAGCTGCGGGTGATGTTCAAAGCCAATTAGGTTCGATGTTTGCTAAAGGTGGTCGATATGGTTCTGGTGCAATGGCAGAAACTGCTGGGAGAAGAATGGGTGATATTGCTTCACAAATTTATGGTGGTGCATATCAACAAGAACGTGCAAGACAATTACAAGCTGCACAACTAGCTCCTCAAATGGCACAACAAGATTATGCTGATATTGCTAAACTAGCAGAAGTAGGTAGATCAAGAGAAGGTCTCCAAGAAGCTGCTCTTGCTGATGCAATGCAACGATTCCAATTTGAACAACAAAAACCTTATACTAAACTAAGAGAATACCTAGCATCGATTGGTGCTCCTACTTCTCAACAAACAGTATCACAACAACCTATTTACAGAAACTTAGGTGCTGGATTACTAGGCGGGGCTACTAGTGGGGCTTACTTAGGTAGCCTTGTACCAGGTATTGGCCCAATGGCAGGTGCTATTGGTGGTGGATTATTAGGGGGATTCATGTAATGGCTGAATATACAGATTTATTAAAACAATATATGGGGTTGATGCCTAGTCCTGAAAAATTAAAAGGATTATTACAACCTCAACAGACTCAATTACAAGCTGGACTATTAGGTGCTGCACAAGCATTACAACCTTATATGGGTTATACAACTACCCCCACAACTTTTGGTCAAGCTGCTGTAGGTGCTTTAACTGGTGCTGCAGGTGGTATTCAACAAAAAGAACAATCTGACTTAGCTAGAGCCTTACAAGGTTTAAATGTTTATAGTGCCATTAAAGATGTAACTGAAAAAGAAAAACCATTATCTGGCCCTGGTAAATTAAGATTTGATTATGAACAAGGCAGTATTACAGAAGAAGAGTTTAATAAAGGAATAACAGATTATTATAAAACAGATGATCCAGCTACTGTTCAACTAATAGACTATATTGCTGCAAATAGATTTGACGGAAAAACAGATGAAGCTATTGATTTACTTTATTCTTCTAAGTCTGAATCACCTGAAGATTGGAAAAGAACTTATATATTAAAATCTATGACTTCTGATTTTGCACCAAAACCAGGAGACGATGTTTATTTTGAATACAAACAAAAAATAGAACAAGAAGCTGAATCTTTACTTAAAACACTTTACCCTAAGAAAGAATCCAAAGATCAATTTACTGTTGGTGAAAAAAAAGAAGTTAATGGTATTATTTATGAATACAAAGGAAATGATTTGTGGGAACCAGTTGAGTAATCATGCCAACAACAGCAGAATTATTTGGTCAACAAAATACAAAAGCAATATCCACTCAAGAATTATTTGGAAACCAAGATAAAAAAACAATATCCACTAAAGATCTTCTAGGCAATCAAGAAGAAGAAATAAAAGATGTTCCTCTAAAATCATTTGGTCAAGTAGATATTGATTTTCTTAATCAACATCCTTTATACGAACAATCAGGTAAATTTGATCCTGTTAAATTACCAGACTTTGAATCACCAGAAGGTGCTGCTGCTTTCTATGGTTTATCTGTAGATAAAATTAGACCAATTAATGTCTATGATTTAACAAGCCCTACAGATGCACAACAAATAGATTTCTCTAAAAAGTTTATTCCCAACCTAGAACTAGATCCTAAGTACGTTAGAGACGGAAGTATTGATCCTACTGATGATTATAAATCTGATTGGACTTTTACAAGCAAAGCGATGGATATGATTTGGGATAGTGAACTAGGTTTAGATGAAGCTACAGTTCCAGAGTCTATGCCAGGTCGAGATGTGATTATGGGTGCTTCTGATGTTATTGATAGTGGAATTAGATCATTGATGTCTATCCCTTACGGACTAGCAGGTATTGCTTCTGATACGATTACCAACATTACGGGTGACAAACAAAAAGGAAGAGATGCAATGGATTCTCTTATCACTTTGTTTGAAGGAACATTACCTATGCAGATGTCCACTGGTAAGGCAACAATGACATCTTTAGGAAACACTAAATCTCAAGTTAAAACTTTTAATAAACAAAGTAAAAAACTTATTGATGATTATGTGGAGACTACCTTTAAAGATTCTCCTAATAAGAATAAGATTAAAGCAGAACTTAATAAGAAGTTTGATGAAGGTAATTTAAAGACTACCAAAATTCTTGATAGAATGGAAACAAAGATTGTCAATGAATTAAAAGATCCAAGACTTAAATTTAGGAAATACGATAATACAGAAACTGTTAGTCGTTTTGATAAAACAGATGGTACTTATTTAAAAGATACTCCTATTGAAAATTTATGGCAATTTAAAGATAAGGGTATTCTTAAATATATAGACAAAGGTTTATCTTTCTTTAGAACACGTGGAATGAAAACTCCACAGATGCAAAGAAACTATGAAAGGATGCAATCTTTTGTTAGAGATTATAACTATCGAGCACAAACTCTTTCTAGAAAAATAGAAAAAGGTATTGATACTTTAATTAATAAATTACCAAAAGAAACTAGAAAAACTAATAAACAAAAATTATTAGATGATGTTAATGAAGCGATTGTAGGTAATAAAAGTTTAGATGATTTGCCTTTGGCGATTATTAACGAAGCAAGGCAATCAAGAAAACTAGTTGATGATTTGACAAACCATTTATTAAAAAGCCAATCTCTTAATCCTAAATTAAAAGCAACTTTAAAAAACAATTTAGGAACTTATTTAAAAAGAAGTTATAAGGCTTATGAACAAAATAACTATAAACCTAAAACAGAAGTCCTTAATAGAGCTATTGATTATCTAATTAAAGAAGATCCAAAACTAACTAGAAGTAATGCTGAAGGTTTATTAATGGAAATATTAGGCAAATCAGAAGATGTTTCTGCATCTGGTTTGAGTGGTGTTCTTCCTAAATTAGATAAAACTATTTTTAAACAAAGAAAAGATTTACCTCAACCTATTAGAGATTTTTTAGGTGAAGTAAAAGATCCTCGATATAACCTACAAAATACTGTTAATCGTATGAGTAAATGGTTAGCATCAGATCAATATTTTAATTCTATTTTAAAAGAAGGTGCTAATAAATATTTATTTAAAAAACCTAATGCTAAATTTTTTACCAAAGTAACTGCAGACAAATACAATCCTTTAAATGGTTGGTACACAACTCCAGGGTTTAAGACAGTTATTAATAACTTAGATGATTTCTCTTATGGAACTGGTTTTGCTGGTAAAATGGGTAGCACTTTTTGGGGGTTAAAAGCTCTTTCACAAAAATCTAAAACAGTATGGAATCACATTTCTCAGATTAGAAATATTTGGGGTATGGGCCAAATGGTTGCTTTTAATGGACTCAATCCTTTTAGTAAAACTGGTTTTAATGCGGTTAAAAATATAAGTAAACAGATACTAGGAACTAGCAGTGATGCTTTTAATTTAAAATATCAAGAATACTTAAATCTAGGAATTGTAAGAACTAGTGTTAGATTAAATGAAATTAAATCTCTTTTAAAAGATGCACAAGGTTTTTCTACAATGGATGAATGGTTAAGTAAGTTAAGTGAAACCAAACTTGGCAAAGCAGTTCAAACCATTGATGATGTTTATATGGGTGTGGATGATATTGGTAAGATTATTGTTTATGAAAAAGAACTGGCAACTTTAAGAAAAGCATTTCCTAAAAGATCTCTAGACGACTTAAAAAAAGAGGCAGCAGAAGTTACGACTAATACAATGCCTACTTATGATAAAGTACCCCCTTCTATAAAGTTATTAAGAAAGATGCCTCTTAGTAACTTTGTTTCTTTCCAATCAGAAATTTTAAGAAACAGTTATCATTCTATTATGAGAGCTGCTTACGAATTAAAAACATCTGGATTACAAGCAAGAGGTGCTCAACGATTAACTGGAAATATTGCAATGGGCTATTTAGGAGCAAATGTAGCTGAGTTTGGTTTTAATTTTTTCAACGAAATAACAGAAGGAAAATTTGATGCAATAAAAAGATTCTTACCATTTTGGTCAAAGAGTAACAAACAAGCTGTATTTAACTTAGAAGAAAATGGTATTTTTACCTCTATGGATTTAGGCCAGTTAGACGCTTATAGAATTAATAAATTATTATTAGACACTGTTGTTAAATCATTTGCCGCTGGTTTAGATCCAGAAGAAGAATTATCTAAAGTAGCAAAAGATGAAATATGGAATAATATAAAAGAATTTTATTCTCCATTTTTAGAGGAATCTATTTTAACAAAAAAAGCTGGAGAAGTTTACAGCAATAAAAAAGAAGGTGGTGGAAGGATTTGGAATCCACAAGACCCTATAATTACTCAATGGGTAAAAGGTTTTGAACATTTTGCTGATGCTTTTAAACCAGGTACAATTAATTCTTTAGAAAAAGTAAGAAAAGCAGCTTTGGGAGAAAAAGGAACTAGTGGTAGAGAATACGACTTAGAAACAGAAATTATAGCTAATATTTTGGGATTAAGATTTAATAAAATAGATCCTAGAGAGGCTTTGCCTTTTATGGCTGGAGATAAAAGACAAGCTATAGGTGACTCTGAATATATATTTAGAAAAACTGCTAATAATCAATCACCACAAACAATACAAGATTATACTAATTCTTATTTAAATGCTGAAAAAGCTAGATATAAAAATTTCTCAGAGATGTACTTAGATGTTCAAGCTGCTTTAGAATTAGGAGTATCTAGAACAGATATCCAAAATACATTAAAAGATTCTGGTTTTAGTAACACAGATATAGCTTCATTATTAAATAATAAATATATCCCATATTATCCTAGTAATGAATCTTTGTTGAGAATTAGAGAATCTGGTAACCCAAATCCAGATAGTCAAATACGTATGGTGTATAATAAACTAAAAGGTGTTCCTTTAAACGATTATACAGCGTTTAATAATAACTTAAAAGGAGAACAATAAAGAAAATGGCTGGAATAAAAGAGTATGATACTACCGCAGGTAACAACTCTACTATCAATTCTATTGATATTAGTGAGGGTTGTGCTCCCAGTGGTATCAAC
>Ga0222718_10005335_pt1 | contig 10445 bp, 11 predicted proteins | sample C33_27DmetaG_FD_165045 | JGI IMG/M metagenome (GOLD analysis project Ga0222718, IMG submission 165045) | Estuarine water microbial communities from San Francisco Bay, California, United States - C33_27D | ecosystem: Environmental > Aquatic > Marine > Unclassified | place: USA: California... | reverse complement strand
ATTATAATTTTATTTAATATATTCTCTAGGTATTAATTTTCGAATTTCTTCAATTTCATTTTTTCCGTCTGGGTATAAATACCATAATAAACCTAATATATTATTACATATTTGAGTATGTAAAAAAGCACCTGTAAAAAATGTAAATTCACTAAAATAAGTTTTCCCATTCACTAAATAAACATCAATTCTACAATGTCTATTTAGTTTTCTTGATATATTTTCAACTTTTTTTATTAATAATCCAAGTCCTTTTGGTTTTGGTAATATCTGATATTTATATCCTTTTTTTATCATTTTTATAAATATAGGTTTCCAATTTCTTGTCATCCATACAGAATCAAATTTCTGCTTTCCATTTACCATTCTTCTATTATAAGTATTAGCAATAAACCATATTTTACCTTGATATGTATAACATTTATAATCACACGGTAATTTGTTATTATCAAGTAGTAATTCTTCCATAATATATCCGGTATTAGGTATTTTATTATTATACATTTTGTTATGCATATAATATTCTTGTTTTATTTCACTCCTAAGTTTAACTAAGTTTTTTTGAATATCGGAGAAGGTATATTTCTTATTATCAATCAAATTTATACCATTTTTCATTACATAAACTCCTCCACTATCACATAAATCAACTGGTTTTATTACATATTGTTTTTTATGATTTGATTTAATATTATTTACTAGTTGATTAGGGAATTGGGCATATTGATATAATTTCGCAACATTAAATCCATTTTGTTCTGCGAATTTCTTCGCAATTAATTTATCACATAATATCCATTTAGTAAAATCGGGTATATGAGAATTTTTCCATATCATTTTCCAATAATTTATCGATAAAAATAATAAAATAATTACAAATATAAATAAAATAAATAAAACAAATATCTTCATAATTATATATTTAAAATAAAAAAATAATAAGAATATATGTCATTACAATTAGATGAAAATCAATTAAGTAAAATATTAGAAAGAGAAGAATTTAAAATCAGAATTACTAAATCAAGATTACTGGAAATATTTTCAAAAACATATCATAGAACTGTTAAAATATTTAATCAAATTATTGATAATTATGATAAAAATGGTATAGAAAAGTCATTAAATGGAGAAGATATAAATCCAATTTTATGGCAATGTGGACATATAGTATATTTTTATAAGAAACATTGCTCTGATTTTTTTAATTTACAAGTCACGCATGATTTAGAAATATATATAAAATTTTATGATTCATTTTTAACTAAGTCTAAATATAGAAGTAATCGTAATAGGTTATTGAATATGTATATTTTATTAGAGGAATTTGAAGAAGTTTATAAAAAAATTACAGATGGTATAACAAATGGAATAAATAATGATAAATATAACCAAATATATAATGATATATATAATAAAATAGAAACTAAAAAAAGATATTATGTTTTATTATTATCCATACTTCATAATGAAATGCATATAGAAGCACTAATATTTAGTGGTTATAATTTAGGTTATTTCTTAAAAGATTTTATTTCAATAAGACTAAATAATATATCTCTTCGACAAAAAACAAATGATACCATAAAAAAAATACAATTTTCTCATATTAAAGGAAACACATTTACACAGGGGTCTAAAAATAATTCTTTCTATCTTAGTTTTGATAATGAAAGACCCGCTTTTAAAAAGGTAATAAAAGATTTTAGTATAAGTAAATATCCAGTAACAGAACACCAATTTCTACAATTTATTTTAGACGGCGGTTATAATGATAATACATATTGGAATGAAGAATCGTGGGATTGGATACAAAGTAATAATATTAAATGTCCTTTGTATTGGTCTATAGATAATTTATTAGAAAGAGATACTAATTATCCAGCTATGAATATATCGTGGTATGAAGCAAAGGCATTTTGTGAATGGGTTGGAGTTAGATTACCATATGAAAGTGAATGGGAATATGTAGCGACTTGTTGTGGTAAATATAATTACCCTTGGGGAAATGAAATGAAACCAGAATATTGTAATTTAAATTATATGGTTAATTCCCCTTTAGAAGTAGATGACGAAATATTAAGTTTTGAAAAATCTGAAACCGGAGTAAAACAATTAATAGGTAATGTGTGGGAGTGGTGTGAAGAAGAAATATATCCGTATGATGGTTTTGCTATAGATCCGGTTTATAGGGAAATGAGTTATCCTTTCTTTGGGTTTAAGAAAATATGTCGGGGAGGTTGTTTTGCGGTTCCTGATTATTTAATTACTTCAAGATATAGAAATGCACAAATGCCAGATTGTAGAATACAATTTACTGGATTTAGAGTTTGTAAAAAAACAAACTTTTTTGGAAAAAGTTTAGATAAAAAACCCCAAGAAACTTTTGGAAAAAGTTTAGATAAAAAAGAAAGTAATACAAAAAAAGAAGTTAATTTAAAAGAAATTAGAAATAAAAGGAGAGAGTATATAACTAAATACGTCGACCTTTAAGCTGCCTTACATTTTCCTTCTTCCCATTCGCAATCAGCAGGAGGGCATTCTTCCTCATTTTCATAGTCTAAACAAGTATTTTTGTTATTGGAATTATTATTATTGGAATTATTATTATTGGAATGATTAAAAGTTTCTTTTAAATTAGAAACTCCCGGAGAATTCATACATTGTGGGAAATCACCTTCAGACCAAGTTTCAGTTTCCCCAAAAAAATCAGCAGAATACCAAGGAATTGCTGGTTTAGTTCCTCTGCCACATAAATAATTTAGCACTCTAGAATCATATTCCTTTCTAAATTCCTTATATAAACTAGGTATATGTACATTTAAATTATCTTTATATTTCATTATCATATCTTCTACAAATTTGATTGTAATAGAACTAATAGTAATACTAGCACAACTACCTGTAACTAATGCGACTTCTTTTATACCAGTTTCATTATAAACTTTATTATATATTTGGGGAACAAATAATTGTTCAATATTAATTGTTTCGGACGCATATTTAATTGGGCCCATTAAATGATTTGGGACATTCATATATTTACCTACAATAACAAAACAATCCGCTGGGATAGGGTGATATTTTCTAGTAATATAACCACTTAGCTTAATATAATCTAAACCACCGTATTTACCTTGTCCGTTGTATTTATCAAGAGGGGATTGCCAAGTAACCGAATGAACGTATTTATCGGAATCTAATTCTACGATATTAGCTTCTCCTATATATTTAACTAAGGTGTAATATTTATCTTGAACTTTAAAATTTCTAAATTTCTTCTTTATTTCATTATTTTTATGATTATTCTTATCATTATTCTTTTTACTCAGTAATACAACAAGAACTATAATAATTATAATAAGTAATAAAATTACCAATTGTAATTTATTTGTTTTTTTAGACATTATATAATAAATAAATATAAAAATTAATAAATATAAAAATTAATAAATAAAGAAAATGAATAAATAAAATCAAATATAAACTTTTATAAATTATTTAATTTCTAAAACAAGTAATGTATTCTTCTAAATTATTAGAATTCATACACTTATACATTTTATATAAACTTTCTTGTTTTTCTTCTGGTTCATCTTTAATTTCACCATTAATACTGTGAACGTGTCTCATAGATTTTTCACATTCTCTCATTCTTTCGTTATTGTCTTTTAAATAAATGTAATCTTCAAATGACTTATGAGTTTCATTTTGCCTTGCTCTATCCGCAAATTTAATATACGCAGAACATAATTTGTTAACAGTTAAACCTTTATTTTTATTTACAATAAAAACAATAACAACAACAACAATTATTAAAATAACTAATAAAGTTATAATTTTTTTATTGTAATTTTTCTTAGGCATTATAATATTATAATTATATTTTATTTTACTAAATCTAAATAATAAATATTAGGTAAATTGTCTAAATCTTTCCATAATATCATAGGACCTCTAAACCCAATTTTAGTATTTTTAGGGAATTTATCCCATTTTTTCTTTTTACCATCTAATAAATTTTTTCGAAAATAGTTTTTTGCTGGTAAAAAACCATTTTCTAATGGATGCCAATTATTATGTTTATATTCTATTTCAAACTCAAATTCATATGGGTTGGAATTATTATGTCTATCTTCAACTTTAAAAGTTGAACCACCTTTTTGATTACTATTAATTTTTTTTTTCTTTTCTTGCCATTGATAAAATATTTCACCTTTTAAATCTTTATTATGTTTATATACTGCCCAACAAGAATTAAAAAATTTTTTAGGTTTGTATAATTTATTAGGTTTAATATTTTCGTCTGTTTCAAATCTATCATCTACATTTCTATCTAAGAGAAGTACTTTAATTTCTTGACCTTTTTTTAAGTTTTGTATATCTTTTATAGTAAGCCATTTATTTCTTGTTTCATTTTTCCAAATCTGCCAATATAAACCTTTTTTCTCTAAATCAATAATTTTTTTAGGTGTTTTTTTACATATTCTGGATTTTAACTCTTTTCTTTTTTTTTTAGTAATTTTTACTTCATTATATTCTTTTGGAACAATATAAAATGAATCATTATAAAAGAAAGAATGTCCTTCATAATGTGGTTCTAATAAAACCGTTTCTTTTATATTTTTTTTTTCAATTTCCATTCCTTCAATAATGGGTAACGCATTATGGGTTTTTCTAAAATTAATTTTTTCTGTATTATTATTTTTTTTGCTTTTTCTTATAAATTTATAGGGTGTTCAAATATTTTATAATTATTTAAACAATCATTTTGCGAAACCCTAACCAATGGTTGTTTAGTAAATATAGGATTATCTTTGATAATAGACTTATCTTTGATTATAGACTTATCTTTGATTATAGACTTATCTTTGATTATAGGCATATACTATAATCAAATATTATTAATATTACACTTTTGAACATTTAAAACGCCGACTATAAAGATTATTATTCAACATCTTCTGCTTTTATATATTCCATACAATATTTTATAAAATCAAAATAATCATAAACATTACCAGCTGGTTGTGTAATTAAAAATATAAAATATTCCGTATGATTTATTCTAACATCCTTAAAGGTTTTTCCTTTATGCTTTCCTTTATGAAATACGGTATGATTCATTTTATTTATTTATATTTAAAAATTAATTTTTAAATCAATTTTTATACATCGGCGTTTTAAATGTTCAAAGGTGTAAAAGGAATTTAATTTTGAATATAAAAGATATTATTTATTGTTTATTGTATTTTGAGAAGTAAGTATAATTATACATCGCAATATTATACATTTTTTCTCCTTGTTTAATACCACATTCATTTAAATCATTTATAACGTCATACCGTGTTTTATCAACATATCTAAAAGGATTGCTTCCTAATTTTCTATTGAAACAATTTTCTTTCATTACAATTTTTCTATATTTTAAATCTTCAAATGATTTTATATCCTTAAGTTTTTCTTTTCTGGCATTAGAAATAATTTTATATATTTTATCATCGTCTATTTTAAGTAATAAGTTAATATTTGGATTTACGACTATAGATTCAATATTATTAATTCTTTTTTCTTTATATTTTTTTGTAATAGTTACTAAATATTTTTCACCAGCCATATTACATTCATCTAAAATATTTAATAATTCTTCTCTATCTAAACTAGCTAAATATATTGGATCTTCTAAACCTATATATTTTAATTTATTATTAGTTGCTGTTTTTTTATCGGTACAATAACTTCCCATTACACTTCCAGTCCAAACGCACCCTTTATCATTACAACGAGACTTATATTTCTTATAATTCCAAGGGAAATGCCATGCTTCTAATTCATTACAATCCTTTTTAGAAGTAAATTTATTATTATTATTATTGAGACTTTTATTATTATTTAAACTCTTTTGATTTTTTTTGCTTACATTAGTTTTGCTTTTGCTTACTTTAGTTTTGCTTTTGCTTACGTTAGTTTTGCTTTTGCTTACGTTAGTTTTTTTAACTTTCGTTTTATTTTTTTTGGGCATTATATAATATAAAAATAAAATAAAAATAAATAAATGTAAAAAAAATTTATAAAATAATACAATTTTTTCTTATTTTTAACGTTTTCTTTGAAATTTTGGAGTTGTTCAAATATTTTATAATTATTTTAATTAATAAGAATTTTTTAATGCTCCTTCCATCCATGCTTGTCTATCTGAATAATTACTTCCACAAATATATAAATTTTTCCTAGGATTTCTTATTTTAGGTATTAATTTTCCGGAATCATAATTAGGTTTCCAATAACAAGCACCTAAATTCCAATAATAGGGTTTGGTCCAAGTAGGAATAGGTATTTGGTTATTTGGAAAAACCTTATCTAATTCTTTCTTTATGGTTTCTTCTAATTTATTCTCTTCCATTTTTTTCTTCCAATATTTGGTATATTTTCCATCAGTATAACTTATCATAATTATTCCTTGTTCAGCGTTGATAGGAATTATATATCTAATTTTATGGTTAGTAACAATTTTACCTAAATCTTGGAACCACATTTTATTATTTTTTTTAGGATATTTCTGATAAATCCTAAATAATGGTTCACATTGAACACTATTCAATTCATTTTTCATAAAATTAAGGTATTTTATTTTCTTCAATCCATAACTATCCATAGCCAAAATTAATCTTTTAGTTTTTAATATTTTTTTATTGGATTTATTATTAATTTCTAAATTGAAAATATCATTATATTTTTCGAAATTAATTAGTTGGTGATTTAATTTTATTTTACCTTTTAATTCATGTGCTATTCTTTTTACTAATTCGGATAAACCTTCTGCTACTATATAAAATTGTTTGCTTTCATCCAAATCCATTTTAACTGATTTCAAAGCGTCATATGAATTTTGGACGTAAATCTCACTATAATATGGATGATTCATACCTAAATAATCCGCATATTTCTCTCCCATTAATTCTTTACACAATTGATATAATGTTAATTTCATAAGAAAAGATTTAGGTTTTTTCTCACCTAAACTAACTAATTTTTCCACTAATTTATTTACATCTTCAAATTCAACTTCTATATTTTTGGTATTAATATTTTTCCAACTACTAGGTATTTTTATTTCAGTTAATTTGAATTTTTTTATCAATCTCCTTAAATTTTTATGGTTTTCATTATATCTAGCACATCCTGCTTCAAATTTATAATTGTTGATATATTGTGTTGCAACTCTACCTCCTAATCTATTATTTTTTTCTAATAGAAGAATATTTTTATTTTTTAGTTTAAGAGCCGAATTTAATCCGGCTAAACCTGAACCTACTATAATAGTATCGTAAATCATTTCTTTATTTTTTTACTAGATTTTAAATTTAAAAATATTACAATATTTTCAATTAATTTTTAAAAAATATTACAATTACATTGTTTTTTTTCATCTAATTTATCCAATTCTGGACAAATAGGACCCAATAATAAACGCACAATATGGTCTCCAAAAGTATAACTAAAATTTTTACCTTGTGCTTTTTTAACTTCTTGTAATTCAGAGTTATAATCGTCTAATGTATCTATATTTTTAATTTGTTTATCTAATTTATTTAGATATCCAACATCTGATTCTTGGTCCGAACAGGCCAAAAAAGAAATATAAAATTTATCGACATTTCTATTTTTTAGGGTTTTAGTAAAATTTTTTATATCAGGAAGCCCCCTATTATCTGTTGGGATACCGTCAGTTGCTATAATAATTAAAACAGGTTTAGTAGATTGTTGGTATTTAGACATAATTTTTAGTAAAGAATTATTTAATGGTGTTAAACCATATGGTTTATCAGTTAAAATATAATTAACAGTATCTAAATCTTTTATATTGGTATGATTATGTCTATTAAGAAAATCAATATATATTCCATCCTCGTCAAATATAGTCGCAATTTTAATTACTATATTAACAACTTCTTTTAATTCTTCCCAACGAGTATTATGTTTACTATTTGATAAAGGGGTATTCATAGATCCAGAATCGTCAATTAGTAATACTATTTCATAATTTGATAAAATATCTAGTTTTTCACTAAATAAATTATCTATTTCATACTCTCTTATTAAATTATCTATTTTTTGACTCTTAGATAGAATATATTCTTGCGGTGGAGCACTTGGTGTAATTAAATCATTATATTTTGGAGGATTATTCATTATATTTTATAAAAATGATATAATTTAAATAAAAATATAAAAAATTAAATTAAAAATATAAAAAATTAAATAATTTATATGTAATAAACTATTTAACTTAATAAATATATTAAATTATAAAAAAATGGAAGTTCGATTAGATATAGCGTCTAAAGAAAATAATATTGTTGATAGTTCCTTATCTGTTATTAAATATGACGATTATGGAAACATAATAAAGTCTTCTGTAGTGGAGTCGCCAATAAGTAGAGGAAAAGATATTGAAACTGAAGATATTAAAACTCGTTTAGAGGAATTAGTATATAGGTGTTTAAATTTTACTAGTAAATTTATGGGTGTTGATGAGTTATCTGGTACACGTTATGATGCTGATGATTTAAAACTACATATTTTACGATATGTAAAATGTTATAATACACACCATTGTGCTGGAAATATTTTATATCACCCAAATAATGAGTATATGTTAAAGTGGGTGGATTTATTATTTTGGAAGGAATATGATATAATACCAAAAGTTAGCTTAGCAAATAAGAATATTAATGTTTTGAGGTCAAGTGGAAATATTGATGTAGACGGTAAAATAGGAGAAAACGAAAGTATATTATGGTCTAAAACAAATAAAACTTATGTAATAAGAGTAGGATTACAAAATGGTGAATTAGAAAAATTTGTAACCTTAGAGAATATATATAAATACAATCCTGAATTAGAATTGGAAATTAAGTTACCGGATATAGATTTTTATAATAATTCTCCACAATGGGTAATAGATACTTATAATGAGTGGTTATTGGGTATAGATAAATTAAGATTTGGTGAAAATGAAGTAAAAAGAATATATGAGGTAGAATATTAAAATTTAATTGATTAAAAAAATAAAAAATAAAATAAAATATAATATTAATATATATTTAGTATGAATAAATGTTTTATGGATACAATAAGACAAAAAACAGATTTAGAGGATAGTTATGGTAAAGTTAAAAAAATTCATCCATTATTGATATGTAACCAAAATAATAAACCTAGATTACCAAATCAAGTATTAGGGTCAAGTGTATTATTAAGGGATGCCAATATTGATTTAGGGGATTGTTATAGTTTAACTAGTCGAAATTATAATGATACTTTATATGAGAGAAACTTACCTTTTGGTAAAAAAAATTCATATTGGGATAATACTCCTGCTCCAAGTGTTTCTATAGGTAATAATACTCGTTCACCAAGTGCTTCTATAGGTAATACTCCTTCATATAGTAATAATATAAATCAAAATGTTTTGCCATTAAAAGTGGAATCAAGACCGGTATTATCAGGTCTGTGTATAAATAAAAAAGCAATAAAAGAGAGAGATATGTTAGATAAAATGAATGAATATGTACCGAATAATGGTGGCTTATGTGATAATACTGTTTTTGTTCCGGGAAAGGGACCTATAAATCATTTTTTCGATAATATAGATATAGATTCACAATTGAAGAATATAAATGAAGTAGATACTAAATGTTCTGCTCAATTATTCAAAGTTAATCCAAATGATAATAATAATCTTAGTTGTTATAAGGATACAATAGTAAAGGATTATCAAAAATGTGAGACTAAAGCAGGATATACTTGGTGTGATTATAATAAAGGTGTAAATTACGAGCAATTTCCTGTTTGTAATAGTAATGATTTTACTTGTGCTATGAGTCAAGGAAGTAGAAATGGTAAAAAAATCAATCCATATGAAATGGATAATGGTTTAAATCCATTTACTAACTCCCCTAGTATGTCTACACTGAGTATATCTACACCGAGTCCTTCAGAAGTAGTAGTAAATAATATGTTAAATGATAGATTACAAAGTGGTGAAATGGTAAATGAAGAAACATTAAATAAGGTAACTAAGGAATTATATTTGGTTCAGAGAAAGAGAGAATTAGATACACAAATACAAATGCGAAGAAATGATCCTAAATTTAGTGTTAATAATAAAAATATAACACAATATAAAGGAAATGGTATAAATAATATAGTATCTCCAACTATTATAAAACAAGAAGTAGATGAAGATATGGCTAAATTATTAGGGGAAAGGTCATATATTGAAGGTATATTAGAAAAAATCACAAGAGAAGGATTGAATACAAATGTAAATGGTAATAACACAAATGTAAATGGTAATAACACAAATGTAAATGGTAATAACACAAATGTAAATGGTAATAACACAAATGTAAATGGTAATAACACAAATGTAAATGGTA
>Ga0222718_10005331_pt1 | contig 10450 bp, 8 predicted proteins | sample C33_27DmetaG_FD_165045 | JGI IMG/M metagenome (GOLD analysis project Ga0222718, IMG submission 165045) | Estuarine water microbial communities from San Francisco Bay, California, United States - C33_27D | ecosystem: Environmental > Aquatic > Marine > Unclassified | place: USA: California... | reverse complement strand
TGCAGAAAAAGAAGCTGCCAAAGAATTTGAAAAAGCAAGAGAAGCTGAAGAAAAAGCAGTAAAAGATGCTGAGCAAAAAGCGAAGGAATTTACAAAAAAAGCAGAAGAAGAAGAGAAAAAAATTGAAAAAATTAGAAAAGATTTTGAGAAGAATGCAGAAAAAGAAGCTGCCAAAGAATTTGAAAAAGCAAGAGAAGCTGCTGAAAAAGCAGTAAAAGATGCTGAGCAAAAAGCGAAGGAATTTACAAAAAAAGCAGAAGATAGTGCGAAAAAAGCCAAATTACTTGAAGACAAAAATACATCTTTGATATCAGACAATTCTGAATTAGAATTAAAAATTGATAAAAATATATTAAAAGAAGAATTATCGAAAAAATACGAGCACAACTCACTTCAATTAAAAGTTTTTATTGATTTAAAAAATAGAATTCTTAAAAATTCAATAAAGCTAGTTGTTGATAAAGCTGGATATGGAAGTCATAAGAAATTAAGTCAATTAGACAGAAAAGTATATTTCAGTCAATTTATTGAGCCTATTACGGGCTATAAACCTTCTGATCCATATGATGATACAAGATTCATGGTAAAGGTATTACTAAGATCTTCTGACTTAAAACAGGTTGCTCCAAGCTTCGATAAATTAAAAAACAATCAGCTACATAATGCATTAGATAAATTATTACCAGAATTACATGAAGATGCACACTCAGATAAATTTCAATACACTGATTTTGAAGTTCTTGAGATAGGTGAATTAACCATTGAAATAATAAAATCTATTATTTCCACAAATCAATATACAGATAATGAAGTTAACAAATTGAATGAATTTCTTGATGAAGCTGAAGAATTAATCCGACCGTATAAAAAGAATTAATTTACAAATTTATATGTAAATTAATATTCGTATCTTAAGCAATAAACAAATATATAATTATCATATGGATCTTTCAAAAACACATATTGAGCTAGTAGAAAAAGTGTATGCAACACTTGAAGACAATATAGCAAAACTAAGATTAAGAAAATCTGACTCATTGACTTTGGCAGAGAAAATTCTTTATGGTCATGCTAGAAACGTCAATGAAGTATCTATGGATAGAGGAGAAGACTTTGGTGATTTCTTACCTGACAGAGTTGCAATGCAAGATGCTACCGCGCAAATGGCTTTACTACAATTTATGCAAGCTGAACTTCCAAATACTTCAGTTCCCACAACAGTACACTGTGATCACTTAATTCAGGCTTATGAAGGTGCAAATAGCGACTTAAAGGTAGCAAACAAGAATCATAAGGAAGTATTTGATTTTTTAAGAACTGCTTCTCAAAAATATAATATTGGTTTTTGGGGGCCTGGAGCTGGAATCATCCATCAAGTAGTTCTTGAACAATATGCTTTTCCTGGTGGAATGATGATCGGAACAGATAGTCATACTCCAAATGCTGGGGGTATGGGCATGGTTGCAATTGGTGTTGGTGGCGCAGATGCTGTAGATGTAATGGCTGGTATGCCTTTTAATACAAAAATACCAAAACTAATCGGAATAAAATTGACGGGTTCTTTAAGTGGATGGACTTCTCCAAAAGACATTATCTTAAAAGTTGCAGAGATACTTACTGTAAAGGGAGGTACAAATGCAATTGTCGAATATTTTGGAGAAGGTACAGAATCAATATCTACAACTGGAAAAGCTACGATAACCAACATGGGTGCTGAAATTGGTGCAACCTGTTCAATATTTCCATTTGATTCCAAAGGTGAAGAATACTTAATAGCCACCGGAAGGTCTGATATTGCAAAACTAGCAAAAAATAATATGCATTTGTTAACAGCTGACCAGGACGTCATTGAAGATCCAAAATCATATTTTGATGAAGTTATTGAGATAAACCTAGATTTACTTGTTCCACATATAGTAGGTCCACATACTCCAGATTTAGCTCGCCCGATAACAGAGTTAAAACATGATGCTAAAAAAAATAATTATCCTGTAGAAATTTCCAATGCTTTAATAGGATCTTGTACTAATTCATCTTATGAAGATATAGGTCGTGCAGCATTTGTAGCAAGAGAAGCTGCAAAAAAAGGGTTAAAGTCAAAAGTCCCTTTAATGGTTACTCCAGGTTCAGAAGTTACAAGGGCAACTATTGAAAGAGATGGATACCTTAAAGATTTGGAATCTATTGGAGCTACGGTTTTGGCAAATGCTTGCGGGCCTTGTATTGGTCAGTGGAAAAGAGATGATATAGGTGAAGGTGAAATTAATACAATTGTTTCCTCGTATAACAGAAATTTTCCCGCGAGAAATGATGGAAATAAAGAAACACTTTCATTTATTGGCTCACCAGAGTCTGTAATAGGATTAGCTTTAGGCGGTTCATTAGATTTTGATTTTTTAAATGATTCTTTAATTAATGATTCAGGAGAAGAAGTAAAACTAACAGCTCCTGTTGCAGAAGAATTGCCTTCAGAAGGATTTGCAAATACATTAGAAGGCTTTATCCAACCTACAAATGGAGATGATGTAGATGTGAAAATTGATCCAAAATCTGAAAGACTCCAAGTTTTAACACCATTTGATTCATTTGCTCCAAACAATTATTTAGATATGACTGTAATAATGAAAGCTGTTGGCAAGTGTACTACAGATCATATTTCACCTGCTGGAAAATGGCTAAGGTTCAGGGGGCATTTAGAAAACATATCACAAAATTTGTTTATTGGTGTAAATAACGCTTTTACCGAAGAGTCCGGAATGGGCATTAATACTTTAAACAATGAAGTTATGACACTTCCAGATCTTGCTAAAGCTTATCACAAGAACTCAGTGAACTGGATTGCTGTTGGGGATGAAAATTATGGCGAAGGATCTTCCAGAGAACACGCTGCAATGGAACCAAGGTTTAGAGGGTGTAGAGTGGTTTTAGTTAAAAGCTTTGCAAGAATACATGAAGCAAATTTAAAAAAACAAGGTATCTTGCCTTTAACTTTCTCTGATAAAAATGACTATGAGAAAATTGAGCAAAACGACAAAATTACAATAATTAATCTTGATGAAATAAGTCCAGGCAGTGCTGTTACAGTAACTCTCCAAAAAGAAGACGGTTCCTCAGTTGACATTATTGCTAATCATTCTCTTTCGGATGAGCAAATAAAATGGTTTGAAAGTGGTTCAGCTTTAAATCATATAAAAGCAAATTAATGGATAACTTATCTGAAAAAATAAAACAATTAAGAAAAGAATATAGCGATTCAGATTTTTTAATCGAACATTTAGACAAAAATCCAGTACAGCAATTTACAAATTGGCTAGATGATGCAATTGAAACAAAAATTTACGAACCAAATGCAATGGTTTTGGCTACATCTGTTGATAATCAATCAAGATCTCGTTATGTGCTCTTTAAAAATATTGTTGAGAATAAATTAATTTTTCATACTCATTACAAGAGTCCTAAAGCATTAGAAATGCTTGCAAATCCAAATATTTCAGGAATATTCTATTGGGCAGAAATTCACAGACAAGTGAGATTTCAAGGCATTGCAAAAAAAACTGATAATACAATATCTGATGAATATTTTTCAACAAGACCTAGGGGAGGTCAGCTAAGTGCATGGGCTTCAGATCAAAGCTCTATTATTAAAAATAGAGAAGAAGTAACAAATAAAATAGCTGAGTTAGACAAAAAATTCGAAAACCAAGAACTACCAAGACCAAATTTTTGGGGAGGTTTTGAAATTGAAGTAAATTATTGGGAGTTCTGGCAGGGAAGAAGAAACAGAACTCATGATAGATTTTGCTATACTCAAAACACTGAAGGTTGGAATATCGAAAGGATGTCTCCATAATGAGACAAATCAAAGTTACCAAAAATTTTATTAATTCAGCAGAAAATTCTGTATTGTACGAGTCTGGAAACACTAAAGTATTGGTTACAGTCTCAGTTACAGACCGAGTTCCTGATTGGTTATCAAATTCAGAAAAAGGCTGGGTTACAGCTGAATACAATATGCTTCCAGGTTCTTCTGGTAATAGAATATCTAGAAAATCATTCGAAAGTGGAAGATCAAAAGAAATTTCAAGATTAATTGGCCGTTCCCTTAGAGCTGTATGTAATTTAGGAATAATTAATGGATACTCCTTTACTGTAGATTGTGATGTTCTTGAAGCAGATGGCGGAACTAGAACGGCATCAATTAACGGAGCTTGGATAGCTTTAAATGATACTTTTACAAAGATGGTAAATGAAAATAAATTAGTGCAAAACCCATTAACAAGCAAACTTGGAGCAATTTCTGTTGGTATTGTAAATGGAGAGCTAGTAGCTGACCTAGATTATGCTAAGGATTCAAATGCTGAGGTTGACCTAAACCTTGTTTTAGATGAAAATTTTGAAATCTTGGAGATTCAAGGCACAGCTGAAGGAAAACCATTTTCAAAAGATAATCTTGATAGCTTATTTAATATTGCAAAAGAATGTGTTGAAGAGATTTTTAAGATACAAAATTAATAAGAATGCAAATTATCTTAGCTAGTCAGAATAAAAATAAGTTAAAGGAATTATCTACAATATTTCAAATAAATTCAAGTAAACATTCTTTGGTGTCTCCCAGTAGAGTTTTGAATGTAATAGAAGACAAAGAAACTATAAAAGAAAATGCTCAAAAGAAGGCCTTAGAGTATTTTGAGTTTTATAATTTACCAGTAATTGCAGACGACTCAGGTCTTTTTGTAGATGCACTTAATGGTGCTCCTGGTGTTCATTCAGCTCGTTTTTCAGGAGAAAATTCAAATGATGAAGAAAATATTGATAAATTATTAGATTTGCTTCAAAATAATTCAAATAGATCAGCAACTTTCAAAACAGTTTTATGTTTTTATGATGGTAAAGAATTTATGTATACCTTAGGTGAACTAAATGGTGAAATTTTATCCTCACCCAGAGGAGAAAATGGTTTTGGTTACGATCCTATATTTGAAGTAAATGGTAAAACTCTTGCTGAAATGACATTAGAAGAAAAATCAGATATTAGTCATAGAAAGCTTGCTACAGTAAAACTAGTAAATGAATTAAATGAAATTTAAAAAATTATATTTGTTAATTGCTTTTTTAATCTTTAGTGCATGTGAAGTTAAATGGAATATGGATTTGGAGTTTAATGATGATTTTTCAGGAACTTATAAAATATATATACTCATTGACCAAGATGCCCAGATGTATGCTTTAGAGACTGGACAGTCATCCGCAATCGGGGGTTTGGATGCAATTTTATCGGATTTGCCTGAGGGATTTGGTTCTTCAATTTATCAAGATGGAGACTATTTAGGTATATTAGTTAGAAATGACTTTATAGACACGCAGGATTTACAAAGGCAATTCAAACTTTTAAATGAAAACGAAAACACGTCTTTGTTATTACTACCAATTGAAGAAATTAATTTTTCTAGAAATAGAAATTCTTTCAGTGTTAATGGTATCTTTGGAGAATTTTTTGTTTCCGACGAAGAAAGTGCTGATGGGTATGACAATGTTTTTGATGGTCAACTATCTGTAATCGTTCCTGGCAATATTAAAAGTCCCAAACTAGATAGTATTATTGATAATACAGTTATATTTGAAATTGAAGGTATTTCAGCAAAAACATTTGAGGTTGTTACAAATACAAAAAGCATTTTTAGTACATCAACTATTCTTGTTAGTTTTTTAATATTGTTCTTGATTTATTTTTTTATTAGACAATATCAAAAAAAGATGTAATATTGTCACAATGAAAAAAATTAAAATTATTATTTAGGAGCAATGTTATAAGCGTTGTTACCCTTGCTTTGCAAGGGTTTTTTTTTAGATTATGAAAATTGATATATTTGATACAACTTTAAGAGATGGATTCCAACAGGAGGGGATATCCCCATCTGTGAAGGATAAAATAGCAATTGCGAAGCTAATTGACGAACTGGGAGTTTCCTTCATTGAAGGTGGTTGGCCAGGTGCTTCTCCGAAAGAGCAGGAGTTTTTTTTAAAAGCCAAAAAAGAACTAGACCTAAAGAATGCAAAGTTAGTTAGCTTTGGTTCAACTAGAAAATTAAATATTGCAGTTGAAGATGACCCTCAAGTAAAAGCACTTATTGATTCAGGAACTGATTATATATGTATTGTTGGAAAATCTTCTAAACTTCATATTACAAAAGCGCTCCAGACAGATATACCCAGTGCAATTGATATGGCAGTAGATACAATTAAATATTTAAAATCTAAAAATAAAAAAGTTTTTTTTGATGCAGAACATTTTTTTGATGGATATAAGGAAGATTCAAAGACTAGTTTAAAAGTATTAGATTCCGTTATTAAGTCCGGTGTTGACTGCTTTATATTTTGCGATACTAATGGTGGGACACTGCCAGACGAGGTTCATATGATACTTACTAAAGTTTTAGGTCTTTATCCAGAATCAAAATTTGGTGTACATTTTCAAAATGATAATGGCTGTGCGGTTGCAAACTCTATGGTTGCTGTTGAGTTAGGCGTAGATCATATTCAAGGCACAATCAATGGATACGGTGAGAGGACTGGTAATGCTGATTTATGTACTTTAATACCAAATTTATCCTTGAAAAAAACTTATGAAACTATATCAGAAGATTCACTTTCTAGACTTACTCAAATTGCAAACCATATTGCAGAACTTGTAAATGTAGCTATAGATTCAAGACATCCCTATGTTGGATCATCAGCATTTACACATAAAGCAGGGCTTCATGCTTCAGGAATGTCTAAAGATAATGTACTTTATGAACACATTGATTCTTCCAAAGTTGGTAATTTTACTCGAACCACAGTTTCTGAGTTGGCGGGAAGAGCTAGTGTTATCACAAAAGCTAAAGAGTTTGGCTTAGACCTTAATAATGAAGAAGCGAAGAAGCTTATTGAGAGTGTTCAAAATTTGGAACATGAAGGTTTTCAATATGAAGCAGCTGATGCTTCGCTATTTATTTTAATGAACTCTATTAAGGGCGTAGTTCCAGACTATTTTAGTTTTGAAAGTTTTAGAGTATTTTCTGAACGAAGAAGTTCAGAAAATGTTATATCCGAAGCAGTTTGTAAAATTTCAGTAAAAGGTAACAGATATGTCAAAACAGGTGAAGGAGTTGGGCCTGTTGATGCTCTAAGTAAAGCTTTAAAATCAGCATTAGAAAACGATTTCGAGAGAATTAACGAAGTAAAATTGATTGACTATAAGGTAAGAATCATTGATTCATCTGATGGTACAGAGGCTAAAACAAGAGTTTTAATAGAGTTTACTGACGGAAGTAAGCAGTGGAGTACTATCGGTGTACATGAAAATATAATAAATGCTTCTTGGAATGCTTTATGTGATGGATTTAATTACTATTTTATGACCTCTTAAGTAGATTTTTACACCTTTAGATATATATACTATTTTTAAGGGGAGAGATATTGAACGATAAGATTGAAAATTTATTAAAAGAAAATAGAAAATTTAGCCCAAAAACAGAGCTGTCAGACAACGCCAATGCAACTTCAGAATGGTTTGATGAAGCAAATCAAAATCGTTTAGAGTTTTGGAAAAAACAAGCACTTGAAAGAATTACATGGTTTAAAGAACCATCGGAAATTCTTGATGATTCAAATCCACCTTTTTTTAAATGGTTTAAAGATGGTGAATTAAATCTTTCTTACAACTGTCTTGATAGACATTTAGAGACCGATAGCGATCGAGTTGCTTTTTATTGGGAAGGTGAGCCTGGGGATACTCAGAAAATAACTTACCAAGATTTATACGAGAGAGTTTGTAGGCTTTCTAATGCTTTGAAAAAATTAAATGTTAAAAAAGGGGATAGGGTCGCTATTTATCTTGGAATGACTCCAGAAATTGTTGTTGCAATGCTGGCGTGTGCAAGAATTGGTGCTGTTCATTCAGTAGTTTTTGGGGGCTTTTCATCCGAAGCATTAGCTGACAGAATAAATGATGCGAAAGCAAAACTTGTAATTACGGCAGATGGCGCTTGGAGAAGGGGAGATATTGTTCCTCTAAAAGAAAATGTTGATGGTTCACTTGAATTGACTGATTACATAGAAAATGTAATTGTTGTGAAAAGAACAAATCAAGACATTGAAATGAAACAGGGAAGAGATTACTGGTATCACGAAATTACAGAAAAAGAACAACCTGTTTGTGAACCTGAGATTATGAATGCAGAGGATATGCTTTATATACTTTACACATCAGGAACAACAGCAAAACCAAAGGGAATTGTTCATACACAAGCGGGCTATTTGACTGGTGTAACCACCACCCATCATGAGGTGTTTGACATTAAAGATGATGATATTTACTGGTGTGCTGCTGATTGCGGATGGGTGACGGGACATAGCTACATTGTTTATGGACCCTTAGCAAATAAAGCTACAAGCGTTATGTATGAAGGTGCACCTAATGCACCAGACGAAAAACGTTTGTGGAAAATTATTGAGAAATATAAAGTAAATATTTTTTATACTGCACCTACCGCTATTAGGGCATTTATGAAATGGGGAGTGGAACACCCGCAAGCACATGATTTAAGTTCTCTAAGAATATTAGGAACTGTAGGCGAGCCAATTAATCCTGAAGCTTGGATGTGGTACCACGAAAATATTGGTGGAGAGCAGTGTGCAATAGTTGATACTTGGTGGCAAACAGAAACTGGTTCAATTATGATTTCTCCATTACCTGGAGTGACAAGCACTAAGCCAGGTTCAGCTTGTGGTCCTCTTCCTGGAATTGAATCTTCAATTATAGATAATGATGGAAATGAAGTTGGAAAAGGTGAGGGAGGGTATCTTGCGGTAAAATCTCCTTGGCCTTCCATGTTAAGAACTGTTTATGGAGATGATCAGCGATATATTGATACTTACTGGTCTCAACATAAGGGGCTTTATTTTGCAGGAGATGGAGCAAAGTATGATGATGAAGGTTATATTTGGCTACTTGGACGGGTAGATGATGTTATGAATATTTCAGGCCATAGAATTTCTACTGCTGAAGTAGAAAGCGCTTTAGTTTCTCATGAGGCTGTAGCTGAAGCAGCTGTAATTGGTAGAAGCGATGAAATTACAGGTGAAGCTATTGCAGCGTTCGTTTCTTTAATCGGAACTGATGAGGGCAATGAAGATTTAATTGCTGATCTTAGACAGCATGTAAGTAACAAAATAGGACCTATAGCTAAGCCAAAAAGTATTGTAATAACAGCCGATTTACCTAAAACTAGAAGTGGAAAAATTATGAGGAGACTTCTTAAGGATATTTCAGAAGAAAGAAAACTTGGAGATGTTACAACTTTAGCTAATGCAGACATTGTCTCAGAACTTCAAAGTAGAGCTTCCGACTCAGATGATGAATGAGAGAACTTTTACTTGGAACCTTCCTAATGATGCAGTACAAAAGTTAGTAAGTCTAGATAAACAGCAAAGAATCGATTTTTTTGCAAAACTTCCAATGGACAATGTTCCAATAGGAGCGTTAATGGATTTTTCACGAATAACCATTGATGGAAAAGGTCAAGTTTCGTTTTACATCACTCCACAAGAATTTCATTACAATCCTCTCGGAACAGTACATGGAGGATTAGCAGCAACCATCTTAGATTCTTGCAATAGCATTTCAGCAAATTGTCAGCTAGACAGTGGATTTTTAACAATGACAACTGACATTAGAGTGAACTATTTAAGACCAATCACGGTTTCAACAGGTGAAGTTACTGCAACAGCTACAATTGAAAAAATTGGTAAAAAAGTAATTTTTGTAAATGGTTCACTATGCGACAATAATGGAAAAGTTTATGCCACTGCTAGTTCTACAGAACTTGTTGTAGAAGTTCCCATAAACTAGCAAATTGTAGTGCGGATGAGAGGAGTCGAACCTCCACGAGCAAAGCTCACTGGATCCTAAATCCAGCGCGTCTACCAGTTCCGCCACATCCGCTAAAATGTTGCGTGGGTCGCCGGGGACTTGAACCCCGAACCTGCGGATTAAGAGTCCGTTGCTCTGCCAAATTGAGCTAGCGACCCCTTTTAAAGAATAACTTACATTATGATAGACAAGTATAAATTTTTTCTATTTATTCTTAAGAAAAACAAGTAACATAGAAAAATAATTAAGTTGCGGGCTGTGGCTCAGCTTGGCTAGAGCGCCTGCTTTGGGAGCAGGAGGTCGTGAGTTCGAATCTCACCAGCCCGACAAGACCTGCGGGTGTAGCTTAATGGCAAAGCTCCAGCCTTCCAAGCTGGCTATGAGGGTTCGATTCCCTTCACCCGCTCAAGTAGAGCTCTCGTAGCTCAAATGGATAGAGCAACAGACTTCTAATCTGTAGGTTATAGGTTCGAGTCCTATCGAGAGCGCTGTGGTGATCGTAGCTCAGTTCGGTTAGAGCGCCTGGTTGTGGTCCAG
>Ga0222718_10005325_pt1 | contig 10463 bp, 7 predicted proteins | sample C33_27DmetaG_FD_165045 | JGI IMG/M metagenome (GOLD analysis project Ga0222718, IMG submission 165045) | Estuarine water microbial communities from San Francisco Bay, California, United States - C33_27D | ecosystem: Environmental > Aquatic > Marine > Unclassified | place: USA: California... | reverse complement strand
CCTACATTATCTACATTTCGTGCAGACTCAATAGCTTTAAGTTGGAACTCTCCTCTTGTAATTAATAATTTTTGCTCGTCTTGTCTAGCCTTTATACGTTGAGACCACAGACTTAATAAACTACTAATAATAGTAGAGCCAAGCATTGTTATAATTTCAAATGGGAACATATTAATCTAGTGTTAAAGTTGATTCAAGTAATTCGTTTACAGAATTTATTAAATATTCAGGTATATTTTCAACAAAAACATTTTCTTCGTTGTGTGCTAACATATAAGCTTCTAACAAACCTTCATACAAAGGTCGAAAATCTTCTCTTAATATCCAAGGTTGATTTATAGTTGTTCTAGCTTTACAGTCTATTCGATATGCAACATCTAATTGTTTTTCTGTGTATAGGAGCATTAGACTTGCCCCATTACAACCTGCTGTAACTCCCAGCTACGTCTACCTACTTGTCCGTACCACTTACTATCTTGCATTTGTCTAGCCATTTCAAACCAGTTATGTTCTCTACAAGCTTTTAACATGTTACGAAACTTTGAAAGTCTTGTACCACCTAGGTTAAAACACATGTTGACTAATACACGTTGTATAGGTTCAGGTAAGTTATTAAACTCATCCTTATCTCCAAACACATGTATAGCTTCTGCATAATGTCTATCAAAGTCTATAGCATAATATCTATCTACCACTGATTGAGAAACAGGTGTACCAACTTCCCAATCATATTCGGGGTCATGGGGTTGACATAGATGACCAACTCCTAGAGTCTTATAGCCTAAACTATCCATATAAATCTCTAGGACTTCGCCCTCGTGTCGTTTAATCTCTGCTTTGCATTGTTCAATGTTCATATTAGTCGTACCTTATAAGAGGTTGATTGTAGGGTAATCCTGTTATTTCATTTATTCTATCGGCTGGATTCTCCAAAGCAAACTGCACAGGGAAATCTTTTGAAACAAGTCCAGCGTTTTCTGCGTATCCTACTCGTCCTCCTTTTGAAAATGTAGGTACTGGAGTAATTCCTTTTTCTGCAACTTTAGCAGATTCCATAATACTAGCATCAAAACCTATAGCTTCTCCAACACCCTCTCTCCGAGTTACTTCTTTTACTCCGGGTACTGCTGTTTCTAAAAATTTTAATGTTGATGTTAGAGGCTTACCTTCAATAACACCATAACCTGCACTAACAAAATCTTGCATCATGCCAATAACTGGATATAATGTTTCTATACTATCATCTTTATTATATTTATAATTACTTATTATTTTATCTAACCAAAAAGGTAGTAGTTGTCCAGAAAACATAGCACTATCGCCTATAAATTTTAAAAAGTTTTCTTTGCTTTCTAATGGTTGACCCATGTCTTCTCTAAACTCTTTATTAGGATTCATCTCAATTTGGAGTTGTCTTATACTTGCATATATAGGCATACTTCCTAAAATCATCAAAGCTAACTTAGCATCTCCATCTTCAACTCTTCTAATCAATGAGTTCGTTTGAGTTGTTTTTGCTTGTGCCCACGATAAAAAACTTCCTAAAAATTTAATACCCGGATTATTAGACTGAGCAAATAATCTTCTATTTCCTACTTGTGGAATCAATGCATCTCTATCAGCAGCTCTACGACCAGCTCTTTCAATTAAAACTTTACCCATTTTATCGCTATAGGCTTCATCCATATTTTTAAATTTACCTAGGTACTTAGCATTGTCTACGGTTAAACCTAACGAACTAAGCTCTCTAATTCTAGCTCTTTTTAATTTACCTTTAGCTGCCATTTCTCCTAAATCAAAAGCCCTAAAAGCTCCAGCATCAAAAGCAAACTCTCTTGCAAACCTAGTAATTCTTCCCAACTGAACTATTTCAAAAAATCTTTGTTGTTGTTTAACTAACCACCTTTGTTTTTTGTTTGTAGCCATTAAACTAAAATCACTAAGTTCTTTTTCTAAAGCTCCATTGTATCTTCTATTGTTAAACTTTCTACCAAATATAGGTTCTTTTAATATTTTTCCTGTTTCATCTCGTGCAGTTCTTAGTGCTAACGCAGATGAAGGTTTTAGTGCTTTTGAACCTTGCTCTCTCATTTGTAATTTAAAAGAGTTGTAAGCTGCTTTGTAACTTCCGTTTTGCATTACTTGAACTAAATCACCCAATGAAGGTAAAGCTACTTTTAAAAGTTTAGTTGTCGATAGCATAGTTTGAAGGGCAAGGATTAGAGTTCTGTATGATTCGTTTGAAGAACCAAATTGAGACATACCGTGAACTTTAAACATTGCATTAACAGTATCAGAAACAGCCTTAATATCTTCTCTAATTAATTTTTGTAAACTTGAATTAGTTTCTATATCTCCAAACTTAGAGTAGTAATCTCTAATATCTTGTATTACATCTTTTAAGCCTTGTCCTTTAGCTCCAAACCTTCTTGCAAACTCTGTAACCGGAATAGTGTTTTCAAACAATCTTAAGTTTGTATATTCAGGGTCTTGTACAAATAATTTTTTTGCATAAGCTCTGGCTTCTTGGTCAAATAAAACTCTTTCATTATCAAAAAATCTAGCAGATTGAATAATGGTTTCGTTGTCTTTCATGGCTTTACCATTTTGTTTAACCATTCTAAACATATTGTCTTCAAGACCTTGAGCAGTGACTATTTCATTCCTACGAACATTATCAGAGTTGTTAAGATATAAACGTGCCCTTTTTACCAATGCCTCATTACTTAACAATTCTACTTCATCATCAATTAATTTTTGATTTTTATTTTGTATTCTAAAAGCTTCAACTAATATATCTTCTGCTTCTTTTCTTCCAATTATCTCAACCATTTCTCTATCTAAAAGCTGAGTCATTCCATATGCATCTTCTTCTTTAAATAAAACACCTGTTTTACTTACATACTCTTTAAAAGATTTATTTAAACTTAAAAGTTTAGTAGCAATAGTTACTGCTTCTGAGTTTTCTAAATCTCCTTTTTCTAAAAACGAGTGTTTAGAAGTTGTAGGCATGTTGTGTTGTTGTACTATCCTACCTGCAGCTAAAACTGTATCGTCATCAAAATCTTGCGTAATATCAAATAAAGCTTTTCTATAATGGTCTTGAGATTTTAAAGTTAACTCTTCTACAGATTCTCCTAAAACATCACCCACATCAGCAGATACAGTTCTAGTCGCTAACATATCGTTACCAAACTTCTGTAAGACTGGCATTTCTGCCTGTAATTTAGCAGAGTGTGTACCAGAAATTAAAGGTTTTATTTTAGACCTAAAAGACCTTCTAAATATTTTTTCAGATTCTTCTAAGACAGCGTTTTTAATTGATTCAGAAACTTTAAATTCAGACCGTTCTAAACCTTTACTAAATTTACCAAACACTGCTCCTGCAATCATAGCACTATAGAAAGCTGTATCTGTTTCACCCTCACTAACCGCTAATCCAACCAACCCACCGGCTGTAGCCCCTGCCAATGGTCGAACAAACTCATGTACCATAGCTCTAGCTAAGTTTTCGCCAAACTCTCCTTTTAATTGTCCAGCATCGTAAGCTTTCTTTAAAGAATGTAATCCTATTACTGCTATATTTTCAGGCTGTTTAACTAAGTTAATGTCGTTTATTTCTTCTTGTAACTTAATAAGTTGTTTTTCATAATCATTTAAACTTCTTATTTCATTAATAAGTTTTTGTTCTTTAATAGTTTTAGTAGTTGTAAAACCCGGAAGACTTGGTTTAATAGATGGGTCTTTTAAATCTTCAAATAATTTAGTTTCTCTTCTTTTATTAATCCTGTTTATTTCAGAAACAATTAAATCTCGTTCCTGAAACTTAACTCCTAATGTACTAAGATTATCTTGGAAGCTTGTAATAAAAGGTTGAGAAACAGTAAAGGCTTCTTCACTAACTTCTTGTAAAGCTTTTTGAGTTGTTTCTGGTAGTGGTCCAACAAATACAGGGTCTGTATTTTTTAAAGTAGTTCTAATGGCTTTACCATCTTTATCCACAGTTAAAAGTTTATCTGTTTGTTTATTAATACCTATACGACTAGCAATAACATTACCTAATTGAGTACTTCCTCCTCCAAGTAAAGCTCCTAACCCTACATTACCAGCACTAACTTCCCCATACAAAGCTTTTTCTCTTAATGCTACGTCTGTTCCAGCTACTGCTGCACCTGCAGATACTTGAGCAAGTTTTCCTGCTTTAGCAATTTTTACCCAAGGAATAAAAAAAGTAACTGGGTCAGCAATTGCAACACCCATACGACCACTAAGAACAGTTAAGTCTTCTTTTTTACCTCTAAACTCTGGGAACTCTTCTAGTATTTTTTCTTGTCTATCTTTTTCAATTCTCTGAGCAGACTCTTTAAATGTTTCATCTGAAAACGTAGCTTGTACTCCAGCTTTTAAAAGTCTATAAGTACTTCCTGCTATAGTAGGTTCTTGAGCAGCACCGTACTGTATTCGTCTTGTTGTACTAATACCATCTAAAGAAGTATAATCAACATCTTCTTCGCTTAGTTGTGTTAAATCGTTTTTTAAATTATTATAAAAATTTTCTTCAGTCTTACTAGCAGGTATTTTAATCTCTTCTTCTTTTTTAGGCTCGACTGCTTCGGTGTCTTGTTGCAAAGTTTTTTGCATTAACTCTAGCCTTTCTTTTTCTTCTCGTTTTTTACGTTCTTCTTCTGTTTCTTCTACGGGAGTAGAACTTAAACGAGTTAAATCATCTGCAAGAGATGTAAAAAAATCATCTTGATTTATAGCCATAGCTTTTAATTAATTGTCTTGTGAGAATTTTTGATTGTACATATCTTCTAACATATCTACAAATACTGGAGATAAACTTTGTACGTTAGAATTTTTAACAGCATCTAATAGTTGTTTAGCTTCTTCTTTTGTTTTATATGAATTGAACTGTTTTTCTAAAGCTCCTAATTTTATCTCAGACATAGTTAATATTACATTATTATTACTATCTTTAAATTCTACTGTTACTTTTCTTTCGGGGTCATAGGTCAGTTCTTTTTCAGGAGTTTCTCCATTAATCTTAAAATTATTCTCAATAGCTTTTCTGATACCTATTTCTAAATAGTATTCTGCTGCTTGAACGTCACCACCAACATTTGTTTTTTCAAAATCTGCTTTTGCTCTTTTTGAATAAGTAAGAATTGAAGATACAAAATTTGTAGCTGATTCTTGACCCTGACCTTCCTGAATCATTTCATAGGCTTGTCGTATGTTTACGTCATTACCTTTTGTAAACGGGTTTTTCCTAGCATCTGTACCAGCAGGTAACTTAAACTTATATTCATCAAGAGTGCTTTTAGCTCTTATTTGAGGTTCAGAACTTAAAGCAGTTAATAAACTTGACCGGTGAGTAGCTACTGCTTGAGAACTCGTAGAGGTTGTCCCCAATACTTTAATACGTTCTTCTTTTGTCATAGGTTCATAAACAACTTTACTATTAATATCTGATAGTTCTTCTATAAATTTATTGTTTTCTTCAATGTCTTTTTGTATACCTGATACATCATATCCTTTAGGAAAAAGAGCAGACGAACCTAAAATTTGTTGTTGCTCTAATATAACTCTTTGTCTATCACCAAAACCTAAACCATTTAATAAATAACCACCAACACTGCTCTCACTCTCTATAGTTTTTGCAGCCTTATCTAATTTATCTTTTAAAGGTTTTATAAAATTAGTTTTAGAAGATGTAAGTTCTGTTTCAGTTCTACCGATGTTTCTAAAATCTTTATATAGTTCAACTTTTTGACGATATGCATTAATGTCATCTTCAATTTTAGGATTAACAGACTGTTTAAACGCATCTATATCTTTTATAGTTCCACCAGCTAATTCTCTATCTTGATAAACTTTATAAAGCTCTTGTCGTTTAGCATCTTCCCAATCGTCAACTCCAGTTATACCATAGGTTTTAGCCATGTTACCATGCTCTTTCCAAAACGTTACTCCTTTGTCAAACTGTGAAGCTCTAGCATCTAGCAAACCTTGGTTACCTGACCAAAACTCTTTAGCTCTTTTTTCAGCACGTTTTCTAAGTACGTGGTTTCCTACTTGAATCCCTAGCATTAATCCTGTAAATACTTTAGCTTTACGTTCTTGTTTTTTACTTTTCTTTTTAGCTGATGCTAATAGAGATTCACCTAGTGTTTCAATTCCCATATTATTCCTCTTTACCTAATAAACTATTTCTTTGTACGTCTGGTTTTTCTAATAAACTTTGTTGTTCTGGTGGAGTAAACTCAGCAAGTTTTGTTTCTATATCTTTAGGTATAACACCTGCTTTAGCTTTTGGTACAACTCTATCTTGTGCAATATCAATAGCTTTTTCAATGCTACTTAGCTGCTCATTGTTTTCATCTTCTTCATCTTCTTCTTCGCCTTGATAAACAACAGCATCCATAATACCAGCTTTTTCAGCTAATGCCATTATCATATACATTGTTGGTTCAATAAGTAAAAGTAATAAATCTGGATTCCACATACCTTTTTGGAATCCATCAGTTAAAATAATTTGAGCTATATCACCCAAAGGAACTTTATTGTCAACCAAATTAATAATAGAATGATAGGCTTCTGGTTCAGTAAGTTCTATAAATAAAGCATCTATAGCTGGTTCTAATTCTGTAAATTGAGTTGGTTGTTCCCAAGGATACGGAGCATCAGGAGAATTAGTTAAAGATTCTCCGGGTATAGGTCTACCATTAGTAGATAAAAACTTTAATCCCTCTTGATCGTAATCTTTATAATTCTCTTCCATAATTAACCTTGTGCTTTATATGTGTTAAACCAACTATAATATTCGTCTTGACCAAAACCAGATGTTGTAATATTTGCATCATAAGCAGGTCCTCCAAATGAATATCCTTGATTACTTAACATTGTTTGTTGTTCATTATATTTAGTGTAAGATTGGTTATCTCCTAAAAAATTATAAGTATCATAATTGACCCCACCTACAACAGTTTGATCTTGAGGGCTTAAAGCTCCTTCTACAGTTGTAGAAATAGCACCTAAAGCTCCTTCTTTAACTCTTTCTTTAGCTTGTTCAAAAAAACTTTTTTCTACTGCTTTTTCTGCAACTTTACCACTTACTTCAGAACCTGTACTATCTGCTAAAATTTTTGCAGTATCAAGCTCTACACCTAATGGTTGTGCTGCAGCTTCAGTAGCAATGTTTTTAGAAAAATCTACAGTTTGAGCTATATCTATTTCTGGAGCATTTTTAACTGTATCTGCTAATAAATCACCAGCATCAGCGTTTACCCCAAATACTTCTTTAGCTTTTCCAGTTAATGTATCTATACCTGTAGAAACTTTATCAGATACAAATTGGTAAGCAGTTTTAACTTTAGTTGCTCCCCAATGTATTCCTTTCATTACATAACCAACTGCTTTTTTAAATAAACTATCACTTGCAATATTGGTTGCAGCTTGTGCACCAAAGTTAGCAAGAGTAAGTGTTGTACCCGTCATACCAGACCAGATAGCACCTGCAGCCCAAGGCATTAACATACCTAAAGCAATTGAGCCTAACGGTCCAAGTTTAGCAAAAGGTTTAGCTATTTTAGCCATAATTTTTTTAAGACCTTTACCTATTTTTTTGATACGCTTACCAACACTTTTTACAATTTTCTTTATACTTTTAAAAGGATTAAAACCCATAATATTCTCCGTTAACCTTTATTACCAAATAAACTATTAATTAAATGACTTACACTACTAACATTAGAAGACCAGTCTTTTGCAGAAGCACCTTCGTTTGCAAGTGCTTGAGCATACAGTTGAGCCTTTCTGTTTTCTTCATTTTCAGCAGATTGCCAAGTGTAGTTAGCTTGATCTCTTAACTCTTGCCATAAAAATGACTGAGCTTGTGAAGACATGTTAAATGCGTTTTGTGCATTTTGCATAGCTACTTGGTTAGCAGCAGCAGTATTAATTGTGTTAGCTTGTCTTCTCCATGCTAAATTAGATTGCTCAATTGCCTGTGCGTTAGCAACATTAAATTTACTTCTATCAAATTCTACTTGAGCATTGAACTGATTAATGTTATTTACCATAGCAGCATTAGCTTTTTCTAAATCTGCTTCTACTTGAAACTCTAAAGCTTGTCTAGCATTAATCTGTTGTGCATTAAACTGAGACATTGTATTAGATTGTTGTGTATTAAACTGGTCTATTTGAGTAGCTAGGCTTGTCATAAACTGCTGTGTTTGATTCTCACTAGCAGCATTGAATTGTCTTGCAGCATTTTGAGCTGCTTGATTACTTAATAACGTTTGTTGAGCTTGTTGAGCTTTTAGAACATTAGCTTGTTGCTCGTTATTAAGATTAGTTAAATCTGTTTGTAAGAAAGCATTAGCATTATTTATCTGAGCTTTCTGATAGAAGTCTGCTTCAGCTAAGTTAGCTTGAGACATTAGTACAGCATTTTGAATGGTAGCTTGTTGTCTGTTACTTGCTTCAGTTAAACCTACAGTTTGTAAGAACTTACTGTTAGATAAGGCTGTTTGTTGGTCAGCACTAAACTGAGCCATGTCCATTTGAAAAACTTTACCAGCGTTATCGAGTGCTGTCTGTTGTCTAAACTGAGCATTTTGTAACTCTGCTTGAGCTTCAATAGCTTTTTGTTGTCCTACACTTTGTTGTATTGCTTGTGCATTAGCTTGTGCTAAAGGTACAGCAGATTGTATAATAGCATTGAGCAAGGCATCTCTACCTACGGTTGATGCTGACATGCCACGTTGAGCTAACATAGCTTCTACACTAGCTACAGCAGGTCTAGCCCACGCAGGAATCTCACCTTCTTCAATACCACTTAATAAACTGTCTAACTGATTAGAAACTAAAGCTTCTTCAGGTAGTCCAGCAATAACTCCACGTTCAGCTTCTGTTAAATCCATCAACCTAGCTTCTAGGTCTTCAGGGTCGTTACCTAATGTAGCTATATCTTCAGCACTAACACCAGCGTTAGCTAACTGTTTCTTAGCCCTTGTAACACGTGCTAAAGTTGTACCTGCTACTTGAGCAGCTTCTGCCATAGCATTAGGACTTATAGTTCCTACAATTCTTTCAGTTAATGCACCGGGAATAATTTCTACTTCAGCAGCTTCAATAGGAGCTACACGTTCTACTTCTGCAGCTTCTGCTAATGCTTCAGGTCTTACTTCACCTTCAGCTACAGCAACTTCAGGAGCTTCTGTAATCTGTGCTGCTTCCATCTGTGCAGCAGTTAGTGGTTCAGGAGCAGCTACTGCCGGTGCAGCTTCTGCGGTTACAGCTTCTGGAGCTGTTGGCATTTCAGCAGTTTCAGCTACTAAATCTTCTCTAGGTGCTACTTCTCTAGCTACACCTAACTCTCCTACCTCTACTTGTTGAGGAGCATCTATTTGAGGAACACCTGTCATATCTCCAGAGACTAACTGTTCTGCTCTTGTTTTAGCATCTACCATAGCAGGTGAAGGAGTTGGGGCTGGAGTTGGTGCAGGTGTAGGTGCTGGAGTTGGTGTGTAAGGTGTGTTCACGTCTGGGTACTTTGTTGGTAAGTTAGGATTATATCCGGGAAGTCCGGGAATATTTATACCATAACTTTCATAAAACTCTCTCTCACCTCTACCTGTTTGATCTAAATCTTCTGCAATTAACTCAGGCTGTAGAACCGGTCTAGGTGTAGGTACAGGAGCAGGAGTTGGTGTTGGTGCTCTTGTAGGAGCAGGTGCTGGTGTTGGAGCAGGAGTCGGTGCAGGAGTCGGTGCAGGTGTTGGTGCTCTTGTAGGAGCAGGAGCAGGTGTTGGTACTCTGCTAACTGGCACATCAATAGGCATTGGTCTATATACTGGAGCTGGTCTAGGAGCAGGTCTAGCAGCTTCAGCAGCTGCCTGTTGTCTTGCTGCTTCTTCTGCACGTCTCTGTGCTTCTAACCTAGAAGCTTCAGCAGCTCTTTGTTGTTCTAATCTAATCTGTTCAGCTCTACGAGCTTCAGCAGCTCTACGAGCTTCTTCAGCTCTTCTCTGTTCTGCTATTTGAGCAGATGTTGGTCCAGAAGGCTGTGGTGCTGGTCTCGGGGCTGGTCTAGGAGCTGGTCTAGGGGCTGGTGTTGGTGCTGGAGCTGGTCTAGGAGCTGGTCTAGGTGCTGGTCTTGGAGCAGGAGCAGGTGCTCTAGTTGGAGCAGGTGCTCTAGTTGGTATTCCTTTAAAGTTTTCTAAAACTTCACCAGTTTCTCTATCTACTACAACCTTTCCAAGCTTGTATCCGACTCTACCACCTTTAGTATAGTCTTGTCTAGCTATTCCACCGCTTCTTTTTCTGTTTCTTCTTTTTGACATAGTTATTTCCTATATACCTATTTTACTTGACTTCAAACAATTTGTCAAGCTTTTCACCTATTTTATCTATTCTATCCATGAGTATTGTCATATCATCTTTTAACTCATCTTTAG
>Ga0222718_10005322_pt1 | contig 10467 bp, 17 predicted proteins | sample C33_27DmetaG_FD_165045 | JGI IMG/M metagenome (GOLD analysis project Ga0222718, IMG submission 165045) | Estuarine water microbial communities from San Francisco Bay, California, United States - C33_27D | ecosystem: Environmental > Aquatic > Marine > Unclassified | place: USA: California... | reverse complement strand
GGTAGAACCTAACTCTAGGAGGTCCTCGGTGGACAGTGAAGTCTTGAAGTTTTTGCATAAGCTCTCCATACAGAAAGTCTGGGTAGGTTCCAGTTTCTCTATGGAAAATGACCACGACCGTTTTGGCAAGTCGGTGATTCACATATCTCGGATGGTCACACGTCTTATAATTCGTTAATATTTTATTGTCCAATAGTAATAACTGAAATATGTCTGGTGGTATTACGCAATTGGTAGCGGTGGGAGCCCAGGATGCACATCTTGTTGGCAACCCTGAGGTGAGCTTTTTCCAGTCATCATACAAACGCCACTCTAATTTTTCCAGTGTGATTGAGCGTCAGGTGATCCAGAACACCCCGGCGGCCAACAGTCTTTCATCAATTCGCTTCGAGCGCAAGGGTGACCTTCTTTCTTATATTTACCTTGTAAATAGCAGTGGAGGTACTAGTCAGCCCATTAACTGGCACAGTGCTATCGACAAAGTCGAGCTTTACATCGGAGGTCAGCTTATTGACACCCAACATTATGAGTATTCGTCTAACATTCATACGGATATCATGGCTAACTCTTTGTCTAAGAGTAACTACGGCTCTGTCCCTGGTGCCAATAGTGACCCTGTAGCCAAGTGGTATCCCATGAAATTCTGGTTCTGTGAGAACTGGCAGTCGGCGCTTCCTTTGATTGCCCTCCAGTACCACGATGTGGAGGTCAGGATCTACTGGGGTTCCACTGTTCCTAACACTATGGAGGCTTGGGCTCGGTATATCTACCTCGATGCTGACGAACGTCGCATGATGGCCGAGAAGCCTATGGATATGCTCATTCACCAGGTTCAGCGTATCCCAGCTTCTAATTCAAAAACTGTTGAATTGACATTCAATCATCCCGTCAAGTTCTTGGCCTCTACAGCTTCCAATTTCACAACGGGTAAAGACGTGCTTCTCCAGCTCAATGGTGTGGATGTTGGTGAGAAGAAACCTGCCGATCCGCATTACAAAGAAGTGTCTGCCTACTACCACACTCAGTATGGTGTGAATGTCGGGACTCCAGATGACGGGTTCGAAAGCGTGACGATTATGATCCCTTTCTGTCTGGATGCATCCAAGCTCCAGCCCACAGGCACGTGCAACTTCTCACGTATGGACTCGGCAATTCTTCGCCTGCCCGATTCCACAATCAACGGTCCTATCTACGCGGTCAACTACAACATCCTCAGGGTCCAGAACGGGATGGGCGGTTTGCTTTACGCGAACTAAGTTTCAACGCCTTTTCGGCCTGATCCTTGGGCATAAACATGAGCCAGGCGACGGTCATTCTCTCTTGAGTGAGTGTTCCGTCCCTTTTCATAGCGGCACATGCATCTTGAAATTGCTTTACGTAGTCCATAATGGAATTTCAAGGTGTTAATTCTTTAACTAAACTTAGTTGGTCTTGGGGACCTTGAGCAGCGGAACGTCAGCTGAGAAGCAACGATTAATGCTGTTGGCAGGCACAGGACCCACGCGCTGCAGTCCAGTGATGGAATTCAGGATTTCTGGACCCATCCTGGAGATCAGCTGGCGGTACTGGTAGTTAAGTGGATACGCAATACCATTATCAGACATGATCTTATCGTTGATAAGCTGGTTCGAGGAATAAATCGTGAAGGCGCGACCATCGGCCATACCAAGACGCTGAGACATCTTTTACTTATTCAGTAGATAAAAATCTCTGATGTTCTGAATAAACTTTTTCTTCTGATAAACCCACATTGGTTCACGTTCCTTTATATTCATAGGCTGTGTAATGACATCTTTCGAGTATAGGATTTTAAGAAGAAATCGATATGCCACTGCTAGATCTTTGAAGTTGTTAGCTCCTGCTAGTACCACGCTTCCTGTTTTGAAAATACTTACTGACATTCCAAACATCTTACATTTTACAGCTGCGTATGTTTCTGGATTAAACGAAATTTTAGAAACATACTTGCGTTGTGTCTTGAGTAAGTCAAGGAGCGTCATCTGATCGATGCCGTGTGGTACCTGGAACGTGGCATTGATCATCTGTGTTTCCATAGGAATTATGGGGTTATCTTTGATCTCAGGAAAGATCTTATCTACTATACTTTGAATTTCTTGAATAATGTCAAGACCTTCTAGTGGTGTAGATGATCCTGTAACATGGATCTTCCCATTTGGGAATATTTTTACAGATCGGTTCTTGCCATTTCCAACTTGTTTGGAAATTGTTAGTGAATTATTGAAATGAGTAGTTCCTAGTTTCCAGCCATGATCTCCATCAACAAACTTTTCAGTGAAAGTGTTCAGAGGTGTAGATCCTTGGCGTCCACCCATGACTGTGATAGTAGAGACTCTTAACAAAGATGGTTTGTTTCCTGTGACATCATCATACGTTTTTACGATGTTGCCCAAGAATGTTCTGAAATTTATCGCTTGCATATTAAAGAGATAACTTTATTCTTTAATATGAGATGCGATCACTGTAAGAAGAAAGGGATGATATGCATACCCTGTGCTGACTGTGATCGTAAATCTCTTTGCACTGGATGTATCCAACTTGAGAATCACGAGTGCACTGGCATCCTGAATAAAATTCAGTCGCAACTAGATAATATAAAAAAACTAAACCCTAAAATTGTAAGTGAGAAAATTCAGCGATTGTAAAAAAATGTTAAAAATATTATCATTATAAGAATAGCAACAACCATCGTAACTCGAGCAGTGTTCATCCATTTTGTGGTTTGGCTCGGGGTCGTGGTCGGGCTTTGTTTTGGTGATGATTCCCAAGGAGGAAGTGAATAAACACGTTCTGGAACGGAAGGTCTGTCGAGAGGATAATCTTGGGAACCTGGGGTACAATAAAAGGGAGTACGCCATCCAGCTGCCATTGTTTTTTCGCAACCTTGGCTCACTTCATCATCCTGGGGTGAAATTGCGCCTCCGAGAGCATCACCGATTGGCTTTACTGAATTTACCAGGGGTGTCTTGGGGATTTTGGTTGGATCGTAGATATTTTTGTAAGCTCCACCCAAAGCAACACCTGGGGTAAATTCCGCAGGGTCTGTATAGGGATTTATTTTGTTCATGTGAACACTATCGTTGATATGGATAGAGGAAGACATCCTTTTCTAGTTATACTGTCGAAATAAATTCCCATTTTAAAATTTTGCACATAGATTTCCAGATGACATCCTGTTGGGTGAGTTTCTCTTTGGACTTTAATAGTGGAAAATAGGGAAGATACTGGTCTTCACCAAGCAATTCGCAAAATTTGTAGAGAACATAAGGGTAACTCAGAAAATTCTTTCGATCTTTTGGACAAACTTGATCAAAGGGGTTTTGTATTTCATTAAACATCAATCTCAAACGTTCTTCCAAAGCTGATGGCATTTCGGGAGGTCTTATTCCAGTGAGAATATTTGTAATATAGGGAATATGTTCATAATATTTATTTTGACGTAATTTTTTTAAAAGTCCTCTTACCTTTGCGTGGGTAATTTTTGAAACTTCTTCAATTCTTTGTTTTTTGAGTTCGTAACGTAATTTTTCTATGAGTTCATCTGGTATGTTTGCAGTTTCCTTTCCTTGAAATTGCTGAACCCATTCATTAAAATGATTTTGTCTTTTATAGCTGTATTGTGTATTTTTTGAAATATCTTGTTCATCCTGATAAGAAAGACCAGTCGATAAAATATGAAGACTATAGCCACAATCTCTGCATATAAAAGATGATGTTGTTTCACATTCATATGTATTTTGTGAATTACACATTTCACATTTATCAATCTGAATTGTATTTTTTTCTGTTATATCTTCATTATTTATCACAGAAAGATCTTTTTCCACATCCCGCATGTATTCTATAAATATGTCGCGACGGCAATTTTCTTCTTGATATCTCAAAATATACGGTGCTGCCATAGTGATGTACTCATGTTTCTTTACTTCATCATTTTCATATTCCTTCAGCTTGAGATTATAACGCTCGAGTAAACTCATTTAAAGAAAAATATCACTATAACTTTAAATGTATAATTTTCTTCTAAAGATAATATCTTGGTGGTACAACGAAAATCCTTACAGAGATGTGATGCCACTCAAGATGATCTACGATGTGAACACCAACAAAGATTGTCTTTTTCCTTCAGTTGAGTGGAAAAAAGTTATGGAGGGTTGGCCTTTGATGAAGTCAGGAGAAATTTATAGTTTATGTTATTATCCATATCTTCGAAACGACTATTACATCCTTCGCAGAAAGAAGCCAGAGTGCATTGAAAATATTCGTTACGAGCAAGAATATACTTACAGGGGATCACCTTATTCCATGGTGACCAGGGATCCCATGCGAAGGGTACAAGACATTGAAGAGTCAGATGGGTTGAAGGGACCTATCATGGTTCAGAAGGTTGAAGCTATTATGGAAAATGGCGAGGTGAGAATGTGGGACACGCCACGTTTCCTGAGATATGCTGGACCTAGATCCGATTTTCATAGTTGCAAAGACATCCAGATGAAGGATCTATTTGAAACTAATGAGGACGTGCCAGATGAATGGCATGTCTATATGTTGGGTAGAAAAGTTGTCATCAGAAAAGATGATTTGCTTACTCCTGACATTTTGGCGCAAGATAGAACCTAAGATCACCAAGTGACGTGACCTTGTATTCCAAAACAAGGGGCATCTCTTCGCCATGGTGCAAAAGTTTCATATTTGAACACATTGATGTTGCTTTAGTAAAAAGATTAAGATACTTCAGCGAAAATGTATCCTTCATGGAATCAAACTTGTCCGTATCAGAATCAATATCATATTCAGTATATTGTTCAGCAAAATCACCTTTACACCTAAAACCTATTTTTTTGAAAGAACGTTCAATGGTTAATTCTGAACCAATATGTGAAATATCTCTGCATAGTCGCTGAAAGTCAACTGTCTGGAAAGTTGTAATACTCTCTACATTAAGATTAGGTGCTTCAAACATTTCATCATTTATGTCCAATAGTTTAAGATTAAATGTACTTCTACTTTTTTTGTTACTATTTTCAATAGAAATATTCAGAACATGATCTTCATTAATTTTCATTACCAGAACATCATTAGTAGTAACGGATTTAAGAACTCTAAATACGTTAGTGGTATTAATTCCTACAATGATTTCATTTTCACATGAATATTCTTCAAATTGTTTTGCATCTAAAAACAATTCAACCATCGCTGTCCTGGCATTGTCAAGGGTCAGCATATGAATACCTTTCTTGCTGAATGAAACATTAACGTCATTTAGGATATCTTTGAGAACTTCAAAAATATTCTTAAATGCCGAAGCTTGAATTGTTTTAAAAAACATTTACTAGATAAATGCGTTATTTCTTTAAATCGCGAGTATAAAGGTCTTTTAGAAACCGTTTGAAACCTTCTTCACCTTCGTGTTCTAAAAATTCTTTCCAGGAGCTGTATCCTTGCTTGTAAGAGTAAACATTCCCAAGTGATTTAGGAACTTCTTCTGGCTTTGTGATCATCGTGTTTAGTTTTGTATTTTCTTGTTTATCTTGGCTTCCAATTCAGGGGTCAATGGAGGTGCCAGGGGAGTTCCATATGATTCGAGATCAAAAAGCCCCTGGACAACAGATGGGTTACCGTCAAAAGAAGCAATTGCCTTTGAATCAAACGATTCTATTTCAGTTGGCATCATCGCCAGGACCCACTGCTTTACTTCATTTCCCATGAGCAATCTTCCATCTTTAACAATAAGTGCTGGCACGTGAGTCAGCGCCTTTCTGTAATCTTCAGGAACAGGCACTTCATGAATATTTTGAAATTGCACTTGATCTTTGATTGGACATTGATCCAATAAATTGAAAATCTCAAGACAGAATTCACATCTTGGACTATAAAGCATAAGAGCAAACATTACCTCTTTACAAGAAACTGTGAATTTATCAGGCGATATAATTTCGCGGCAGTATATAAGATGCGTATGCAGAACCTACTTTTGTTCGCACTGGCGGCGGTTGCCCTGATTATATTTTTCAAGTACCGTGAAGGGTTCAAGTGGGACCGTGGATTTGCTGGATTCCGTCCAGAGGTTTCAGGTGTCATCACAGAGGGTAATCTTGAAATTGAAGGTAATGCTATGGAAGATGTTTCTGTTAAGGCGTTGATGATTAAGAAAATTATCGATGCGACCACTGAAACTATTTTTAACACAAAAGGACTTAAAATGTTTCCCATCGAGACCGTATTCGTTCAGGTCTTCAACACAGCTGAAAAGGTTGCCGAACTCAAACAAAAGCGCCCTGATGTTTACGATGCCTATGTAAATTTTCTCAAGGAAAGAGATGCCATCTCAAGCGGTACACGTGGAGGAGATGGTTATGAGCAAGAGAGGCAATCAAGAACGGCGCTGGTGAACTATTTAGAACAACTGAAACGAAATGAAGACTATGCATCCGTTCCTGACAACATTCCAGCAACCTACAGAGCGCGTTTCCTTCTGCTCGAAACGGATCGATTTTACGGAACCGAGGTAGATGTTATTGCCATCGGTGATGAACAGGGTATTAAGATTCAGGGAATCACCAGTCAGCCCCTCAATAACGGAGGAAAGATCAAAGCATTCCAGGATGTTCTCAAGGCAGGAGAATGGATGCCCTACAATACCATTGCCAATGCTTCCATCCCCAACAAGTCAGCACTCGCGCTCGCTGAGAATGCGATCAAGGAAAAGTGGGGAGACGGCGATGACGGTAGATATCTCGAAACGATTGATCAGATGGTGGCTGCCGAATATAATCCTGATTATGGACTGGACCAGTGAGTACGCCTTATTTGCGCTAGTAAAAACTCAAAGATTAATAGACAATGCCTCTGAGAGTGGACGAGGTACAACAGATCGACCACCGAAAGCGAGAGCTAAAAAAGAAACTCTATACGGAGCTGTACGAACGTGCCAGCACCAAAGTAAGGCAAGTCGCCGATCTGGGACTGCACGAAACTTGGGTGCAGGTTCCTTCGTTCCTTATAGGATTTCCTTCATATGATGTGGACAAAGCAGCCCAGTACGTAGAACGACAATTTATCAATGGAGGCTTTTTCACTCAACTGTATGAAAATGGACAGTTATTTGTTTCATGGTATCCCAAGACATCCAAGAAGAAAAGGTCAAAGACCAAATCCAAGGAACCAGAGAACGAGTTTGCATCCCTGGCAAACCTCAAGAAAGCCGCGGACAAATATCGCTGAATTAAATACGTTTTATCAGTAACTATGGACAATAACCTTAATGTTCTTGTGGAAGCCAAGAAGGAACTTCTGAGTCAACTTTCGTCCACTATTTTGCCAAGTGCCTTGGACTGCATGGATACACTCTATGTGGATGCCAGGACGGAAACGCAAGGAAAACAGGCACTAAAGGCATTCCAGGATAAGCTGGCCAAGATCCCCCAGTGGAACAACTACCAGATCGATACCGAGGTGGGAAAATGCGTGGATCGTTGTGGAGGATGCCTGGACGAGATGGTCGCAGCAGTCTTTGTGGCCACTGTCAAGATCATTTCATCGGTCAGACTCTCCAAGGATTCTAGAAAAGTTTCTCTTAAGATTCCCACCAACGATGTGTTTATCTTGGGAGTCTACACGAATGTTGCCAAGCGAATCTACGAAGACCCTTATATCTATCAAGAGATTGTGAGCCGAAACGATCGCCGCAAGGACCTTATCAGGAGGATGGACGGAGTGGTCGAGGAGACCGTTAAGGAGATGCTCCCGATCAACCAGATCCTGAAAACCTACCTGCACAAGAATCCAATGGACAGACTCCAGGAAGAATCAGAGGAAGCCCACACCGCAGAACTTGGTGACGAAGAATTTCCTGGCGATGGCGAACTTCCCGTTCCAGAAGAGACGGAAAATGAAGAATCGGAAGTGGTTGATCACGGTGAAGGTGTACCTCCTCCCATGCCAGAAGAAGAATCCGCCATGCCAGAAGAAGAGGAACCCATGGAAGAAACGAAGAACTTTACTTTCAAGGAAAATCTGATTAAAAGAACAGATCCGTCACCTGGACCATCTATGGATCAAGATGAAGATTTCTCTATCAACCCTGGTGCGAACCGTTAAACATACTAAAATCTACTTTATTTAATAATGATCAGTGATTCTCTCAAGAACCCTCTTATTGCTGCACTGGCTGGTGCGGTTATCACAATGGGATACATCCAGTTGGTGGCACGTCTCAATCGCGAGGCGCCTCCTAGGAATGCCGATATGATCAAGCCTGCCATTCTGAACGCCATTTTGGTGGGTTTCATCGTCTACATGGGAATCTCACAGCGCGAAGAAATCTATGAAACCCCTTTTCCAGAGATTAGTCGCGGTATCTAGTTAAAGATTTTACTCTAATGAAGTAATACGAAATGGCCAGTGTAGACACATTTAACGAGCTTCTTTTGCAGTTTGTGGATGAGTTGGCCCACACGTTCCCAGAGAACACCATTGTGAAGACCTACAGGAATACGGTCAGTATGCTGATCAAGAAGGATCCTGGTGTCTGCCTGGAAACGTTTATGAAGAATGTGAAACCCCACGAGGACCTCATTCGCAATCAAGACGAGCGCATTTTCGAGGAACTTTCACGTAGCTATGGAATTTTGAAGACGCTCGACCTCGAGTCCATGTGGAAGTCCGAGCTTTCAGATAAAAGCCGTTCGGCGATCTGGCAGTACGTTCAGGGACTCTATGTTCTTGGAAATAATGTCAGCGAAGAGGAAATTCAGGCATCCCGACACACTCAGATGGACTTTTCTCCAGAGAAGATTAATCAGCTTTTCGCACCCCAGGGCCCGAGCGGTGACGACAATCCTTTGGCCGGACTTTTGGGAAATCTGCTTAAACCAGAGATGATGGAAGAGATGACATCCAAGGTCGAACAGGAGTTCGGCGACGGTCAGGGTGGGCTTGACGAGAATAAGATCATGAGTGCTTTGGGTCCCATGATGAAGAACCTTACTAAGATTCTTCAGCAGCCACCCGAGTGAAAAAAATAACTAGTTAATAAATAAGAATGGAACAACCGTGGTTTAGAAATCCATTGCATCTATTTGCAAAGAATAAGGTATTGATTTTTTGGCCCTTGGCCAGACAAAGCCCAGTCGAAAGACTTAATGCTGCTACACGATTCATTCTCTATACCACGGCTATCCTTTATATTATTAATCATGACATCCGAGTTCTTTACCTGGGTCTCACGGTTATTATGGTAATGGCTTCTATGTTTTTGGCTGGTGGGGTCAAGGAAGGCATGAGACCAGCTTCGTTTGAAGACGAAGGCGTTCATTATAACGCAAACACTCCAGGACAAAAGTGCACGCAGCCGACAAAGGACAATCCCATGGCAAACGTACTTCTTTCGGACTATGTGGACAACCCCAAGCGGCCGGCGGCGTGCTACTATCCTACGGTCAAGGACAAGGTCAAGGAATTCTTGAACGAGGGCACCCCCACAGATCAGGCAGACGTCTATTCAAGCCGAAATCAAGCGTTCCGTGCATTTTACAGCATGCCTTCTACGACCATTCCAAATGACCAATCTGGATTCGCCAAGGCAGCATACGGTCCAGTGGTAGATAAGGTGTGTCGTTCGGACGATGGATCGTGCTACCCCAACGACGGGTCCATGTTTGGTCAGTCCAGGATGCCCGAACTTCAACAACTCAGGGGTACCTTTGGAAGTGGTGTCCGTGCTTCCAGTTAAAATCTTCGGTGATAGTAATATGGCTTATCAGCTTAATACATCCAATGTTCTTTTGGACCCAGAAAGTCTTCCAGTGGATTGCGCCTATGATCACGTAATGGCACCTCCAGTAATCAGCAATCTCAACTATGCTGGTTCTGGTCGTGCTTCTACGCCCCTATATGGAACCTCGCCCTATATGGCTGGCAAGGGGGCTCCTGGATCACTCATCATGGTTGAAGATATGCTCCGACCCCAGTCTACCACATTCTTCAAGAAGGGATATCAGGGACGTGAGTATGACTTCCCTTCGCAGAATATGACGTGCTCGGTGCCACTTCGATCACGTTCGTGGGACCCCACGAGCAGCCGGGCGAATGTTCAGAACGCCGTTTTTGATCGTCGTTATCCAGCCTAATTTAAATCTACTCTAGTTTTAATATGGACCCATTGAGTCTTGTGGCCTTGTTAGGGATTGCTGTGGCAGGTCGTCAAATTGCCAGCAGTGACCGCAAAGAAGGTTTTGCTTCTGCACCGTTGCCCAGTCGTGAAAGACAACAGTTGCCTCATTTTGCTAGAAATATCAACACACCTGGTCAGGATTTGACTGCCGTGACAGATCTTTATACAGGAACGTACAACCCAGAAAATCCAATGGGTGGTGTCATCAACCCGAAAAAGGAGGTTGTGGCGACCCTTCAGGATACTGCCCCCAATGTGCAGTTCCCATTTGGTCA
>Ga0222718_10005319_pt1 | contig 10472 bp, 7 predicted proteins | sample C33_27DmetaG_FD_165045 | JGI IMG/M metagenome (GOLD analysis project Ga0222718, IMG submission 165045) | Estuarine water microbial communities from San Francisco Bay, California, United States - C33_27D | ecosystem: Environmental > Aquatic > Marine > Unclassified | place: USA: California... | reverse complement strand
TCCTGGGCGAGGAGTACGGAGAATCAAATCCTGGTGCTCGGGTGCGCTGGATTCTGGATCCGATCGATGCGACTCGGTCCTTCATGCGCGGCGTGCCGCTCTACGGCGTACTGATCGGGATCGACATCGAAGACGAGAGTGTTGTAGGAATCGCGCATTTTCCACCGCTGCGAGAGACTCTTGCGGCCGGACGCGGGCTGGGATGCACGTGGAATGAGAGGCCCTGCCGGGTCTCTGAGATCGACCGAATCGAGGACGCCGTGATCTGCACCACAGACGTCGAGCGGATTCTGTCGCGGCCGGAAGGTGCTGGGTGGCGGGAGCTACAGCAGCGGTGTGCGTTTTCCCGTACGTGGGGCGATTGCTATGGGCACGCGCTGGTAGCCACAGGGCGCATCGAGGCTCAGGTGGACCCGGTCATGGCGCCGTGGGATGCAGGGCCGTTTCTGACGATCATTACCGAGGCGGGCGGAGAGTTTACCACGTTGGGTGGTGAAGCCACGGTGCACGGGGGGAGTGGGGTGGGGAGTAACGGGCGGGTGCACACGGCCGTCATGTCGGCCTTGGCCGGATCGCTACGATCACCGCGTTCGGAAAATGATAAACGTCACTGTTGACACTAAGCCGAGCACAACACCCAGATTCAGGGGGCCAATGAAGCCGCCGGTGTCCGCTGGCAGGACGAGTTGGTCTCCCGCTTGAAGATTGAGCTGGTCCAGCGTCGTGCCCAGACGGAGTTCTTCCTGGAGCACTGATCCTTGGAGAAGGACGTCCGGCCCCCGCTCTATTCGCATATCCTCCAGATCCGCGTTCTGAGCAGGCCCGCCAGCCGCCATCAGCGCCTCACTCACCAGCATGTCCGCCGGCACCACATAAAAGCCGGGCTGCCCCACCGCCCCCTGCACCGACAGCCGCATCAGACCCTCAGCTCTGACGACGGGATCCCGAATGAACCGACTCAACGTCTCGGTGACCTGCGCCTCAAGTTCTGATCGGAGAACACCTCGAAGGGCAATCTCTCCGAACACCGGGAGCGTGATGACGGGGCCCTCAGGGCTCGACTGGACCGATATGGTATCCGGCAGGGTTGGCTCGTTTTGAACGAAGAGAACGACCGCGTCCCCGAGACGGAAATCACCCTCCTGAAGCCGCTCACGAATCTGGGCGGCCCTGGATCGCGCTTCTGCCTTGAGGTCTTCCGAGTACGCGGGTGACTGCTCGAGTTGCTGATACTCGACCAGCAGGGACTCAAGATCACTGCGTGACCGTGTCGATCCCCCAGATGAAGCCGTCGGCAGAGCTTGCGCGTGAAGCGCGGGGGCTAAGGCCAGAACGATAAACGCAGGCAGCGCCCAAAACTGTGTGTTGAGTCTCATAGGAAGAAGTTACGTGACCGCAATGAGACGGTACAGCGCCGAGCTGCGTCGAGATGAAGCCCGGGGCGGGTACAGCACCAGAGTTTACATACGGTGGATTGGAACCCCCATGAGCCGCGATGTCTTGCAACCGGCTCAGTCCATGCACGTGCCTTTGACGATTGCCTAGCTAACGCGACCACTGATGAGCTACCTTGAGAAATCCTTCGTCCCCAGTCAGGCTCTGTCCCCATCAGCCACAAACTCACGCCCCTGATCCTCATTGTAGAGGAACAAGAGGTTCGCGGCCGCGAACTTGAGAGCATCCTCCAGCCGAAAGGTCACGTCGTCCTGAAGGCTTCTACCGGGCAACAGGCGCTGGACCTGTCGTCCAAGGTCAGTCCGGACGCGATTCTGCTCGCTCGACACCTTCCAGATTCAGACGGGATCGATCTGATTCGACGTCTGAAGGCGTCAGCCACTGTTCACGGGACCACCCCGATTCTCATCGTCGCCGAAAAACCCCTCGGTAAGGCCGAGCGACTGGACGCACTCGCAGCAGGCGCATGGGACGTTCTGGCACACCCTGTCGACGCAAGCGAGCTGGTTCTGCGATTGGACACGTTTGTGCGGGCAAAGCAGGAAACCGACCGAGTGAGGGAGGGGGGTCTAACAGACCCGGTCACTGGCTTCTACAATGTCCGGGGGATCCTGCAGCGGACGAGAGAGTTGAGTGCTGACGCGGTCCGTTCAAACCGCCCCATCACGTGTATCGCTGTCGGGGCGCATCACCCCGAAACGCTGGAGCCAGAGGACGACAGTGATCGACAAGGCGACTCGGACGGTCGAATATCCGCTGCACTTTTAGACGTCACACGGGCTTCAGACACGTTGGGACGCTTGGGCGCAAACGAATTCGTTATCGTCGCTCCCGGCACATCTGACGAGGGCGCAGTGAGGCTCGCGGACCGGCTCCTGGAGGCGTTGCAGAGGCGTCACGACTCAGGAAGCGAACCAGCAGAAGAAGAGTCCGGTCTCCGCGCCGGCCTCTACTCCGTGGCAGGGTCCGACAACACCGCGCCCGAGGACCTCCTGCTTCGAGCGACCATGGCACTCCGAAAAGCTCAGCAGGACGACGGCAGTTTCCAGGTTCGAGCCTACGAGGCCTGAGCCACTCTACCGTCGTTCAGTCGGAACGTTCTCGCTCGCGGCGATCTGTTGTTGTCCGCTCTCAACCCCCGACCTCAACCTCTTCATCGGGCACATCGGCCAGCAGCTCTCGAGCCTCCATATCTCCCTCTTCCGGAATGGGCTCATAGCTGGGCAGGTAGTTCGCGTAGTATGAGTGGTAGGTATCGGACGCTGAAACATCATTGAGAATGGCGCCCAGAATCCGGATCGGTAGCCGAGCCAGCTGATCGAGCTTGGCCTGCGCGAGGGCCTTCTCCGTTGTTCCGGTCCTGATCACCACAGCGATGTTGCCCGCGAGGGAACCCAAAATCAGTGGGTCGCCTCCCGATGCCAAGGGAGGACAGTCTACGATGATGACGTCATAGCTTCGCTTCAACGTGCCCATGAAATAGGCCATTCGCGGAGAAGCCAGAAGCTCCGGAGTGGACACGCCGCGTGAGCCTGATCCGATAAAGTCGAGATTCGGGTGATCGGTCGCCTGAATGATGTCATCACCTGAGCGCTCCCGCAGATAGTCGATCAGACCCGGTGAGCGTTCGCGGCCCAGCAGCCGATGCGCATCTCCACGTCGCGTATCCGCGTCAATGAGGAGCGTCCGCTTACCGACCTCCGAAAACGCGACAGCCAGGTTCGACGAAATCAGGGACTTTCCCTCGCCTTCAGACGGACTCGTAATGGCCAGAGTGATAGGTCCGGCAGAGCCGTATGCGAACCCGAGGTGAATTCGCAACTCACGGAACGCCTCGAGCGCCTGAGCTGCGTTGATCACTCCCTTTCTTCCCTTCGCGGACTCAATGCGGGGAATGCTCCCCAAAATATCCAGCCCGATGTCCCGCCCGACGTCAGCTGCATAACGAAACCGAGCATCAAGTCGATCGAGGAGTAAGGCCCCGCCCATCGCGGCACCGATACAGCCAAAGAGGATGAGCGCGGATAGTGGCAAGCGCTGATCGTCCGAGGGGCGGCGAGGCACAGCAGCTAGATCCAGGATCCGGACATCTGGAATGGAACTCGCGGCCGCAAGACGAGCCGCCTCCACGCGACCACGAATTTGGTTGTAGAGATTCTCCGTCGTCCCGACCCGACGCTCGAGACGTCGCTCTTCGATGGTGCGAGGCGGAATCGCCTGCAACTCAGCCTCCGCGGAATTGACGTAGCTCTGCATCTCCGATTCGCGAGAGGCGAGGTCAGAGATGATTCCACTTGCGACGCGAGGGATGGCATCGCCTTCGATGTTAGCCACCTGAGCAAGGAGGTCCTGAATCGGTGGATAATCGTCCTCGTACCGTTGCCGTAAAGCCCGTAGCTGGGATCGAGCATCGACCAGCTCGTTCAGAATCACGCGGAGTTCCGAAGACGATGCTGCAGCGGGAATGATCTCCAGTGCCTCAATGCGAACCGAGCCCTCAGATTGGAACGAACTTACCGCGGATTCGAGACGCACCCGATCCCTCCGGAGCTGCTCGACTTGCACCTTCATGTCGAAAAAGTTGCTAAACACGGGGTCTCGGGTCATCTCCAGACCCGCAGCGATCGGTGTCGACTGATCGGAGGGCAAGCTGATCGTTGTAACCCTGAATTCCTCCAGATCTCGCTCCGACCGAGCCATCTCGGTCTCCATGAGGTCCAGCTGCTCCTCGAGGATCACGAGGGTTTCATCCAGCTTACGCCGTTTGATGTCTGCCGCGACCTCCACGTGGCGAGCCATCACCGCATTCAGAATCGAGGCGATACTTTCAGGATCCTCGCCGGAAAGGGACAGGTTGAGGAAATTCCCGGCGCGATCCATGCCCGTCATGAGACGCGCAGAAAGTCCCTGCGCTGCGTCGCGGGCCGTCGAAACAGAGAAAGCCACCTCGGTCTCTGGTTCAAACGAACCCCGGACAGGAGCCCAGATGAACCCGACCTCGACACCGATCGGGGCACCGAGTAATCCCTGCTGAACCAAGGCCCCTTCGGCTGTCGTAAGCGTAAAGTCCTCACCTGACGAGCCAATCTGAAGTCGGTAGGCACCCGGCAAAAAGCCATTCGCCAGGTCGAGTTCGAACCTCTCAAAGGCAGGCCGGTTCTCTGGCGGCACACGGACAAGTAGGCCCTCGGAAATGACAACGGAATCCAGGACCTGGTACGATCGGAGGAGTTCTATCCAGGCACTGTTCTGAAGGAGACTGCTCGTCCGAATGGGTCCAACATCGCCCGCACCTGCGCCCGTGCTTTGCTCGATCCAGAGATTTCCCTCTGCTGAGTACGATACGGAGGTAGTCGTCCACGCAAAGTAAGCTCCGACGGATCCGACCAATAAGCCAACCAATAAGAGCCACTTGTAGCGCAGCAAGGCGTACGCGTAGCGTCGCGGATCCAGCGCTGGCTCGCGTTGGTCAAGGGCCGGATAAAAGACCTCTTCCTGGTACGGACTGGGCGCGACATTTGTCGGGAGGGACGCGGGAAGTTGCGAGTCCGAGTCTCCCTCAATGGCGGGCGGATGTATCAGATCGTCGTCAGGCATGCGTCACGGGCGACAGGATTCGTTCTACTTGACACCATCAAGATATATCGAAAGCATCGAGCGAGACTAGCAAAAAATTGCGACCGCGAAACAGAGGGTGAAGCCCCCACAGCCACCAACGAAGTGGCTGTAGCGTGAGCGCAACAGTCATTGGACCACACGGCGCAGCAGGCTTGTCTGCAGGTTTGACGTCTGTCATGATTCTAGGTGAGTTCTCGTTCATGCTGCGGTGCGTCTAGGACGATCGTCAGTGGAGCGTCGCCACCACACCCGACACCACATGAACCCCGTGTCCTCAGATCCCTCCGCGGTGAGCCCGGTGCAAAACGGATCGGAGCAGGGCGACCTCCTCACCGTGCTCGTGGTGGACGACGAGCAATCGCTCAGGGAGAGTTGTGCTTCGCTGCTGAAAAGTGCCGGGTTCGAGGCTACGGTTTGCGCTCGTGGTGACGATGCGCTTCGGCTTCTGCGTAACCGGCGTTTCGACATCATTCTGGTCGATCTTTATCTTCCGCGAGTGTCGGGGCTTGAGGTACTCGATGTTGCCTTGGAAGCCAATCGCGACTCCAAGGTAATCGTCATGACGGAGATTCCCTCTGTGGAGTCTAGCGTGTCCGCTCTCACATCCGGGGCTTGGGATTACCTACTAAAACCCTTTTCCGCTGCGCAATTCGAGATCCTTGTAGGTCGGGCGGCCCATGAAATAGGGGCGGAGCGTCTAAGGCGGCTTGGCCAAGGTGCTGCGTTGGCCCCAAGTCCGGAGACAACCGGCGGTGTCGCACTGATCGGAGAAAGCAGTGCACTCCGCGACGTGATTGCGCTCGCCGACCGAGTGGCCACGACCGACGCCTCAGTGTTCATCACCGGGGAAAGCGGCACGGGCAAGGAGGTCATCGCACAATACATCCACAGCCGCAGCCGGCGGAGACATCGGGAGTTGGTCGCCGTTAACTGCGCCGCGATACCGGAGGCGCTGCTGGAGTCTGAAATGTTCGGACACGTGGAGGGTGCGTTCACGGGAGCGGTCAGGAGCAAACAGGGGCTGCTCGAAGCCGCAGACGGCAGCACACTGTTCCTGGACGAATTGACCGAGTTGCCACTGTCGACACAGGCTAAGCTTCTACGCGTACTTCAGGATGGGGTGGTCCGTCGCGTCGGGTCGACCAAGACCGACGCCGTCGTCGACGTTCGGTTCATCGCGGCGACCAACCAGAATCCGTTGACGGCGATCCATGACGGAGAACTCCGTGAGGATCTCCACTATCGCCTGAGGGTCGTGCCCATTCATGCCCCGCCCCTGAGACAGCGACCAGAAGACATTCCGATTCTGGCGAAGGAATTCCTGAAGGAGTTCTGGAGGCGGCATCGAGATCCGCAGCAGGCCCCGGCTTACTTGGACGACACCGCCCTCTCGCACCTCAGCGATGCGCAATGGCCCGGTAACGTCCGAGAGCTTCGCAACAGGATCGAGCACGCCGTCGTTATGGCGGAGGCCGGCAGTGCGATCCAGGCGACGGATCTTGCCTTCTCGAACGGTTCGCAGGCTCGGGATCAAGTCTCCACCGGTCAGCACGATCCAGCGCTGTTTCGGATGGACTACCACGCGGCCCGCGAGGACGTCCTGTCACGGTTCGAGGTGGCCTACCTAGGCCGCCTCATCGACTCGGCCGGGGGCAACATCTCTGACGCGGCGCGGACCGCGGGTGTCGATCGCACCACGCTGTACCGCTTGATGGAGAAGCATGGGGTCGAGCGTCAATGAGGATCAGGGTTGTTGCTCCCGCACGACACCCTGCCGCATCGCCTCTACAAAGAACAGAGTGTCATGCATCGTAACCGCCATGGCGATACATATTTAAGCTCATGCTTGACAATAGCTTACAGCGTTAACCACAAACATCACGACTCGAGAACGAGACTTGCTAGTGTAATGGAACACCAGCTCGCATCCGGCAACTCGTTCTCGTCACGTACCCCCCTCTTCCATGCTCTCGCTTTCCATCCCTGACCGTCCGTCCCGGGCTAGAATTCGGTCCAACCAAGACCAGAATAGCCATATGGACATGACCCAGGCACCGTTGTCTCTTCGGTTTCGCGCGAAAAATCTGGTCACTGAGGTCCCGGGGAACCGCCGCCGGGACAAAGCCTGCAGGCTCTTGAATGTCCTGGTCGCGGTGGTAGGGATCATTGCCACCGCTCCCCTGATGGCGGTAATCGCGATACTGATCAAGCTGACCTCGCCGGGACCCGTAATCTATTCCCAACCGCGCGTGGGTCTCGACCGACGCCGTATGAGGGCTCACGAACCCGTCGACCACCGCCGCAACTCAAACCACGGTGGCAAGATCTTCACGATCTTCAAATTTCGAACGATGCGGCCCGCTAACGGCCAGCAAACTGAGCGATGGTCTTCTCAGGACGATCCGCGGATCACGTTGATTGGCAGATTTCTGCGCGCGTCCCGACTCGACGAATTACCCCAGTTCTTCAACGTCCTGTTCGGCGAAATGAACATCGTAGGGCCACGGCCAGAACAACCGGCCATCTTTGACGAATTGCATGGCGAACTGGGGTGGAGGTATCGCAGCAGACAGCGCGTGCTTCCGGGAATTACGGGACTCGCTCAGGTCAAGCAAGGTTACGACACGGACCTCGGTGGCGTTCGCAAGAAGGTGGCACTCGACCTCGAATACATCGGTCAGCGTTCGGCAGCCAAGGATCTGGAGATCATGGCCAAGACAGTCCCGGTGATGGTCTTCCGCAAGGTATGGATGTAACTCTGCGCTCAGGCCGCGGTTTGAGGAAATTCTGGCGAGACAGGAGTAGAACGCGTTAGGATTCGTAGTCGCCACAGTTCTTCGTCTGAGCAGCTGACCATCCAGAGATGACCGCCCGCAAACGTCGAGTGCTCCTCGTCAGCTATCATTTTCCTCCCTCCTCAGCGGTCGGAGCACTCAGGGCAGCAAGGTTGGCCACAGGTCTGCCCGAGCATGGATTCATTGTTGATGTGCTCTGCGCGTCTGAAGACTCCTCGGTTGAGTCCCCGGACAGGTCTTCCTCTCTGAGACTGCCTGGCGAGGCTCGTCTGCTTCGGGTGCCGACTCCATTTGTTCTTGGTCGCAATCCATCTGTTGCGAATCTACCGACCAATTTTCTGGGAGTCCTATTTTGGAAACTGCGAGCTCATCTGGAATGGAGATTCCTGACGAAAGACTGGTCCTGGCGCTGGGGCCAGCGGGCTTTGGCCGAAGTACTCCCAGAGCTTGAATCAGGCAGGTACGAAGCTCTCATACTCGACGGCCCGCCCAGGCCAGCTCTCGCGCCCTTCGCATCATGGGGGCGAGCGAACGGCGTGACTGTAGTTACCGACCTCCGGGATGTCTGGGCTTCTGAACACACGACGTTTTCGGCCTTCTCATGGCTCTCCCCCGCGCTCCGACGAAGTCGATGGTTTCACCTTCTCGGGGAAGTCACGCTCGCGAACAGTGATCATGTCATATTCAATACTGACGACATGGCAACGTTCATGAAGGAGCATTCATCCGTTCTCAACGACGCCAAGGTCTCGTTCGTGCCGAATGCGTACGTGTCGTCGGAAGTTGATCCAAGTCCACCTGCTGTGAACATCGACAATCGAGCATTGGAATTGGTGCACACCGGGTCACTCTCCTACGGAAGACATCACCTGCTCATCGGCCTCATCGAAGCTGTTGAGCGTTGGAACCAACGACAAACTCGCCCCTTGCGGCTAACCCTGGTGGGTCCGCGTCACGAGCGGGTGGAAGAACTGATCGCGGCTCGCAGACTAGATGATCAGATTATGTCGATCGGACGGTGCGATCGAGTCCGTACCATTGGGCTCCAGAGAAAGGCCGACATTCTCGTACTTTTTCAGCCTGATACCAGAGTTACTCGCATGGCCACCCCGGCCAAGACGTTCGAATACATGTGCCGCCGCAAGCCTATCTTCGCCCTCGTCCCCCCCGGTCCCGCGGCCACCCTGCTTGAGGAGACGGGCCTGGGCGTTGTGTGCCACGCCGTCGATTCCGGTCCGATTGAATCCGCGCTGACCGAGGTTGTCGAATGGACCACAGAAGGTCGTGAGCTTCCCTCATTGCCCAAGAAGTACAGCGCAGCTGAGACCACCAGAGAATTTGCACAGATCGTTCACCTCGCGATGTCGGGAGGGAGCAGTCGTGTGTGATGTGTGGCCCGACCGATTCGTGTCTCGATTCAGAGGAAACTGTGTTGCTCCAGCCAGACTCTTGGCGTGCTCACCGCTTGGCAGGATAGCCCAGACCGGCGAAATGGAAATTCCAAGACCTATGCGACCTAGCCAACGACCTCACTGCGGATGTCATGCCATGGTCGTGTCCCGGCCTCGAGTCACACATGAGTGAGCTGCCAACCCTGACGGGCTCAATCCGAAGTCTCACGCGGCAGGCTGCGTCAACTGCTCGCGGCGCATCTCGGGTGGCCGGTCTCGTCGACACAGCCCCATGACTCAACGCCACCGTGTAGACACGTACGAGCGGCTAGACGTCATGGAAACCGTCCGTGACAGCTTGAGAGTTTTGGGGCCTTTTCGGTTTTTTGTCTTGGTTTCACTCATACTCACGTACGTTTGGCGGTTTCACGACCTGGCACCAATTATTCGTCCACTACGACTGTCGGCCTTAGCCACCGTGGGATCCTGGCTATTCCTGGTGGGTGGGGATCGGCAGCACCTGATGCGGCGCTTGAGCGACACCGCCTACGTAAAGTTGTTCCTGGCTTGGTCGGCTTGGATTTTGGTCTCCACCTTCTTCGCACTCGAGCCAGAATACGCTCGAGGACTGTGGATCAGCGATCACTTCAAGACGGTGACGATGGTCCTGTTCATTCTGAGTTGCCCACCATCTCGCTCCGTGACGCGACTGTTGATCTACATGATGAGTTTTGGCGCCGCTGTGCTCGCTTTCTACTATGCGAAGAGTGGGTTTCCGGCTTGGGGTTCGCCGGCTCCGATGTATGACGTGAATGACCTCGCGCTGTTACTCAACGCCGCGATCCCCCTTTCCCTATTCCTGGCATTATCGGAGCGAAGTGCATTCAGCCGAAAAATGATTTGGATGTCTTTACTCCTCTGTGCCTTTGGTGTTTTGTCGACTCGCTCGCGGGGTGGGTTCCTGACTCTCGGTTGCATTTCAGGGCTCCTCCTACTCGACGTTCAGGTCAGCCGCTGGCTCAAGCTCGCACCCTTCGTCGCCATGGCGTTAGGATTTAGCGTGCTGCCATCCGAGACAAAGGACCGGTTGTTGACATTGTTCGACCCCACGGATGACTACAATGTCACGGCCGAGAACGGACGTATCGCCATCTGGAAGAGGGGGGCCGGCTATCTCCTCGACAGACCTGTCACAGGTGTGGGATTCCGGAAC
>Ga0222718_10005316_pt1 | contig 10475 bp, 14 predicted proteins | sample C33_27DmetaG_FD_165045 | JGI IMG/M metagenome (GOLD analysis project Ga0222718, IMG submission 165045) | Estuarine water microbial communities from San Francisco Bay, California, United States - C33_27D | ecosystem: Environmental > Aquatic > Marine > Unclassified | place: USA: California... | reverse complement strand
CGGGTGATGTCGAGCAGATCTACGCCGACCCGGCCCGCGCCGCAGCGCTGTTGGGCTGGCGTTCACAGCGAGATCTGGCTGCGATGATGGGCGACCACTGGAACTGGCAATCGAGGAACCCACACGTTTTCACCGAATAAGGTCGATGCTCGACCTTCAGTGGTCGTGGCCGGCGGGCCGCGCTTCCAACTGGTGTTCCATGTCGTGCAGCGTCGTTGCACCCGCCCAGCCGTTTTCGTCGGCGAGCCCCCGGAATGCGTCGAGCCAGCAGCCCCAGTAGTCGTAGTCACTGCTCTCGTCGCTTGTCTCCGCCTCGATCACTGCCTCGTGGTCGGTGATCGCTGCGATTAGGCGTTGTTGGAAGTCATTCCACTCGAAGCGGCCTGCCTCATAGAGCGCAACCGTGGCACCGAAGATACGGGTCTGCCACGGCGCGTCGAAAACGAGCTCACCGTTAGCCCGCGGGGGAGCGGTGGGCCCGTTGGCGGGGAGGAGCGTCGTGTCGGGTCCCGACGTCATGCGTCGATCCTGGCCACACCGATCATTGCGTCGCGGGTGACGAGTTCGGCCAGTGTTCTTTCGTCGGCACCGGTGGTTGATGCTGGCCGCTCGGGAAGCACGAGGTAGCGGATCTCGGCGCTGGAGTCCCAGACTCTGACTTCGGTGTTGTCGTCGAGGGTCAATCCGAACTCGCTTAGGACCTTGCGTGGTTCACGAACGACTCGGGACCGGTAGGCCGGATCCTTGTACCAGGCTGGAGGTAGGCCGAGGACGGGCCACGGGTAGCAGGAGCACAGGGTGCAGACGATGACGTTGTGCACGGCAGGGGTGTTCTCGACAACGACCATCTTCTCCCCTTGGGGTCCGCCAATACCGAGCTCAGCGATTGCCGTGGTGCCGTCGGCGAGGAGTCGGGCCCGGTACTCCGGGTCTGTCCAGGCTTTGGCGACGACTCGGGCACCATTGAGCGGTCCAACGTCGGTCTCGTAACGCTCGATAATCGTGTCGATCGCCGCCGATGTGATCAGCCCCTGGTCGACGAGCAATCGTTCGAGTGCCTCTGTTCGGATGGCTCTTGGATCGTGTTCGTGTTCGTGTTCGTGTTCGTGTTCGTGTTCGTGTTCGTGTTCGTGGGTCATGCCAGCTCCAAGTAGCTCTCGAACAGGTCGACCGTGACCGACGCGCTGGGTTCGGCGTCAGCGCCCCACAGCTCGTTGCCGTCGAAGCGCACCGAGTAAACGTGTTCGGGATTCTCGCCTTCGTGATGCGCGTGGGTGTCGGGATACACCCAGCCACCATGGAGGAGTTCGACCCGGCCAGTTCGGTTGCGCACGTAGCCAGGGAGCCGAGTGTGGCCCGGTGGGTTGTAGTTTTTGGTCTTGACGATGTCATCGACGGCAAAGAGCGGTGGTGCGACTAGTTCGCGGGCTGCGCGGTGTTCGGTGTAACGACCCGGGGCGACCTGACCGTTGGCATCAGTGATCATCAACTCGACCGAGCCGAGCCACCGACCGAAGTAGCCATCGCCGATGTACACCTCTGGATCGAGCCGTTCGATGGCGTGGCGAAACTGGTCAACGTTGGCGCAGCCTGCGCCCGTGAAGGCGTTTGACAGCACGAATGCGCGCGCCTCCCATTCGGCATGGAACACCTTCTCGTCGCGTTCAGTGAGGCTGGCAGGGAAGTCGTGACTGCCACCCATGTCGTGGATACCGTCCATAGATTGCGACGTTAGTCCGGCACGCACGTGCGATCATTTGCCCGAGCCGTGGCTCAGGCGGCGGCTCTTCGTTCGGCTCGTCGGTGGACGACTCCATGGCATTGATGACAGCGGAGGTCGAGGTTGTCGATGTTGGTGGGACCCCCGTGCGACCACTCCGTGACGTTGTGGTGCGCTTCGCAACGTGAAGCGGAGGCACCGCAGTCGACACACCCTCGATCAGCAGCGATCAGTGCGAGCCACTGATCGGCAGAGGCCAGTCTCGTGCGCCGTCCAAGCCAGAGCGGTCGTCCGTCGCCATCGAAGACATGGCCGACGACTTCAGCGGTCGGCCCCAGGCTCCGCAATACGTCGTCTGGCACGGGTGTTCCGTCAGCGAGTTCGGTGGTGCCGTCGGCCAGCTCGTGTATCAGGTGGACCATGTGCTTTGGGTGTCGTGCTACAACTCGACTGCTGTCGGTGAGGAGCTCGGCGAGAGCGTCTGCTCGTCGCTGGCTGTGGCTTCGCTGTTCGGCTGGGGAGCCCTCGCGGCCGCCGTCGGAGCGCCACAGCGAATCGACCCGCTCCTCGAGCGACGCAACGACGGCGGCACCGGTAATGGGGTCGAATTGGGCGTGGAGATGAAGCATTCCGTCACCAGCCGTCCAGTGACTCGCTTCTCGCTTGCGGCGGTGCTGACGGTGTCGCCGATCGGCATCAACTGCAGATTCCCGCCGCCCGGCCCACTCACGGGCCTTCTTCGAGAACAAATCGGCGGGCATTGCTGCGGCCATCTCGGCCAGGCTGTCTGCCTCCTCGTTGGTCACTCGAGCGGCAGCATCGGCACACGCTGTCGCATGCTCAGTGGTGATCTCGCCCGCAGCAAGCTTTCCTGCGACTACTGGCATTTCAGCGATCCTGCTGGCGACTTCAGCGTCTTTCTTTGCTCGCCGGTCCGATCGACGCGAGAGCGAGCGTCCGACTGTTGCCGCGTCGGCACCACGATCACCGAGTGCATCGATCGCAGCCAGACAGGCGAGTCGTCGCTCCTCAGCCTGCCCGATCAGATGATCGAGTGCAGCGATCGTGTCGACGAGCTCAGGGCGAGAGCACGGACGAGGGTCCAGCCGTTGGAGTTCCTCGATCGCGGCCGTCAGCATAAAGAAAGTATAGCGAACATATGTTCGCTCATCAACCCAGGATGGACACCGTTCGGGTTCGGGTAATCGTTGTCGAACCGATGCCGCCCGGGAGGGCGGGGGACATGATGAGTTCGACGACCAGGGTGAGGGTCACAGCGATCTGGGGCGTGGCCCCGCCGAGGTCGGTGATCGTGATCGATCGGATGTTGGCACTCGGAAGTGGGCCCGTCGCCACGGACTCGGTCACGATTGTCTTGGCGAGCGCTGGATCGAATCGGATCTCGCTCGTAGCACGCAGGTGTTCGACATCGAGGGCACCCAAGGCATCGTTCGCGGCTGAAGCAGCCACCATCTCAAGTTCCCGAGCCCGGACCTGCGACAAGCTCACGTCAACGGCGATCGCGCCGAGCACGATCATGATCAGCGCTGCCGCTGGAAACATGAGAAGCACCGTGCCGCACTCGGTCCGGCGGGCCCACGTCAGCACGTTGCCACCCCTGGAATCCCGTCGCGGAATGGGTCGATCAACTCCGTAGACGTTGATTGAACGGTGATGGCATCCCCAAACCCACCGATGAACGGAATGGCGAGCGCCGGCACGTCGTAGGTGACGGTGAGTTTGATCCGCGCACAGCGGGAGTACCCCTCGTTCAGTACCAGTGCGTCGACGCTGGTCCGGTTGCCGCTTCGCCCGTACGCTTCGAGCGTCTTTGTGGCTCGAAGTTCGGCGGCGGTTACTGCGTCGGCCAGGTCGCTCGCCTCAACGAAGGCCCGCACGGCCTCTCGTGAGGCAGAGGTGGTGGCGAGCTTGGCGTCGATGACACCCCAGGCGTTGACCAACAACAATGTGACCGAAACGAAAATGAGGAACCCGAAGGGCAGAACTTCTATACCCCCTACTTGGCCGGCGTCTCCCTTGCATCGACGGATCAACTCGTTCATGTAAATGCTTCCAGCCTTACGACGATCGTCCTGTCGATGTGGCCGATGTCGATCAGCCCGGCCAGTCGCGGCGGCAAGAACGTCGGATGGTCGGCGATCACTTGCACCGTCACGGCCTCGGGATCAGTGCAGGTCCAGATGAGCTCTGCGTAGCCCGCTTCGCCGTAGTCTCCGAGCATCTCGACGAACCGGGCTTCGGCCTCGACCACTGCTGCGCAGCGGTCGGCAGCTGAGTCGAAACCGGCCACCATTTGTGCCGCCTCGTAGGTCGCCGCTGTGACCATCGATGATGCGTAGAGGCTGAAGAGGATGTGGGTCGCCGTGAACAACATGAACAAGAAGACGAGAAAGCCGGCGCTCGTGCTTACCGTCGACGCCCCGTCCTCACCCGCAGAAGGAAGTTGCTGTCTCATCCTCCCGTTGTGCCGATGCGATTGACCTCGCCCTCGATGTTGGCCTCGGCATTACCCCAGATCCGATCGAATGCAATCCACATGGCAGCGCCGATGAAGGAGGTGATGAGGACGGCGATTGCCGTGCTGATCACACCCTCACCGCGATCGCCGACGATGCGGCCGGTCCGATGGTTGAGATGGCTGACCAGCATCTGGATCTCCATCCAGGTCTGTGTGGTGATGCTCATGATCGTTTGTCTCCTTGTTTGAGGGTTTTGGGGCAGGGGTCACCCGCTGAACAGGTTCAGGGCATCGACAAAAGGGACGCCCATCAGCAGCACACCGGGAACGAGCGCTGCGACCGTGACAGGGATCCAGACCTGCTGGTTTCGGCGTTCGATCGTTTCGATCAGTTCGCGCTGGGCCTCACGGCGGATCGAGCGGGCTTCGTCAGTGATCAGTCGCCCGAGGTCGGCGGCTTCTCGGTTGAGTGAGAGGACCGACACGAGTCGATCGAGTGCGGCGACGTCGGCACGTTCAGCCCATTCTCGGAGCGCATCCGCCTCCGATAGACCCTGCCGCATGCGCTCGATCACTCGCTCGAGATCGGCGGAGCAGATACCTGTTCCTCTGGTACTGATTCGAGCCAGAGCAGTGCCGAGGGACCAGCCCGCAGAGATGAGCATGCCGAGCTGCTCGGCAACGACCGGTAGCTCCAGAAAGATGCGCCGCTGCCAAGCCGCTGATGCGGCGGCAACTTGCTGCTCCAGGAGCAGGAATGTCAGGACTGGTACCCCGACCAAGGTGAAAACGGTGAGCGGTGCCGGGACGCGCAGGGCTGCAGTTGCGAGAAGTCCGAGCGCAAGGGCGACCGCTGCCCAGCTCGCCTGGCGGACCCTGAATGAGGTCACGTCGAGGGGAGAGTGGATGCGGCGCAGTCGCAGACCAATCTCCTCGTTTACGCCGAACAGCCGTGCCACCCGGTCTCCAACAGTCTTTGAAAGGGGGGCGATGACCTCGCGAAAAGATGCAGCCGACAAAAGCCCGAGGTGAGCCTGACGGGTGCGGATCGGAGCGTAGGGAGACAGGCGTTCGACAAGACTCGGCCGGCGGAACCATCGCAGCTCCGAGAGCAGCAGCGCAGAACCGGTGAATGTCATCAGGCCAATGACGGCGAGTGCCCGACTCATTGCGTGAAGACTCGATCGGGTTCGGGGAGCTGCATCACTCGTCCGGCCCAGACCCAGCAAGTAATGACCATGGCGAGCGCAGCGAGCACGATCAGCTGACCGCCTCCCGTCTGGTACGCGGCCCGTCCATCACCGATGCTGATTCCTGCGAGGGCCATGCCGCCGGGGACAGCGAGCACGAAGACACGCGAGAAGCGCGCCCCAGCCTGGCGAGAGCGAGCGTCCTTGCGACCCTGCAGGTCTTGCCGGCGGTCCTCGGCGAGCGCCTCGAGTCGCTGATCGAGGTCGGTCCCGCCGAGTTCGTAGGCTATGAGCAGTGTTTCGGCTGTCAGGTCAGCGGTCGGGTCGGCGAGTCGTTCCTTCAGGACTTGGATCGTGCGCTGAAAGTCGGTGGTGAGAAGCCACTCGCGATGGGCTGCTTCGAACCCTGGGTGGAGCTCCTCGGGACCGCGCCGTCCAACCTCGAAAAGAGCTCGCGGGATTGAGCGGCCCATCGATGCGGTCTGAAGGCGAATCTCCTCAATCATCCGTGGCCAGGCTTCTCGCGCCCGCTCGCGGCGGTGCTGGCGACGCAGCCGATATGTCGCGACCGGAAACGATGCTGAAAACCCGCCGACAACGATCGCCGGGATTGGTCCGGCAAAGATCGCGAACCCGATCGCCGATCCGAATGAAAAGATCAGCAAAACGACGGCGAAGAACTCCCGATGGTTGACATCCTCGAGCCCGGCTTGGGTCAACCAAACGTCGAGGTCAGCTCTTCGTCTCTGCAGCTCGACGTTCGTGATCCTGGGACCGAAGCCGAGGCCTGACCAGCCGAAGGCCAAGGATGTGTAAAGCCAGTAGAGCCCAAGGGTGACCGCAACGGAGGAAAGGAGAGCGGTCAACGGTGCACAACTCCGAGGGTGTCGCGCAGATCGATCCCCACCGTGCTGAAGGCAGCGTCGAGTCGAATCGGCACATCGCCGGTCCAGGTCAACCGGTGCTCAGTAGGGCACAGGCCGAAGACCTCGGTGGTGGTGAACGCATGCGAAGCGGTGCTTCCGGCATCGTCCTCAACTGCGAGGATCGAACCCACTCGCGGGCCCTCCGCGGTGCGGACACAGTGCACGACGATGTCGACGGCCTCGCTGACCAGACTGTTGAGTGCAGTCATCGGGAGCTCATTCGACGTTTCGGCGAGTTGACAGATGAAGCGGAGGCGGGTGAGCGCTTGCCGAGCCGAACCGGCATGAATCGTTGTGAAGCCCTTCACTCCCGACGAGAGGGTCAGCAGTAGGGGAAGGGCTTCGCGATCGCGAACCTCACCGACGATCGCGACATCTGGAGCCATGCGGAGGAAACCGGAGACAAGACGTCTGAGGTCGACTTCGGGGCGGTCAGTGCGTGCCGCCCGGGTCTGCACACTCGCAACATTGGGGAGTGGGATGTCGGCCTCGAACACCTCTTCTGCCACCACAACCCGCAGCGATGGGTCGAGCTCAGCTGCGCAACAGTTGAGCATCGTGGTCTTTCCTGCACCAGGGGCTCCTGCGAACACGATGGTCTGCCGCGCCTTCACGCACCTGCGAAGAAATTCAGCGGCCTCGAAGCTGAGCATGCTTCGAGCGACGAGTTCGTCGAGGCTGCGGATTGTGATGCCGGTGAACTTCCGTATGTTGATCATGAGGTGACCGCCGCGAGCGATGTCACGGTGAACGATGTGAAGGCGCGCTCCGTTCTCGAGCTGTGCATCCTGCAGACCCTCGCTGGGGTCGAGCTTGCGGTGAGCGGTGGAGGCGTCGTCGAGGATTTTCGTCAGCGTGCGGATCACGTGCTCGTCGTCATGGAAGACCTCGTCGTGATAGCCGCTCCGACCGCGGTGCCGCTTCACGAAGATGGCATCGGGAGCGTTCACCATGACCTCCCAGACGTCATCGTCGGTCAGGAGTGGCCCTAGCGGTCCATACCCCGTGAGGTTGCGCATTGCTCGTTCGCTGATGAGCTCAGCATCGGTCAGTGGGAAGGAGCGCTCGCCCTGTTGGAAGTCCTCATTCCAACGGACGATTTCCTCGTCGACGAGGGAGCGAAGTGCGCTCCGCGAAGCGGCACCACCAAGGTCGAGCGCCTCGTCCTTTGCTCGCTGCTGGACACGCCGTTCGATCTCCGCCAGTGGTGTGGGTGCGGTCAATCGGGGTCCTCGTCGCTCCAAGAGCCCAGTACTCCCGCCTGGACCGCAACCGGTTCGGCTGACTCCGACTCGGGACGCTGTGTGGAATCAGAAAGAAACGCTTCGACCGGTCTTTGAAGCGCAGCTCCCAGGGCGTGGGGAAGCTGTACACCGTCGCGCAGGGCGATCTCGAGGTCCTTCCGATCGGGAACATAAACAGGTGATCTGAGGTCGGAGAGTTCGTCGGCGCTCATCAGCTCACCGAGGGCCGCTCTGATCTCAATCCGGCGACGAGGCGATCGAGGTGCTCGGCCGATCACGGGGAGGAGTCGCCCGACCGGGATCCCGAAACTGGATAGATCGCGAAGCGTGCGGGTCAGCGAGTGAAGGCCCTTGACGCCGGCCAAGCCGGTCACGAGGACGATGTCGGCGCGGGCGAAGGTGGTTCGGGCGAAGAGATTGCGATCTTCCACGTCGATCGAGCCAGTCTCGGATTCGCCTTCGACTTCAGCATCAACGTCGGCTATAACGCAGCCGTACGCGCGCTGGAGACCATCGAGCGCGGCCTCGAAGGCGCGAGTCTGGATGGCGGTCCAGTCCCGCGTTCGTCGCAGGCCGAGGAGGAGGTGATATCCCCGTCCCACCGCGTCGAACGTCAGTGCCCGGATCTCCTCGGAAGGTAAGCGTCCGACGCGGTGTGCATCGACGAGCTCTTGTACGCCAGGTACAACGTTGCGGGCATCGTGCAGCATTGCCTGTTCGCCGTTGCGTGCGAGGTCAGCGAGCAGCACCATCGATTGGCTGTCCGGCTGATTGCCGAGGGCCTGGGCCAAAGCCATGGCGACCGTGGAGGTTCCCGATCCGCCCGATCCGGTCACTGCCACGAGGTGCCCTCTCGTACCTGTGGTGTTGTCGGCGGTATGTGTTCCAGTCGTCGTTCGGACCTGACGAATCGGAGGCGCGTGTTCAGCGAGAACTGTCATCAGCTCGGCTCTGTCGAACGTGGCTGGTAGGGCTCCACTGATCCCGAGGTCGGCCCAGTTGCGGCCCGAGTTCGGGTCGACGACGATGACTGCTGCACCGACGGAGGTGGTCGAGTCGATCAGGTCACGGTCGAGTCCGCGCACATCTGAGCCGACCAACAGAGCCGAGTGGGCTCGTCCACTGGTCAGGCGTGCGCATACCTCATCGCTTGACATGCACTTGATGAAGTCGACCGGCACGGTCGCAGCCGTAGACCACTTGGCGAGTTCGCTGAACCAACTGGAGCGCGGGCGGGCAAGGCCGAGGACCACCCACCGGTCGAGATTCATCGGCTGGCCTCTTCGCTGGCGAACGACGCCGGGTAGCGGTCGTCGAGCGCCCGCGTCGATCGAACAACAGTGACGTCAGCGATCTGAGTGAGGTGGGCGATCTCCATTACGGTCGCGGCGTCTTCGACGGCGAGCGTCAGAACACCACGGCCGTTGGCTCTGATCTGGTCGGGGCGGAAGTCGATCTCGAGCACGATCGCGTGCTCAACTGCGAGGGTCGTCGTGTCTGCAGATGTGGCAAGGACGGTGACTCGGTCACCGGGTACAAGAGTGGCGGGGGAGCGGTCGAGTGGAATGCTGAACGTGAGCTCATGCACGGAGGTGAGTGGCTCGCTCCCAGAGGTCGCTGCGGCCACGAGGTGTGAAATGTCGATGAGTTCACCGGCGCTCAGATCGTGAAGAACCACTGCCCCGTCGAGGCCCTCGACGGAGTTGAGCGTTGTAGCGGACAGCTGCGCCGAGAGTTCCATCGGCTCGAAGCGAACGTCGGCGGCCGTGATTGTCTCGCCGGGACGGAGGTCACGGGTCGAGACGAGGTACGAGGTGGTGGGTTGACCATTCCCATTGGTCGCAAGCGTGAAGGTGCTGAGGGCTCCGACCGTAACGAGCAAGCCACCCAAAAGTGCCCGGCTGCTGGGGAGTGCTCGCCGAGTGCGGATCGCGTGAGGTGCCTGGAGCGGCGCCTTGACCGAGCTGGCCGTCGTCGCAGTCGTCATTTGCTGCTCCGCATTCGCACTTCGCCGGCTCGTCGTTCGCCACCGACCACCGACCGCAGACAAGAAGATGTCGAACACCATGAAACGCCCCTGGAAACCGTCAGTTGAACCGGGGGTTCGGCGCTGAGTTCGTAACGGGGTAGGTTCTGAACATGAGCGATGAGATCGAATGGATGTCCACCGCTGCGGCCGCTGAGTACCTGGGTATCACGAACCGCACGCTCTACCGCTTCATCGATGAAGGGCAGCTCGCCGCCTACAAGTTCGGACGCGTGATCCGGCTGCAGCGCACCGACGTCGACGCGTTTATTGAGGCGTCCCGTGTTCAGCCGGGGACGATGAGTCATCTCTATCCCGAGGTCGCCGGTACCGGCGACTGAGAGACGCCAGCGGCGTTGGCGGTCGAGACCTACTCGAAGAAGGCGTCTGCCATGCGGCCGATCATCGGCCGGCCAGCACCGACTTGAATCGCCTCGGCCCGATCGGCCATACGCGGCTGGAAGTGTTCGTCGGTGAAGATCCAGAACTGATCCTCTTTGATCGCGTTCACGACCAGATCGGCTACTTCTGACGGTGGTTTGCGCTGGGCGAACTGTTCGAGGATCGCTTCGCGGATTGCCAGCTCCTCGGCGGTCGGCTCGGCCTGTTGGGCGGCCATGTCCTCGGGCAGGTTCCTTCGCGACTCGATGATGCGCGTGGCGACGAATCCTGGGCACAGGCAGCTCACGCTGACGCCGGTTCCGGCGACCTCCTCGGCGATCGTCTCCGACAGGGCAACCACGCCAAACTTTGCGACGTTGTAGGGCGCGTTGCCACCGAAGGCGAGCTGACCACAGATGGAAGCGGTGTTGACGATGTGACCTTCGCCCTGCTCGAGCATGCCGGACAAGAAGGTCTTGCAGCCGTAGATGACCCCCCAGAGGTCGACG
>Ga0222718_10005315_pt1 | contig 10476 bp, 14 predicted proteins | sample C33_27DmetaG_FD_165045 | JGI IMG/M metagenome (GOLD analysis project Ga0222718, IMG submission 165045) | Estuarine water microbial communities from San Francisco Bay, California, United States - C33_27D | ecosystem: Environmental > Aquatic > Marine > Unclassified | place: USA: California... | reverse complement strand
GTCCAAGTACTTGTGAATTTTATCCATTAATTTTGTTGTTTTCCCGCTGAACATAGGTCCAAAGGTAATTTCTAAGTAACCTCTCATTTTGTTACAATAACCTATTTTTTTTAATTCATTTTTTTAATCGAAAATGAATTACTTCCAACTCTCGAGATTCCATCCTTCCATTTTATCAGGATAGATCTCTTTAATTATCCCGTTGGTTTCTCGAGTCCACCTGCGCATTTTTGTCAGATGTTTTCGGGTGATGGGATGGGAGTCATGAAACACTACCACATGGGGATTATCTGTTCTCATCCCTCGACCTCGTACCTGTTCAAACGGAGCCCAGGAGGCAAAAGTGTAGGTCATTATTAGGAGATCAGAAGGACGTCCGTCAAAATCATCACAGAAATTTGCCTCATCAAATCCAACACCCATTTTACTTCCTGTTCCGATGAGTATATTTTTTGGTTGGTAATTTTTAATAGTGGAGTGAAGCTGTGAAGATTCCAGACCTCTCTCCACCAGACCCTCTGCTATCTTCTTGCAGTGACCCACTCTACTGGAAGCCACAATAGCTTTTCTCTCAGGGTTTTCCTGGAGGATTTGAAGAATCATTTCGTTCCTCTCCTCTGACCCCACCTGTGCTTCCACTAGGTCCTGATATACATTTCCTCCTCCCTCTATTTCGTATTCCAGACCGGTATGAACCACGAAAAAGTAGTATGGTTTTTCACTAATCTTTTGAATGTAATGTTTACCACAAATCATTTGTATCATTCTTTCCATTCCATTGTCCTTTTCAGGAGTGGCTGTTTCTGCGATGACATATTTTGGTTGAAAGGAGAGCATCGGTTTTACCTTTCCCTTACTACAAAAACAGTGGGCCTCATCAATAATCAGGAGACCCACATCCTCTTTCCAGTTATCCGGAATTTTATCAGTTCTTCCATCCATACTGACCATGATCCTACATTTTTCTGGAGGCTTATCATTAACAAACCAGATTTCCTCATCCAGACCCTGGAAGTATCTCTTAAATGTTTTTACCCATTGAAGGCCAATATTCTCCCTGTGAACTAGAACACAGCATTTTTTGTTCATGTACCAAGCCAACATGACACCCATGAAGGTTTTACCAAATCCTGGATAGAGAGCAATTGTCACTGTTCGTTGACCCTTCAAGTACTCTAAGGCCTTCTTGAAGGGCTCCTTTTGCCGGTCCAGTAACTTACCAGAAAACTTTCCGTTGGGATTATCATAAATATTAGGATAGGTATTCTCCGAATTGAGATCCTTACCGAAAAAACATTTGGAGAAAAAATAGGGAATTCTTGTCACACCAGGTGTGGTCCAATACATTTTTACTGGAGGTTCCTGTCCCTGGAAACTTCCAAATTTTTGATAGGGAGAGACTTTAGGTTTAATAGTCAACTCCTTATCTATCTTTTCACTTTCCCGCTTACTCAAATCTGAAATTTTAATTAAGACAGACATTTTTCTCCATCTTATTAATTAAAATTTCATTTGTTTTTAGAAACTACCGATTCCTGAGATTGCTCTATCTATAGAATCGCTAAGGGACTGATCTTCTCCACAATAGTAAATAGTCAACCCCAAAATAAGAACCCATAAAGGCCACATGATTGCCATGATTACCATGCTAGTGTTATTTGGATTCATAATATAGTGAGTTGTAACACCAACAGCTCCTGCTAGAGCAGCTCTAGATATTATTTTTGGCTTTAAAATTTTCAGCAGGTTTCCTCCAAATGCTATTTTATAGACACCTGATAGAATCAACCACAAGGACCAAAGAATACACATGGTAATCAGGAATGGAAGTTCTCTCTTTTCCACATACACAACTGTAATAATTACTGCAGATAGCAAAATAAATGGAATTGAGACAGAAAAAATAAGATCATATATACTTACCTTTTTTTCTTTCTCTGGTTCTTTATTGGGATCCTCTATTATATCCTTCTTTTCACAAACACAGGTGTATTCACCGTCCTGTTGGATTTTTAGTTCCAAGTCTCTTTTCATTTTTATTATGGAGTAAAATTATTTCTGAATTTCTTCCACGTAGAAAGTACTTCTCCCATCAGGAGTTGTTATTCTCTTAACCTTATTCCCTAATCTGTCCCTATCCCTCCCATAGACTTGGAACTGGAACTGGAACTGGCCTTTCTTATCTTCAATATCAGTGAAATCCTTGACAGAGACTCCTCCCTGATTAAAACTTCCTACTATTTTTAATCTGATTGCCTGGTAGAGTCTTTCCAGTTCTTCATCTCTGAGAGACTCCATTTTTCTTAGTGGATGGATTCTTGCATGATAAAGTGCCTCTGATTTTAAATAGTTCCCCACACCACTAATAATACATTGATTCATCAACACTTTAGTAATATTTTTGGAACCGTGGCGATCCATAATCCTTTTAAATTTTTGAAAACTCATCTCCTGGTCATTTAGCATATCAGGTCCCAAAGTTTTTAATTTTTTTTCTAAATCACCCTTTCCAATAATAAATTTGAGAGTACCAAAGTGTCTCACATCAGTAAAATATATCTTCTCTTCGGTTCCATCTACCAGATAAGTGAAAGAAAAGGAAGTGTGTTTACTCTTCCTGTGTGACCATCCACCTGACATTCCCAATGTGTTGAGAAGATAAAAACGTTTGGAAAAATGGAAATATATTAATTTTCCTTTGTTGTGGACACCCTCTACTCTGAGAGGAAGTGCCTCCTGAAAGGAGATAAAATTATCAGGAGCTTTATCTCTATATCTGCTTGTCGGAGTAATTTCCACTCCAGTAATCTCCGCATCCTTTAGGAGATTGTCCAATTCAATCGCAGTAATTGTAACTTCTGGACCCTCGGGCATTTTTTTAGTTATTAATAATTTAATCACTCATTTTTATTTTTGAATTTTTTTCAGGACTAGGTAGCAAAATTTTGTTATCTCTGATCTTGACTATTTTCTCTACCAATTCAGAAAAACCTCCTCCTGAAGGAGTAAAATATTTGGAGGATGCCATAAAAACAAAATCATCATCTGCTTTCATGTTAATTCTTGTTTCTACAATTTTTGTCTCTTCAAAATATCCTTTTATTTTTTCAATGTATTCATAACTCCTAGAAAAATCATCAGTGCTTCTAGTATCTCCACCTCCGTAAACATTTGTCACTAAAATAATCTTTTCTATATTTTCAGGGATCTGGATAGATTGAAAATATTTCATATTTTTGATGTATGGATGATCTTTGTTTTCCTCAGATAGGAAGTAGTCAACGCTCCATGGAACTGATTTGTTGAGTTCGTCTCCCGTTCTCAGATGAATTACTAAGTCTTTTTCCTCTGGGTATTTTTCTATCTTTGTCTCACTTACTATTTCATTTAGAACTTCTAAATCTTGAAATTTATCTGTTCTCTTAAAGTACTTAGATATTATTGAATCGGGATATATTTTAAGATGGAAATTTTTCCCATTTATCTGATTCTTGAATCTTTCTTTTAGTATCATATCTCCAAATCTATATCCATTTCCTTCCATAATATAATTTACCATTTCATATTTTCTTCTTGTTAATCCAATGTATAGTAATAATGATATAATCCCTACAATGAGAATATTTTTATTCTTCGATTTGTAAAAGTAAAGAAGAGATAATATGAAAAATCCCACCAGGAGGTACTCTATACTTCTCACCAGATCATCAGTATTTACATATTGATCTATTCCGCTAATTTTCGTCCAAAAATTATTGTAGATAGCCATTTTTACTAGATATCTAGTTATATATTATTTTTTATGATAGTTTCATTTCACAGGAAACAATTTTGAATGTATCATTCTCTCTGACATTCCTCTATCCAATAACCGGATAGCATGATAAATCTTTTCTAATTTATCAGAGTTTCCTGAAATTCTATATGAGTAGTAATCAGAGAAACCTCCATCCTTTAGAATAAGAATCCAATCTGCTTTCAGACTGTTCAGGTTTTCTGCTGCGTTGAGGGAATAGTGATCTCCAAAATTATTTTCTCTCAATCTGAAAAAGATATTTAGCTTTTCAGTATCACCTAATTTCCTACCCACCTGATATGAGTAGTAGTCAGAAACACCTCTCCTTTTGACCATTTTCATGGTCTCCAATTCACTCATACTCATCATCATTACCGCTTGGAAGGATATGTACTGCACTATTTTAAACTCTTGGACCAGATTTAACATCAACAGTGAATCTCTTCTGTTAAAATTTCTACAGGTTTGGTGAAAATAGGTTGAAAGTCTTAGACCATCTCTCAATTGATAAATTATTTTTTCTAGTAGGTCTCTCATCCCATATGGATCTAGTTTTAGGACCATCCAGAGACGACATTCGTCCTTCAATGTCAAATTTGAAGTTATCATCATATGTATCTCCCTTGAGTAATTGATAACTCTTTCCAACATGTTTTCATTCATTTATTAATTTATCCCTATTAATAAAAATGAGTAGGGATAAATTAAAATATATCATTTATGAAAATAAAAATATTGAGGTCTTCAAAGATACACTCGATTATTATTTTGATAATAATTTAACATCGAAAGGAGGTTTAGCTCTTAATTATACCGTCAGGGTAAAATTAGGTTTATTCAAAACTAAAACCCTGAGGGAAAAAACAGATGAATTTTCTCCTATGTTTTGGACTAGTGAGCCGTATATATGGATAGAAAAGAATCTTGATTCTGGAAGGAGACTTAAATTTGGAATTTTTAGGGAGACGCTTCTGGAGATATATGTGAGGTACCTGGAGGAAATGGTTAAGATTAAATTTATTAATAAGCTAGGAACAACCTGTATTCAATATTCTATAAAACTACATTCAGGGAATATTTTACATGATTGGGAGATAGTAACTTTTTACATGATTGAAAAGGTGCAGCAAAAAACTAAAGGGAACTTTAATATTTACCTGCAAAAAAAAGACGGACCTCTTCTTCTTAAAATTTTGAATAGGGATATTTATAAAATGTTCAAGAAATTTTACCAGCCATTTCTGCCTCAAATTAGAAAAGTAGAGGGAAAGTATTTGAATAGGCTCAAGAGGATAGGAGTGGAACACAGAAAGGTGATCGAGATGGACAGATATATTAGAGAGGGGATAGACAAATATATAAGAGGTGATTTGATGTTCATGAAATCTGGAAGTGTTGTGAAGAAGGATGAATTCTGGAACCAGGTTGATGTTTTCAAAGAAGAAAAATTAAAAAACGATTCACAGGTACTGAGAAAATTAGAGAATATTTTCAAATATTTTCCCACATACCCCAAAAAATTTTATGTTTGGAGAGGAATGAATATGGATGGAATCAAGAGGGGAGAAGTCCTAACGTCGCGAGGACTTCCTTTCTCTACTAGTCTTTATCCATATCTCGCTAGAGATTTTTTGAGAAGGAGATGCTGTCTCATTAGAATAGAGGTTCCTGCTAACTATCCAAGTATTTTCATTCATGTTTACAAACCATGGGAACATGAAGTGATCTTGAAAAAATCAAGTTATAGAATTACTTCTGTTAAGAAGATAGGGAGAGGTTCTCTTCATAAAATTTTAGGAGATCCTAATCTCCCATATCTTACGGGTGGAATCTCTAAAGCAGAGACCATTGAGTTGTATTATGCGGAAGCAGAGATTGTAGTATAAAAATATTATTTTTTGTAATAAAATGTCAAAAAATAATAGAGTGGAACAGATGAAGAGTATCCAAGAGGAGGGTTTGGAATTATTTTCTAGGAAAAATAAGGATTACGGAGATGCATTTGCCAAGTATGGAGTTATTGGAGTCATTATGAGAATCGAGGATAAACTCCAACGGTCCATCTCCATCACTAAGAATGGAGTTAATCTAGTGGACGATGAGGGAATAAGAGATACTCTTCTCGACTTACACAATTACTCAGCGATGGCGTTAATGTTACTGGATGAGTGATTGATTTCTTAAATAGTTTTTATTTTGTAAATGCCTGGTCTAATAGTAACTAAAACTATTTACATTGATGTTCTAGGAATCAATGCTAGTAATGAAACTAAGATAAAACTTCCCTGTTGCAAGACTGTTGTCAACAAAGGGGATCTACTAGAGAGGATATGGACAACAACAGGGTGTGACATGCCAGGGGAGTCAGGGTCAATGAGATGTGGTTGTGGCGGAGTTTTCAAATTCCATCTCTATGGAAGAGCTTGAGACAATTGATTTTTCAGATAGATTAGAAATATGATCCAACATGGAATGATCAAAATATATACACAGCTGATCAAAATATTTTTGTACTTTCATCTTTTCTCCATCATTTTCTCGTAAAATTTTTTCCAGTTCTGATTTCTTAATATAATTTTCTCTCTCCATGAGAAGAATCTTTTCCGAAGATTCCGGTATAGAACTAAGTGATTCCAAGAGGAAAAAATCTTCTCTCCTGATAGAGTTTATCTTCACCTGGACTCCCATCTTCAATAATTCCTTGTATGTATCGATTAATTCTTCGTTTTCTGAAAAATCATCAATTATGATAATATTACAAATTTCCAATAATTTTTCAACTTCCAAACACTTTTCAAAATTTTTTATTGAATCTAAATTGGAAGAAGACTTAATTAGCAATGTTATCTCTTTATCATTAACAATTTTCCTAGATAATTCTCTCACTTCTAACATTCCATCAATAAATTTAGTGTTATTATTGAAGAAACCTATTTTCTTGTAGTGTTTTTTCTTGGAGACAAACTCTAAATTTTCCTTTGCCCTATCGAATTTGGTCTTCATTATTTTTTTGTCATACAATGAAATATAGAAACAGTTATATGTGTCAAATTCTTTTATAATTTTAGTAATATTACCACTCAGAGATAAACTTTTTTTCATCATAATTGATTTTTCACTTGAGTTATTTTTTATGTAATCATCATACTCTCTCATCATCATCTCTGGACCTGTTGTATGATAAATACAATTTTTTCCCAGTGACCTAAATTTTTCCTCATTCACGTTATTCATGCATTTTTTAATACAATTTTTTAGAAGTTCGTGACCAGGTGGAAAACCCATGAAAGCATTGTAGATATTATCACATTCCACATCATGAACCAGAGCCATTTCTGTGTCTTCTCTTATTAATTCTCGAAGGGGGATATATGGAACAATTGTGACATCTATCCAAACTCCTCCATTTTTATAGAGATAGAGATATCTAAAAAAATCTGCCCTACCTGCCCCTGCATTAATTTTGTAAAAAGTCTTAACATATTCCTTAGGGTAATGGTCCTCTATGAATTTTACCATTTCTTCTTCGTCAAAATATGTATATGAGTACTCTCTATTCATCTCCATCCAACTATCAATATTTTTTCTCATCCCTTCTGTGACATATCTGGAGGAGAACGATTGAATGATATTTCTAGGAATGACAAAATCTTTATCACTATTAATTCTTCTATCTGTTATCCTGTCAAAACTGTAACTGATCTTTTCCTTCTTGTAGTGAATTCCAAAACAAATAGAATATAGTGTCAAGATCACAATAATAAATATAATGATATAATCCATTTTCATTATATTTAGAAAAATAAAAACATTTAAACCACTTCCTTTCTCTCTTCGGGTGGAATATAGTCAAGACCAAGATATTTGAAAATGTCCTTTTCTTCCTTAAATGTTCTTAATCTATTTCCTTTAACTATTCCATACTGATTCAGTTTTAGTCCTTGTTTCTTTGCTATTCCTCGGATCCATTTAGAGAAATATTTCCCGGATCCAAAATAGAGGAGATAGCTAGCTAGAAATCTTCTGGTAGTACATTTGATGTCAACTTTATAAAATTTTTCATCTACTACCACTGCTACCATTATTTCTTCCTCTCCCATTTTTACGTAGTCTGCTAGGACTCCTTCAGCCTCGAGACTTTCTATTACACCAGATACTGTACCCTTTTCATTAATTACAATTAGATCCAAATCTCCTGGATCTACTTTTCCTGTTCTGGAAGAACCTGCAAGAAAAACCTGATTACCTCTTTCCTCTAGAAGATCCATTAATCTTTCACCAACTGTTACCGGGACTGATTTCTGGAAAAAGTGGTGAAACTGGAGACCGAATTTTTGAAGTTGAGAAAGTTTGATATTCCTCTCTACTATATCCCTCTCATCAAGCACTCCTCTATCCACCAGATTTTTTGCTTTAACAGGACCAAACCCTAATATTTTTTTCAAACGAAGTCTTGCTTGAATTTTGGGATCATTTTCCAAATCATCTAGCAATTTCAGAGTCCCAGTCATTCTGATCTCCTTAATTTTTTCTTTTGATTTTTTTGATATGTCCATGGTATTTCCCAATTCCAAATTCCTAACTAGTTTGTGATAGGCAACCTCTCTGTGCTCATCCCCTAGACCCTCATAAATTTTCATTAATCTTTTAAAAATTTCTATCTCCTTCATTTTATTATTTAAAAGGATTTTTCTTCCATTTTCTCACACAAGATTCAAACTCCAAGAAATATTCTTCATAGCATTTCTTAAAAGGAATGGACTTATCACCTCTACACTTGACATAATCTTTAAAGTAAGGACCACATTCCTTACTTTGTGAAAACTCTCTAATCAAATGATGGATCTGTATATTGGTTGTCATTTTTGAATGTTTAATTTTAAAGAATTTTAACATTTAAGTACAAAATATCAAAAAAAATGGATTGTATCACAAATGTAATTCAAGCTATCTTAACTACAGCTCCTGATGAGGAAAAAAAGAAAAAAGTTGAATTCTGGATAGGAGAAACAAAATTAGAGCGAGATAAATAAAAAAAAATACTATTATAAAATGTCAACAACAACTATTATTGCTATAGTGGGTATTGCTTTCGGTGTAATTATAATTGGAATTTTAATATTTTTCTTTATCTTACATTCCAGGAGAAGGAAAGAAAAAAAGGAGATCTCAACCGAAGATGAGAAGAAAAAATGAATTTCTTAATAGTGGATTATATAAAAATGGAGTGTGATAAGGAAATTACCCAAGAATCTAGTGTTTTTGACTGTTTGTACGATGTTTACTATCCTGGATGGAGTGAAAAATTAGAGTCTCACAAGGGTGCCATAGGTAAAATATCACAGATTATTGAAAGGAAAGAATCTGAATTCGGACAATACTATCCCCTGAAAAAAAATCTTTTCAAGTTTCTGGAAATTACTCCTTTGGAAAAAGTAAAAGTTGTCATCTGGGGTCAGGATCCATACCCCACACTTCTTCCAGACGGAACTCCTAGGGCACAAGGGTACTCTTTTGGAGTGGAAAAGTCAGATCAGATACCTCAGTCTCTAAAAAATGTGTACAAGGAAATAGAAAAGGACTTTCCAACTTTCAAGGCTCCTAATCACGGAGATCTCAGATGGTTAGCAAACCAGGGAGTTCTTTTTATGAATCAGTCACTCACCTACTGTCCTAAAAATCCAAAAGCATATCTTAATCTCTGGAATAGATTCACCTATATTATCATTAATATTATTAACGAGAATGTGGAAAATTGCATTCATCTTCTTTGGGGAAAACAGTGTGAACCACTAGCGGAACACATCAAGAGCAGAGAGATCTATCAAACCAGTCATCCCTCTCCATTTAGTGTCCGTCGAGGTTTTCAAGGGTGTAAACACTTCTTAAAAGTTAATATCACTCTCAAACGCCAGGGAAGAGATCAAATCAACTGGAACGAGAATAATGATTTAGTACCGACTTATGTCGAAAATTTATAGAATTTCATTTCTTTATAATGAAATCCATTTGGAAAATGTCCAGAATGAGTGTATCTCAGATACAGGTTCCAGAGGAACTAACTGGTTTGGTGATTGGAAAGGGAGGAACAAGAATCAATAATATTTCTAATACTCATCAAGTAGGTATTAGATGCAAAGACAATGTTTTCACCATAAGAGGAGAAAATATCGAAAACATTATCAATGCCAGAGCAGAAATTAGAAGAATTTATATGCAAAAAATTCTTCTGGATGAAAAGTGTCCTATCTGTCTTGAAGAGATGAAGGAGGAAAATGGAATGGCCACAACTAAATGCGGTCATAAGTTTCATCTTCACTGTCTCCTAAAATCTCTGGATTCCTCCAACTCATGTCCTATGTGCAGAAGTGAAATGAGAACCTGTTCATCAATTTCTACAGGAAAAATTCAGGAGATCAATGACACTCTTATTCAACGATATAGAGAGGAAGCCAGATTTTATCTACTTGCCTCCTATTTAACAAAAAATTATCTCTTTAATCATAGAGAAATGATGTCCTTAGAAACTTTTACGTCTGGAGTGATTAAGGAGACATTATTAGAGTTATCAAAATAAGTTTTTTATCCCTATTAAAAAAATGAAAAAATCAAGTCCTAAAAGAAAAATATTTACTAGATCCAAAACTTCTGGAAGGATTTCACTTACTGATCCGACTTAC
>Ga0222718_10005314_pt1 | contig 10477 bp, 8 predicted proteins | sample C33_27DmetaG_FD_165045 | JGI IMG/M metagenome (GOLD analysis project Ga0222718, IMG submission 165045) | Estuarine water microbial communities from San Francisco Bay, California, United States - C33_27D | ecosystem: Environmental > Aquatic > Marine > Unclassified | place: USA: California... | reverse complement strand
TAGTGAAGAACGAGAGTCTGAAGTTAGAAAAGCTGAAGAAGAATTAGCTGCTTTGGTTGCTGAAGAAGAGCGTCAAAAGAAATTATCTGAAGAACGTTTAGAGTTTGTAGACGAAATGAAAGAGCGCAGAGATAAGCGCAATCAAGAAATCATTGATGCAACATCTAGCGGCGGGCCATACAGAAAAATTACAGAGACTGAAACTAAAGATCAGCCTCTTGTGACTGAAGAAATAGATGAAGACATTCCAGACAAACCTATTGGTAGTACAAGTGTAACTTATCAAACGGTAGTACAGCAAAAACCAAGTGACGCCGCTAAAAAGCAAGAAGAGCTTTCATCTGCTGAGCTGGCTAGAGCGCGTCAAGAACGTGCGCGTCAAAAGCAATCCCTTCTTCGTAAACGTCTGGAGCGTTCAGCCGAATATGGATCTGGTAAGAAGGTTCTAACTGGTGAAGAGCGTGAGCTTCGTGGTATGCGTGAAGATGCTCGGGTTACTGAAGCAACAGGTAAGCGTCGAGGGTCTGGTCGCAGATCGCTAATTGCTGGATCTCGCGGTGGTATTGGATTCTATAGTAGGTACAGCTAATGCATGATCCCAAAAAATATCTTGAACGCTATGAGAAAGCCAAGGCTCATAGGCAAAATTTCGTAGATCTTTTTGAGGAGTGCTATGAATATGCGCTACCTCAACGTGAATCATTTTACTACGAGGCTGCTGGTCAGCGCAGAGATGATAAGATCTTTGACGAAACTGCGGTTGTTGGTGTTCAAGAGTTTGCCTCTCGCTTGCAATCTGGTCTTGTTCCTAACTTTGCGCGGTGGGCAGATCTTACTGCTGGGTCAGAAATCGCAATGGAAGAGCGTGATCTGATTGATAATGACCTTGATGAAATCACAGAGTATGTCTTTGAAATTCTACAAAACTCTAACTTTTCTCAAGAAGTACATGAATCCTTTATGGATCTGGCTGTTGGCACTGGTGTTCTATGTGTTGAAGAGGGCGATTCTATTAATCCGATTGTTTTCTCTGCGGTTCCGTTGCCTCATGTAGTGCTAGATACTGGCCCTGATGATAAGATTGACCACGTTTTCCGTGAGCGTAAGGGCATCCGTAACTCTGATCTGCCAATACTTTATGATGATGGAAAGTTTGATCAGAAGGTTGCGCAGCGTATTTCCCGAGATCCAGAGGGCAAGTGTACTGTTCTTGAGGTAGTTTGCAAAGATTACACAAAGAAAAATCAAGAAGCCTACCTTCATTATGTAATTGATATGTCTACACAGACTTATCTTGTTGAGCATAAGTTTAATGGCGTTGGCTCCAACCCTTACGTTTGCTTCCGTTGGTCTAAGTGTGCGGGTGAAGTCTATGGTCGCGGGCCATTGATGAACGCTTTGTCTGCAATCAAAACAACCAACCTGACAATCCAGCTTGTTCTTGAGAATGCCCAGATGGCAATCTCTGGAATCTACCAGATGGATGATGATGGCATTGTAAACCCAGATACAATCAATCTAGTGCCCGGCACTATTATTCCTAAATCCCCCCAGTCAGGCGGCTTGCAGCCAATTCAGGCAGCAGGTCGTTTTGACGTAGCAGATCTTGTTCTAAGTGATATGCGTTTGAATATTAAACGTGCGCTATACAATGATATGCTTGGCAATCCAGATCGAACACCTGCATCTGCTACCGAGGTTGCGGAACGTATGGCTGATTTATCTCGCCGTATTGGATCTGCGTTTGGTCGCTTGCAAGCTGAGTTGGTTCAACCAGTATTACAACGTGTTATTCACATTCTTAGAAAGCAGGGTCGCATTGAGCTGCCGACTGTAAATGGTCGTGAAGTTAAGATTCGTTCTGTTTCTCCACTTGCACAAGCGCAGTCAAATCAAGATATTACATCAGTTGCGCGGTTCTTAGAAATGGTAAATGCGTACTTCGGTGGCGAGATGACTAACCTTTTAATTAACACTGAAGAGACTGCTGTTCACCTTGCGAAAAAATTTGGTGTACCTGATGGCTTGATTCGTGATGCAGAAGAGCGTAGACAGATAGTTGCAATGATGCAGCAAATGGCTCAGATGCAACAACAGCAACAAGGTATGGAACCACAAATTGCCGCAGAATAACCATGTTGGTTTAGATGGAATCCCAAGGCTAAAGTCTGAAGAAGATAGAATTAGCCTTAATATATCTTCTGTTTTCTCAGAACCTACTGGCAAGGAAATACTAAAATACTTGCGTAGTGTTACTATAGAAATGGTAAGTGGCCCTAATATTTCTACTGATGAACTTCGTCACTTAGAGGGGCAAAGATACCTTGTTGGTCTAATCGAACGACATGTGCAGAGAGGACACAAGGTGAAGAACAATGGCTGAAGAACAAGAAGTACAGTCTGAAGCGCCAACACAAGAAGAAGGTCTGCCACCCGCAGAGGAGCGTGACTTTGTAGTTGCTGAAGACTTAGAGCAACCAAGCAATGATCGCCCTGAATGGCTGCCAGAAAAATACAAGACTGGTGAAGATCTAGCTAAGGCTTACAAAGAATTAGAATCTAAACTTGGCACTAAAGAAGAAGACTTTCGCGCTAAGTTTATGGAGGAGATTCAATCTGAAGCATTCAAAGATCGACCTGAGACAGCGGGTGATTATCAGCTTCCTGACTTTGTAGATCAAGAACAAGCTGTTGATAACGACTTATTGCGTTGGTGGTCTGAGCATTCATTTGAGAATGGATATAGTCAAGACGAGTTCCAAAAGGGACTTGAGATGTACATGCAAGCATCGATGGCTGATGTTCCAGATTCTGAAGCTGAGATGCAAAAGCTAGGCGATAATGCGAATGCTCGTGTTGAGGCTGCTGCTTTGTTTGCAAATCAGTTCTTTACTGAAGAACACATGCCGTCAATCGAACGCTTGACTGAGACTGCTGATGGCTTGCAAGCTCTTGAATTTATTATGGAAAAGATGAAATCACCATCTGTAAATGTTGACTCTAATCCTGTTGGTCAAGTTACAGAGGAAGGTTTACGCGCAATGATGGAAGATGAACGCTACTGGCACCCTGCTCGTCGCAACAATGATTACATCAAAGAGGTAAACGATGGATTCCAAAAGCTATATTCAGGACGAAGTTAAGATTATGAGTCGGGGTGGGGCTTACCTTACCCCGATGCGAGAGCATCACATTCCTGAGTTGCTTGAAGTTTTGTCTCAAGAAAACAAACGAGAGCTAAAGCTACTTGGGTATGCTGATATAATCTTTGCATTGCGAGATATGTATGAGTCTTCTGAGGTTTATATTGTTCGCAACAAAGATGGTGATATGGTTTTTGCTGGTGGGCTTTGGCACGAAGCAAACGAAGAATGGCCTCAAATGTTTGCTATGTTCTCTTACAAAGTAAGAGAAAACTTCAAGTTGTTAGCTCGTGGATCTAAGATGTTGGTTAGTTTTTTTGACCAAACGCAGCACGGAATGAGCATGACAATCCTGTCTGAATATGAGTTTATGTTAGACTGGGCGGCTTGGTTGGGGTTCGAAGCTGTGGGTGTTTCAGCTAACGGCCCAAACAAGTATGTTGAATTTGTGCGTTGCAATCCAAATAAAACTAATGTTTACAATTCATCATCGCGGCCCGTAACGCATTGATCGGCCCTTAACAGGATACCCGAGTTGAGATGAAAGTGCGGATACCCGTAGCAAACCGAAACTCAACTTAGGACTGTTATAATGGCTAATACAATTGACCAAGCCTTCATCAAGCAGTTTGAGACTGAAGTTCACATGGCTTATCAGCGTATGGGTTCCAAGCTACGGAACACTATTCGCTCAACAAATGTGACTGGCTCAACTGCACGTTTCCAAAAAATCGGCACAGGTGCTGCGTCTACAAAGACACGCAACGGTGACGTAACAACTATGGAACTAGCACACACCAATGTCGAAGCGACAATGGCTGACTACTATGCAGCGGAATACATCGACAAACTTGACGAATTGAAAATCAACATCAATGAACGTCAAGCTGTCGCGCAATCAGCTGCTGCGGCTCTAGGCCGTCAGACAGACGCATTGATCGTTGCCGCAATGGACGCAGGTGCAAACGCTACTCAAATCGCAGATACATCTGGCGCATTGGGTAAAGCAGACTTGCTAACATTGTTCGAAACATTTGGTTCGGCAGACATTCCAGAAGATGGCCAACGCTATCTTGCTATGTCACCAGCGGGTTTTGCTGACTTGTTTAACATTAACGAGTTTGCATCATCAGACTATGTAGGCCCACAAAACCTACCGTTTGCTGGCGGCATGACAATGAAAGAGTTCTTGGGCTTCAAGATCTTCTCAACGTCTGCTGTAGCTGGTGGTAAAAACTTTGCTTACCATACAACTGCTGTAGGTATTGGTATCAACTCTGACGTACAGACAGAGGTGAACTATGTACCGCAGAAAGTTGCACACCTAGCAACATCAATGATGTCAATGGGGTCGGTTGCTATCGACGACAACGGCATCTACGAAGTTCTAGACAACAACTAATAGGGGTGGGGGCTACGGCCCCCATACTTTTCCATGGCTCTAAGTACACCCGCAAATAGTGCAATCGACATTTGTAGTCGCGCTCTGATCTTGATTGGTGCAGAGCCAATTACTTCTTTTGAGGATGATACCTCAGAGGCTTTGATTGCTGGTAATATGTATGAAGATATTGCCCGATCAAACTTAGTATCTACTCGCTGGCGTTTTGCGAGTAACCAAGCTGTTTTAAATAGAATATCTGAAGAACCGACTGGTCGCTATGATGCGGCTTATCAGTTGCCATCAGGTGTTTTGTTTACACATGCGGTAACGGTGAATGACTTCCAGATTGAATACAATATCTACGGAAACAAAATTTACTGTGATGCGGCTCCACGCGATGAGCTAGTAGCTGACTACACTTATCGTGCAGAAGAAAACGACTGGCCTTCTTATTTCTCAGTATGCGTTGAGTATGCAATGGCAACTGTCTTTGCGACTGCGCTTGCTCGGGATCAATCACTATCTGCTATGATGGGAAATCAGTATGATCGTTTGATTGCTAAAGCTAGATCTATTGACTCACAGCAACAAACAACTCGTAAGCTAACAACCTCTAGGTTTATAACTAACAGGCGTAGTTAATGCAGAAAGCTCGAATCCCATTAACAAACTTTCAGTATGGTGAGATTAGTCCGTCCCTGACATCAAGGACGGATTCTGCTATTTACAACTCTTCTGCTCAGAGTCTTAAGAATTTCTTCCTAAGATCTGAAGGTGGGGTTCTAAAGCGTGGTGGGTTTCAAGCACTACATACATTCTCAAATATAACTTACGACGATACAATTAAGCAGCAAGTTCGGATTATACCATTTACGTTTTCCGATGATGAGCAGTATGTCGTAGCTTTATCTGAGTCCCGCGCTGATATCTTTTTTATAGATCCAGTAACTGGTGATTTATCACTGGCAACTAGCCTTACAACAGACATTGACTCACAGGCTTTGCCTTGGGTTGAAGAGTACCTTCACGAAATAACTTTTGCGCAGGGTGGTGACATTCTATTCTTGTGTCACGCTACGTTCTTGCCAAGGCAGCTTATTCGTACTGGCCTTAATAGTTTCCAAGTTGAGGACTTTGAATTTCAGATTCAGCCAGGGGGCGCACGTATCTACCAGCCGTATTATTCGTTTCAGTCTACTGGAACTACGTTAGATCCGTCTGCGACTACTGGTTTAAATATAACGATTACCACAAGTAATGACTACTTTGATACGACTGGCACGCAAACGGCAGGTAGCTATCTTGATTCTAAACATATTGGCACAACTATTCGTTACCATGATTCTGAGATTTACATTACTTCTGTTCAGTCTGCGACTCAGGCAACTGGTGATGTAGCTGAAGAATTGTTTGTTGAGCTAGATGCCAACGCCATTCGTACTGTTGATGGATCTACTGACATTGAGATTACTCATGCAAATCACGGCATGGTGCAAAATGATAGCATTACAATTCGTAACGCTTCTGCTGTTGGTGGGATTAATGCAAGTCAAATTAATGGAACAAGAACTATTACAAAGGTTCTTGATGAAAACAGATATGTTGTAGTTGCTGGTGCGGCTGCTAACGCATCTGAAGATGGTGGTGGTAATATTGAGATTGTTACCCATGCTCCGACTGAGCAATGGTTTGAGCAATCGTATTCAAATCTTAGAGGCTTTCCCGCTGCCGTTGGTTTCCATGAGGGTCGTCTTTGGTTTGGTGGTACGCTTTCACAGCCAGATACAGTTTGGGCAAGTAAGTCTGGCCTGTATTATAACTTTGATATTGGCGAAGCTAACCCTGATGATAGCATTGAATTGGTTATGAGTATTGGTGAGGTATCTACCATACGTCACTTTGTTTCTAACCGCGACATTCATATCTTTACTGCAAGTTCTGAGTTCTACATTCCTACATTTCAGAATGAGCCAATTACTCCTACAAACGCTAGGGTTAAGCGTCAGACTTCTTTTGGTAGTAGCTACGCTAGACCGCAACCTTTTTATGGTGCGACAATCTTTACGCAATACAATGGCAAGACTGTACGACAGTTTGTTTATAGCGATGCTGAGAATGCGTACAAAGCAGATCCTATATCGCTACTTGCATCTCATTTGATTACTAATCCAGTGCAGTCATGTGTAACTGGTGGTGAGATTGGTGAATCAGATGCGTCTGTGTTTTTCCAAAATGAAAACGGAAAGATGTCAGTCTACAATCTAAACAAGGTTGAGGGTATTGCAGGTTGGACAAACTTTGAGACGAATGGGAAGTTTCACTCTGTTACTTCTGTTGGTGATAAGCTGTATGCAGTATGTGTATTTCCTATTGGTACATCTAGTGCGGATACATTTGTTCTTACTGAAATCAAAAGTACATTGAATTTAGACTGCGCAAATACTTACACTGGTACTGCTGGTGTATTTGATGTGTCTGACTTCTTTGAGGATGGGGTGGAGCTAGATGTTGTTAGCTCTACAGACTATCTTGGTAAGTTTACTGTTTCGGGTGGCGAGATCGATGTCAGCTTAATTGATGCCACGCTAACGTCTGCTGAGATTGGTTTTGGCTTTGACATTGAGTTGAAGACTAATCCCATTGATTTGAACACAAGTATTGGCCCTGAGACTGGTCGCCCTCGTACATTGTCTAGCGTTATTCTTGATCTTAACGATACCCTTTCTGTGTCAGTAAATAATAAGAAGTTGATTATTCGCAAGGTGAACAATGACTTCAGTCAGCCACGACAGCCAGTAACAGGCAAGAAAGAGTTCTATCTTCTTGGTTATAGCCGAGATCCACAAATCACTATTACTCAAACTGCACCGTTAAAAATGCAAGTTAATGGTATTACAGCGGAGGTATCTTTCTGATGGACCCCATTACTGGCCTTACATTAGCTCTTGGTCTTTTTTCAGCAGGTAGTCAAAAGTCTGCATCAGACAAAGCCGCTAAAGAAAGAGCAGAAGTTGGCAAGCTAGAAGCGCAGCAATATGTATCCGACATGTTTCTTGGCAGAGCGCAAGCAATTAATGCTGGCACTCGCAGATTAGAAGAAGCTGAGTATGCGCGTAGTCAGAACGTAGCAATGTTTTCTGCAATGGAGCGTGACGATAGATCTGTTGATGCATTCCTTGAGCGCAATGCTCGGATGGCTAGAGAAGATGTTGGTGGAATTGCTCGCATGTCAGAGATCGAGCAAGCAAAGAAACGCACTGAAGCAACTGTTGCATATACCTATGGTCAGAATGCTGCGGCAGGTATTCGAGCGCAGGGTAATGCAAACTTCTTAACCAATCTTTATTCTTTGTCTCAGAACATTCCGCTCCCAACTCCACAACTATCAAGCCGCTTAGACACAAAAGGGCAGATTTAATAAGGATTAGCCAATGCCAGTAATTAGAGATCAACGACAGTTTGCGGGGGTTGGCCCAGTTGGTGTAGTTCGTATGAATACTGGCGGTGCTGAAAAGTACAGCCGTATTGCAGAAGCAACCCAACAACTTACTAAAGTTGCAATATCTGAGTCTGCTAAAGCTGCGGAGAAGTCTGCTATCGAACAAGCAGAGGCATTAGATACAGCTAGAATTACAACTATCGATCCTAAGACTGGCAAACCAGAAGCATTAAGTGTTGTAGCTAACCTTGGTTTTATTGGTAGGACTGGCGCAGAGGCTTATGAGCGCGTTGTTCAGGAAAGATTTCAGCAATCTATTGAGAATGAGATTAAGCAAAAGGCTGGTGAATTAGCACTCAAGTATGAAAACGATCCGTATTCTGCTGACAAGTATGAAGAGCAGATGGTTTCTTACTTGCAGAACATGGCTAAGACTTCTGAGGTAGGTGGTGAGGCTACTGCATATACTAACTTTATTTTAAATTCTGGCACTCAATATATTACAGCTACCAAGTTGAATATGATGCAAGAACAGATTCGTCGTGAGCGTGCTAAGACTGCTCAGTCTATATCTGATAACATTGAGATAGGTTTAGATCTTGCATACAATGCTGGCTTGTCTGGCACTCTGCCTGATGATTTGGTTGAGGCTAAAGTTGCATCGGCAAGAGATGGTGTTGCATCTAATCTTTTAAATACAAACGCTGAGAACTCTACCCGCGTAGGCATGACAGTTGCTTATGGTGAAGGTGTAATTGTTCGAGCAATGGACGGTCTTACGACTGAACAGGCTGTAGATCTCACAAACGCTTTTGCAATTGCTGACCCAAGAGATCTAAATGCAACCCAACGTGCAATATATGACGAGGCAACAAAGCGGCTTGGCACTACTGTAGATGGTGAATTTGTTCCTGATGTTAGTGCAATTAAGTCTTTAGCCAAAACTGCAAACGCTAAAGCTCAAGAGATCAAAACTGATTTTAGCAAACGTATCATTGAATCTAGAACTCGATTGCTTGCTACTTCGGGTGAAACTGTTTCTCAGTCTGCTAATGTGTTTGGTGAAATCTTTGATGGAAGCCGAAATCCACTTGAAGCTGCCGACAGATTAAATGCTTGGGTTGGAGCTAGTTTAGATGCTTTAGAGGGAAAGGGTAATGATCCTTACTCTGGTTTAACTGTTGCTGAAGTTAATTCATTGCAGTCTCAGATTGTAAAAGAAGTAACTAAAGATGCAGTTATCTATGCTTACAATAATATGGATGGCTTGCCTGACGAGAAAAGACGCAAATTAGAACGCGCTCTTTTAGAAGGTACAACTCAAGGCCTTCCTGATGCGGCGGCTGCGGCTGTTAAAACTATTCTGAAGATTAGCCCAGAGTATCAAGAAGAAGGTTATGTAAACTCAGTAGTTCAAAAGTTTTCATCATCTGATGAGATTAACAACGAACAGTTTAAGAAAAACAAAATAGCAGAAGATATTAGAAAATTAGATTCATTTGTAAATCAGATCTCAAGTGCTGAATATTCTAATCTTGGTGATCTTTCAAGCAATGCTATAAAGTTTTTAGATACAAGCTCGCTTAGCGGTGTTCAAAAAGGTGCATACGAGCGAGCAATAAATGTTGCTTACTTTAAAAGTGGCGTCTCTTCTGGAATCAAGTCTGATCCAAATATTACATCTGCACAATTAAGTGCGGCAGCTAACTATGCTGCTGGCAATAGTAATGGTGAAGGTGTCCCAGCTTATCTAAAAAATCAAATAGATAACCTTAGTAATATTGTTTCATCAACTGATATGGTTAGTGAACTTAATAATCGTGCTATTAGAATGTCACAGGTTGAGGCTGCTCAACAAGAAGAGTTAGAAACAAGACAAGTATTATCTCAGATAAACTCTGGTCAGTTTCCTGAGAATAGTCAGAAGAATAGAGAATTAGTAGGTGATGCGATTATTACTGCATCAGGTCGTAGTGATTATTTTTCCAGCCCTGAGGTCTACAATCCAGAAAATCCTGGCACTATCCTTCTGAACAAATCTCTTATGTCTGGGATTATACCAAACCAGCTGCTAAGTTCTTTTGAATCTCTATCTAGTGGTTTCCTTAGAAGCGATGCAGAAGCTAAGAATCTTTTGACTCTGTACTCTCAGTTTAAGTTACATCCAAAAGGCGATGAGATTCTAAATGTTTGGGCATCAACGGATATGTTAAATCCAAAGACCAGAGCAAGACTTGAGGCAATTCACAATGTCCATGTCCTTACAGGAACAGACATAACGGAAATTGCTTCTAACATTTCTGCAAACTATGCCAATCCAACATTAAAAGACAACATGGCATTGGCCTTTGGTGAAAAGGGAAAGCCTTCAAGTACAGCTAATTTCGTTCGAAGAGTTGTAGATGAAGCTGCGGTTAGCACATCAGCTTTGACTGAGTTGGTTGATGTTGCTGAATATCTATATGCAGCAGGTTTTCCATCAGATAAAATAAAAACTGACTTAGAAACTTA
>Ga0222718_10005312_pt1 | contig 10479 bp, 7 predicted proteins | sample C33_27DmetaG_FD_165045 | JGI IMG/M metagenome (GOLD analysis project Ga0222718, IMG submission 165045) | Estuarine water microbial communities from San Francisco Bay, California, United States - C33_27D | ecosystem: Environmental > Aquatic > Marine > Unclassified | place: USA: California... | reverse complement strand
CGATCTGGCGAACATCACCGCCCGCGTCAGGCTCGAAAAGTTTGCCTCCCGGCCCCATCGCAGTGACGTCGTAGGGCAGATGAATCGGCTTCGATCCCCCGAGCAAGTCTCGACACGTATCGACCATGTCGTCCTCACAGAGACTCGAGCCGATCGAATGGCCCTTCGCCTTTAGAAAAGTGAAACACATGCCGCCACCCACGATCAGAGAGTCGACCGTCTCGAGTAGGACTTCGATAACGGCAAGCTTGTCGCTGACCTTTGAACCCCCCATGATCGCAACGAATGGGCGACGAGGATTGTTCTTCAAATTTCCCAGCACCTCGACCTCACGGTGCAACAGGCGTCCTGCGGCCGATGGCAGAAACTGCGGCGGGCCAACGATCGAAGCATGGGCTCGGTGCGAGGCACCGAACGCATCGTTGACGTAGGCGTCGTGGCCTTCGATCAACCGCTGCACGAAGACCGGATCGTTGACGGTCTCACCCGGATCGAATCGCAGATTCTCCAGCAGCTCCACCTCCGGAACAACGTCGCGAAGCCACTCGCGGACCGGTGCGACGCTGAACGCAGGGTCGGGCAAGCTCTGGGGTCGTCCGAGGTGAGTGCAGGCCGTAACCGACGCGCCGGCATCGAGCAGATAGCGAATCGTCGGCAACGCTGCCCGAATCCGAAGATCATCGGCGATCACACCATTCGAAATGGGTACGTTGAAGTCGGCCCGCATCAGAACCGACTTGCCCTCGAGATCACCAAGATCTTCCAGGCTCGCTACGTCGCTCATTGCGCTTTGGTAGCAGCCTGGCAGGCCGTACTCACGGTCCGGGATCGCGTTCTGAAGAAGCGGGTAAAGCCGTTGATTCCGACACCGACCACTATGGGGCTCTCCTGGGATTGGGGGGCTCAACCCGCTGCGATGATGGACACAAGCGCTGCACCAAGCCGTTGCGGGTCATGCACATCGGGATCATCACCCGTCAACTCGAACGTCTGGACCTTATCCAGCCAGGCGTCGGGCACAACGACCGAACGGTCGCATACCACCGTGTCAGGCACAATGCCGTGCCGCACGACCGCTTCGACATGGTCGCTGAGGTCGTAGCCGGCGGTCTCTGCCGTCTCATCGGCGAGGTTGGCGACGTAGATCACCGTGGCCTCCGTAGCTGCGATCGCGGCAGCGACGCCGGGAACAACCGGCGCCAACACGCTGGTGTACAGCGAACCTGGACCGACGATGATCGCATCAGCTGCAGTGATCGATTCGACCACCGCCGCCGGGACGGCTGGAGTGCGCGGCGAATACCGGATCGAGTCGATGGCACCGCTCTCACTCACCGCCACCTGCCCCTTCACCGTGCCTCGTGAGGTGGTGGCGATCAGGTCAACGGGCTCGGCCGTAGCCGGCAACACGCGCCCTCGAGCCCCAACCATCACGCCGAGCAGGTCCATCACGACAACCGGATCGGCTTCAAGCTCGAGCATTGCGGCGAGCAGCACGTTGCCGGCCGGATGACCAGCGAGCACACCTGCGCTGAAGCGGTGCTCCAGCGCATCGCTCGCCAATCCGTCGGGGGTGAGCGTTGCCAAGCAGCGCCGCATATCGCCGGGCGCAACAATGCCGAGATCGCGCCGGAGCCTCCCGCTCGAACCACCGTCATCAGCGACTGACACGACACCGGTCAGTGCCCCACAGCGATCGACCAGCGCCTCCAACACCACCGACAGGCCGTGCCCTCCCCCGATCGCAACCACCGTAGGTTCGGTCACTTTTCGATATCTCGATGAACGATCGCCGGGGCATGTCCAAGCTTGTCGAGCGATTGTGCCATTTTCTCCGCAATCGCCACGGAACGATGCCGGCCGCCCGTGCATCCGAAAGCGACCGTGAGATAGGACTTCCCCTCCTGCACATAGAACGGCAGGATCAATGCCAAGAGCCGTTCGAGCCGGGCGAGGAACGCCCCTGTAACCGGCTGCTCGAGCACATACTCGGCGACGGCCGGGTCGAGGCCGTTTTGAGACCGCAGCTCCTCAACCCAGTGAGGATTAGGAAGGAAACGGCAGTCGAAGACGAGATCGACGTCGAGTGGAAGGCCGTGCTTGTAGCCAAACGACGTGACCATTGTGCGCATCGCGGTCTCACTGCCGATCGACCCGAAGGCCTCGTGCATTCGAGCGCGCAACTGGTGGACATTCAGCTCGGTGGTTTCGATCAACAGATCTGCTTCTGCCCGAAGAGGCTCGAGTGCGACACGTTCGGCCTCGATGACGGCACTGAGGGTCTCGCCCGAGCTGTTGTCAACATCAAAGGGGTGCCGTCGTCGGGTCGACTCGTAGCGGCGGACCAACACCTCCGTCGACGCATCGAGGAATACGAGCTGGAGCCGCTCGACCTGATGGCGGAGCGCACCAATCAGGGGTACGACTTCGTCGTGGTAGCGGCCTGAGCCGACCACCAACGCCAGACGGTCGCCGCCGCTGCTCGAGCCGTCGGCCAACTCCGCCACCTTCGGGATGAGTTGCGGTGGAAGGTTGTCCATCACGAACCAACCGAGATCCTCAAGATTGTCGGCGGCCACGCTGCGACCTGCGCCTGACATCCCTGCGATGACCACTACTTCGCTCACGTCATGTCCGATCGTAGTGTCGGTTTCTCTGCGACCAGAAGGAGCAAACGCGGTGTGGTCTGCACCACGTCGTGCTCGTACTCCCCTGCTTTGGCGATGAAACCGGGAGGTGGAGCGGGCTCCTCCATGCGAACAAGCTGAAGGCCTGCGTCGATCAAACCGTTGACGTACCGACCGAGTGGGCGATGCACGAACCGCACGCGGACGTCTTTTTGGACCTCTTCGACCGTAACCGCCTCGCGCAGGTATGGCCCGATCCGCCAATAGGTCTCAGGCGGATCGATCATGTGGTCGATGATCATGCCGCTCTCAGGTGTCTGGAGGAGCGGGTGATTCAGAAAGAGCAGTAACCGCCCGCCCGGGCGCAAGACACGAGCGACCTCTTCGAGCGAGGCCTCGAACGCATCGACGTGCTCAAAGACCAGGCACACCACCACTGCGTCGAATGACCGATCAAGAACGGGAAGCCCGTCGCTCCTGCCCTGAACGTAGACCGGGCCACCACCACGCTCGACGGCAACCTTGATCTGCGACGCTGTCGGGTCAAGCCCGATGACGATCGCCCCCTCGGCAGCCGCAGCGCGAGCGATCTGGCCTTCGCCTGCGCCAACGTCGAGGACATCTCGGCGTTTGCCGAGGTACTTGAGCGCAAGCGGGATGATCTGCTCGACGTATTCAGGGTCGATACCGTCGGTGAACTCCCGCTGCCACCAATCGGCGTGGTCGTCCCAGTGCGGTTCACTCATGGTGCAACGATGCCGGAAGGCAGCGGATTTGCGACAACCCCGACGGCATCAGTCATCGAGCGTGATTCGCACGACGGACCGCTCGCCCTGCATGGCGATCCATAAAGAGCCCGAGCCGACGGCCATCCCCATTGGGCCGCCACGACTCGTACTTCCGAGCGGCGTGCGGCTGAGTACCGTGCCGGTGACTCGATCGAGCCGGAGTAGTTCGCCAGCGCTGGTAACCGACACCCAAAGGTCGTCTCGATACACCGCACTCGCTGTCGGGCTCCCTCCGACAAAGAAAGATGAACGAACCGCACCCGTTTCCATATCGATGCCGACGACGGTCTGTTCGATGTTGTTGGTCACCCACAAGACGCCAGCATCACCGTAAAGATCAACCGGACCGGCACCGACCGTGACCCGATCGATGACAACGAACGTCTCGGAATCGATCTTCACGACCTCGCCGGTATCGACCAGCCCAACCCAGATCCACCGCTCATCAACTGAGATCCAGACATCGCCCGGGTTGCCGGGCACATCGACCTCGTTGAGAATCTGACCGCTGGCTGGATCGACCTGGGCGACGAACATGTCGTCGGATGAGGCGACCACCAACGTATCGCCGAGCTTGGCGACGCCGTCCGGGGCGGGAAAATCAAAGACGCTGACAACAGCATTGGCCACTGCATCGACGCGGACGATCTGATCGTCGCTGTAGTTCGTGATCCATACCGCTGAAGGAGTGCGCATGACCCGCGTTGCCCCACTTGCCGCCTTGGTGGCGGCAGTGACTGCATTGGTGGCGGGATCGACTGCGGCGTAGCCGCCGAACGGCCCGATCACCGCCAGCCCCTGGTTCCCGAGGCTGACGAAGCGGGCATCAGCGGGGACGACGATACGCCGCATGGCTGAGCCTGCCAGGGCGGGGGGCTGCATGCCGACAAGTTCGGCTTCGAGTTCGCCAATCCGTCGCTCGAGCACTTCGAGTTCGCCCCCGCGTCTTTCCGGGTCGGTTCCCGCAGGTGTCGAGTTGGCGTCGCCTGCTTCGGCGTCGCGATCACCCGGTGGAGTTGAGAACGCGTCATTGGTGCCGGCAGAACGCCAGAGAAAGAACAACACGATGATCAACACACCGGCCGTGACAAGACCGCTGATGAACCCGTTTCTCGGCAACGTCACCGTGGACGTGACTTTCGACGGTTCATGAGCGTCGAAGATCAGTTGGCCAACTTCGGCGTCGGTCGAAACGAAGGCTTCGGCGACGGGCGGGCCGGGTGGCGTTGCCGGAACGTCGGGGTCGAGATCGTCCGAGACGCGGAAGCCATCGGCGACGGTGGCCATCCGCGAATCCGACGCCACTCCCGGTTCGTCCTCTTGCTCTGGCGGTATCTCGGTCACCGCAAATCCTCTTTCTCCGAACAACTCTGTGAGCGTAGAACCGGCTCCGATGCACGCCGGGGACGTTCCGTTTATCCACCAGCACGATGCAACGCCCGGTAGACGTTTTCGGCCACCTCGTCGGGAAGCCATGACAACGCCTTGAGGGTCTCCAGATCGCTTCGTTTCACCGCATTCACGCCACCGAGCTCCTTGGTAAGGCGCTTCTTACGGGTGGGCCCGAGTCCTGCGATTCCGTCGAGCGCCGATTTGGTCATGCGCTTGTCGCGAAGCTGTCGGTGATAGCTGATCGCGAAGCGATGACTCTCGTCTCGGATCCGCTGCAGCATGAACAATGCCTCAGACTGACGCGGCAGCTTGATCGATTCGCTCTTCCCCGGCACGAACACTTCTTCGAACTGCTTGGCAAGCGACACGACCGGAATCTCGTCGCGCAGTCCGAGCTCGTCGAGTACCCGTACCGCTGAGCTGAGCTGTCCTTTGCCGCCATCGACTACCAGCAGTTGCGGTGGGTAGGCGAATTTGCCGTCGCGTTCCTCGATCGGTCGTTCTCTATCAGCCAGATAAGCGGTGAACCGTCGTTCGAGGACCTCCTCCATCGCGGCGAAGTCGTCGTTCCCGTCGACCGTCTTGATCTTGAAGCGGCGATACTCCGACTTCTTCGGCAAACCGTCCTCGACCACCACCATCGAGCCCACGTAGTCGGTGCCCTGGATGTGGCTCATGTCGTAGCACTCGATCCGTAACGGCGCATTGGGAAGGTCGAGGTACTCCTGGAGTTCGTTCAAGGCTCGTGCCCGACTGTTGTGGTCGGCACTGCGCTTCAGGCGATGACGCGTGAAGGTCTCTTCTGCATTTCTCGTGACCGTCTCGTGCAGCTTTCGCTTGTCGCCGCGTTGCGGAATCCGAATCGCAACTCTGCTCTCGCGAAGTTCCGATAGCCACTCCTCATAGAGCGCAGGATCCGACGGGAGGTCAGGGACGAGAACCTCCTTGGGCCACCCGATCGGGTTGTCGTCGAAGTACAGGCGCTCGAGCACCCGGCTCACCAGCTCGGAGCGATCGAGTTCTTCGGCTTTATCGACCACAAAACCGCGTCGACCCATGACGCGACCCTTTCGCACGAAAAACACCTGCACGGCGGCTTCGAGCTCATCATCGTGAATGCCGATTACGTCGGTGTCCTCGTTCTGCGGGAAGACCATCTGCTGCTTTTCGATGGCTTTCTGGACGGCCGAGAGTCGGTCTCGAAGGTGGGCAGCCAACTCAAACTCGAGTTCCTCGGCCGCTGCAGCCATCTGGACCTCAAGCGCCGTAACAACCTCAGCGGTGTCTCCCTCGAGAAACCGGAGTAACTCGGCCACCAGCTCGTTGTACGCCTCCTTATCGATCTCGCCGACGCAAGGGCCCGCACACTTCTCGATGTGGAACAGCAAACAAGGTTTGCCGAGCTTCTGGTGATGCCGGAACTTGTTATCGGTGCAGGTCCGGATCGGAAAGGTCCGCAACAACAGGTCGAGGGTGTCGCGGATCGCATAGGCCTGGCCGTACGGGCCGAAGTACCGGTTGCCCTTCTTGCGCTTCCCGCGCATCACCATTGCGCGCGGCCAGTCGTCGAGCGTCGTGACAGCCAGGAACGGGTAGGACTTGTCGTCCATGTAACGCACGTTGAACCGCGGCTTGTGGCGTTGGATCAACGTGTACTCGAGCATCAGCGCCTCGACCTCGTTGCCGACCTGCATCCATTCGACCGTCTCGGCCGCCTCCACCATCTGACGGGTGCGGCTGTGCAGATTGCGCGGATTCTGGAAGTAGTTCGACAGGCGTGACCGCAGACTCTTCGCCTTACCAACATAAATCACGCGCCCGTCGCCGTCCTTGAACTGGTAGGACCCGGGTGTGTCGGGAATCGATCCTGCGGGCGGTCGCTGCACCATGCGCCGAGACTAGATCGCCGATACGTCAGGAGAGTCGGTCCCTGAACGCGGACGCCGAACCACAGGTCGTTGTGTGGCACTCACTTCCAAGGCTGCTGCGCCGGTTAGGAACATTGCGCCGACAGTTCCCAGGGCGAAGCCGGCATGGCGATCAGCGAAGCGGGTCCGTGCATTGTCTAAGCCGCCGTAACTCTTTTCCTGTTCCATGCGGGGGTCGCTTCGGTATCGCGCATCGTGAAACGCTCGCAGGACTCACAGACGCTACGACCAAACGAGAATTCTCAACTCAACAATGGCGCCAAGAACCGCCCCGTGTGACTTTCGGGAACCCGTGCTACTTCTTCCGGCGTACCCTCGGCCACAATCGCACCACCCCCCGAACCACCCTCGGGACCCAGATCAATCAGCCAGTCGGCCGTCTTGATGACTTCGAGGTTGTGCTCGATCACCAGCACCGAATTTCCCTGATCGACCAGCCGCCCAAGCACGCCAAGCAGCTTGCGGATGTCTTCGAAATGGAGCCCCGTGGTTGGTTCATCGAGGATGTAGATCGTGTGGCCGGTTGACCGCTTGGCGAGCTCCGACGCCAGCTTCACCCGCTGCGCCTCACCGCCCGACAATGTGGGCGCTGGCTGCCCAAGCCGTACATAGCCGAGTCCGACGTCGACCAGCGTCTGCATGTGCCGCGCAATCGGTGGCTGATTGGCAAAAAACTCGAGTGCCTCTTCGATCGGCATCGCCAAGACCTCAGAAATGTTCTTGCCCTTGAAAGTGATCTCGAGCGTGTCGCGGTTGTAGCGCTTGCCTTTGCAGACCTCACATGGCACGTAGACGTCGGGCAGGAAATGCATCTCGATCTTGATCGTGCCGTCTCCCTGGCATGCCTCGCAGCGACCACCCTTGACATTGAAGCTGAACCGGCCGGGCTGATACCCACGAATATTGGCCTCGGTGGTTTGCGCGAACAGTTTCCGGATGTGATCGAACACTCCGGTGTAGGTGGCCGGATTCGAGCGCGGAGTGCGGCCGATCGGCGACTGATCGATGGCGATGACCTTGTCGAGATGATCGATCCCGTCGATCCGCTTGTGCAGCCCGGGCGGGACCTTCGAGCTGTAAATCCGTTGCATCAGCGAGCGCAGCAGGATGTCGTTGACGAGAGTGGATTTCCCCGAGCCCGAAACGCCGGTGACACAAACAAATTTGCCAAGCGGAACATCGACAGTGACGTTCTTGAGATTGTTCTCTTCGGCACCCAAGACCGTGACGACGTTGCCGTTGCCGAGCCGGCGGATACCGGGCACTGGGATCGAGCGTTTACCCGACAGGTATTGACCGGTCAGCGAGTCCTTGTTCTTGAGCAGGTTTTTATAGGTACCGCTGTGCACGATCTTGCCACCGTGCTCACCGGCACCCGGGCCGATGTCGACGATGTGATCGGCGACTTTCATCGTGTCCTCGTCGTGCTCGACTACGAGGACCGTGTTACCGAGATCACGCATCCGAACGAGGGTTTCGATGAGACGTTGGTTGTCTCGCTGATGTAAACCGATCGATGGCTCATCCAGCACGTACAGCACCCCGACCAAGCCAGAACCGACCTGGGAAGCGAGCCGGATCCGCTGAGCCTCACCACCCGCAAGGGTGGCCGCGTTGCGTGACAGCGAGAGGTAGTCGAGGCCGACGTCAAGCAGGAACCCGAGACGAGCGTTGATCTCCTTGAGTACCTGCTCGGCGATAATCGCGTCGCGATCGTTGAGCTCGAGCTCGCCGAGCGTCTTCGCTGCTTCGGCGATCGACATCGAACAGAGATCGCTGATGCTGTGGACGTCGATTGTGACAGCCAGCGACAACGGGTTCAGGCGAGCCCCAGCGCAGACCTGGCAGGGCACCTGCCGCATGTACCCCTCGATCTGTTCACGAGTGGCGTCACTCTCGGCTTCGGTGTGCCGGCGCATCAGGTACGGGATCACCCCCTCGTACCGAGCCTGATACGTTCGGGCGCGCCCGTATCGATTCTTGTACCGAACCTCAACGCGGCCCTTGACTCCTTTGCCATGAAGGAGGAGGTCACGGTGCTTCGCAGTGAGCTCCTCCCAGGGACGATCATCCGGGATGTCGTATTCCTCGCAGATCGACTCGACGAGCCGTGAAAAATAGCGGCTACGACCGCCCGCCCACGGCTGGATCGCCCCGTTGGCGATCGTCTGTTCCTGATCGGGGATGACCAAGCGAGCATCCACCTCGAACACGGTGCCGAGCCCGTCGCAGTGCGAGCAGGCGCCGTAGGGCGAGTTGAACGAGAAGTTGCGCGGCGCAAGCTCATCGAAAGACTTCCCGTCGCTCGGGCGCGACAAATGCTGACTAAAGACGACTGTCTCGGACTCGCCAGCCTTGGGAACGATCTGCAGCTCGGCGACCCCTCCGGTGAGGTTGAGCGCCGTCTCGATCGAATCGGTGAGCCGACGCTCGATCCCATCGCGCAGCACGAGACGGTCCACCACGATGGAGATGTCGTGGGTCTCGTAGCGCTCAAGGTCGAGCTCGAACTCCTCGTTGAGATCGATGAGTTCACCATCGACGATCGCCCGAACGAAGCCCTGCCCGGCGAAATCGGCGAGCAGGGTGTCGTACGTTCCCTTCCTGCCCCTAACCACCGGGGCCAGCACCTGGAACCGCAAACCCTCCTCCATGGCGAGGATCTTGTCGACGATCTGCTGTGGAGTCTGACGAACGAGCTCTTCACCTGTCTCGGGATCATGGGCGACGCCGATACGAGCAAACAACAGGCGGAGGTAGTCGTAGACCTCGGTTACCGTGCCAACGGTCGAGCGCGGGTTGCGGCTGGCAGACTTCTGATCAATCGAGATCGCCGGCGACAGACCCTCGATGAAATCAACGTCAGGTTTGTCCATCTGGCCAAGGAACTGGCGTGCGTACGCGCTCAGCGACTCGACGTAGCGGCGCTGACCTTCGGCGTAGATCGTGTCGAAGGCCAGGCTTGACTTACCGGAACCGGAGAGCCCCGTGAAAACGATGAGCTTGTCGCGCGGCAGGTCGAGATCGACGTCGCACAGATTGTGCTCGCGAGCGCCCTGAATGACGAGACGATCAGCCACGGCGGCACTCTAGCGGCCGAGAGACGTCCGAACGCCTGTTCGGCCGTCAATCAATCAGTCGCTGACCGGAACCTGCGTCGTCAACCAGAGATCGACACCCTTAAAAAGCGGGATGGGCTCATCGATGCCTACCTCCCAGCCGAGAAGGGCGCCAACATCGTCGTCACGGAACGGCTGCACAAAACCAAGTTCCCGTCTTCCGAGTTTGAGCAGGACCTCAGGAGCTTCGCTCCGGTCGGCGTTGTCGGTTAAGGCAGCCCTCGGCTCGTCGAGCGCCACAACCCGCCAGCACGAGACACGAAGGGCTTGGCAAAACCAACCCGGTCATCACGATCAGCACGAGGCAGTTGATAACGGCAAGCGCCAAAAACACAGCTCCCGTTCGCGGGAACGGCGGGTCGGAGGTCACGATCGCCTCCTCAGAACGCAAGTGCTCTTCAGAACCGATACGAGCGCTTCTGGGCGCATCAAGTCCGCAGGGCCGAAGCACAAGCCTTCGCCGTGCACCAACCACCACTGCGCAAGGCATTACGCACCCAGACAACCAGCGCAACCCTACGTGAGTATTCCCAGCAGTCGAGAACGTAGATGGTGAGCAGCGAGGCGATCGGCACCAGAAGGCTGAGCCCCAGCACTGGGGGCGCACCTCGCGCGCACCAGCGTT
>Ga0222718_10005311_pt1 | contig 10480 bp, 12 predicted proteins | sample C33_27DmetaG_FD_165045 | JGI IMG/M metagenome (GOLD analysis project Ga0222718, IMG submission 165045) | Estuarine water microbial communities from San Francisco Bay, California, United States - C33_27D | ecosystem: Environmental > Aquatic > Marine > Unclassified | place: USA: California... | reverse complement strand
GATTTCGGTAGCGAAACTAAAGGTATATGGACTATCAAATATGGACAAACCTTCGTTTGGACTCTCCTACTTACGTCCTCCTTACTCATTGTTCTAGGTTTCCATTTCAATATTTTAGCATAATCTATTTTCTATCTCTTATATAACCATGAGTGTTTTGTTCAAAGACCTTAATCATATGAATATCCTTACCATACTTATCCTTTTGTCTATCGCTTTCTCCTTGTCTTATTCCAATATTAAAGCTTATATCAGGTCCATACAAGATGAAAACGTTTCTGGTATTAAAATAAAAAGACCTGCGCCCAGCAAAAAAGCCATCAAAAATATACAAGAAGAAATTGATGAACTCGATGAACTTATTAATAGACTTAATGCTGATTTCCTGTCTGGTGATAAAATGGCTATGAGTAATTTTGATGAACGACTCGCTGAAGTTAAAAAAAGATATCTTGAAATGTATCTGCGTATCGAATCCTTGCTTACTCAAAAAAAAATTCTTAAAGAAAAAAAAATTGACGTTACACCCCTCGCAAAATCTCAGGAAAAATTAGCTGAGTTTAAAGTCATTATCGATTTACTTGTTGAAGAAAAAAATTCCAAAGAACAAGAAAAACAAGGACAATCCTTGCATATACTCACCATTGTTGAAACCATCTTCCTGCCTCTCGGCGTCATTACCGGATATTTTGGTATGAATTTCCAATCCATGGGTAATGATATCGGTGATAAACCATTCGGTATTTACTCCATCAAATATGGACAGTTATTTGTATTCTTGCTTTTCTTCCTTTCCATACTTTTCATCGTACTTGGCTTCCGTTACCTTTTCGGTGATCAAGAAGGCTTCGGCTCCATGGAAGATCTTAATAATCTTCAAAGACACTATCATGAAATTCTTATACCTGATGTTATACCCGCTGAAATTAAATACCGTGTCCACCCTTGGGAAAAAAATAATGCCCAACATTTTCCATTCGAAACTACCTTTGTTTAAATATAAAGATTTTACTACACCTTATTTATGGATAATTTCATATTTAATCACACCGATAAATTCGATCATCATCAAAATACTTGCGATGATATCTCATTCAATAGTATTTTGATGATGATTCTATTAACTGCTTAAAAGCTAATCACCGAAATTCATACCAAATTATCGCTGATAATTATCGAAAAAAAAAAACTTTATTCGATATTGAAAAATATCATAATGACTTTTTGATTCTTTATAAATCACTTGTTAATACTAATGGTGTCATTATAAATTACAACAAAAATATATACCTCAATGGTGGTTGCTTATGCAATAATACTAATCATGCTTTTAGAGGGAAAATACAAAAAGAAAAAAATATTATTAGTATTACCGCCTTATGGGCTGATGGTATTTGGCATTTCCCTTTTGAAGCATTCGTTGCACTTAAATCTATACCCCATCACATTTTAAATAAATGTAAAATACACGTTTCCAAAATTACCCCCTTCATAGCTCAATGGTTTGAATTAATCAATATACCTTCTTCGCGACTCATAACTGGTAATGTTTATGCTGATACTATTTATTTCCCCAGAATGGGAAAATGCGGTAATCCATATATCTCTCAAATACAATGGTTGAAAAATATTGTATGTAAATCACTCCCCAATAATATTCCCAAACTTGTGATTTTAATCAAAAGAAATTATAGAAGATCTTTGAAAAATCATCATGACCTTGAAAAACTTTTGACTTTTTTTTGCAATAAATACAATTTAAAACTTTATATACACGATGATAAAAATTTACCACCACTTGTTGAACAACACAAAATTTTTAATATGGCGAAATATGTTTTTGCACCACACGGTGCAAGTGGTATTAATATTATTTCCATGAATCCCGATTCCTGGTACATTGAATTTTTATCAAATGAAGATATCAATATTTGTTATTCCAGATTAGCCTATTTTTCAAATGTAAATTATAAAGCTATTTTAATGAAAAATTTTACTGTTGACCTTAATAAAGTTGAAAATATACTAAATGATTTTTCTTAGTATTATCTATATGGATCTCATCGCTGAACAAACCATCGGTTACAATAAAGATAAAATTGCCTCTGTTATTTTCGTCTTCGCTTTCTTTCTTATTTACTTCTCCAAAAATCTTAATCCTTTGAAAAATCTCATCCTTTTTACCCTTGTTATCGCCTTCTTTATAGATTTCACTTTTACTCTTTACCCCAAATTCCATTTCGTACCTATGGGAAATAATATGCCCAGTCACGTCATACTCATAGGCTTCATTGCTGGGGTCTCCGCTCTATTCTTTTATCGTGATAATATACGCTTCTAATTTATTCTTCTCACTCTATATTAATGAACGTTGGTGTTTTATCTAGAGGCTTTGAGCCCTTTGTCTTTGTTAATGATGATAGCTACAGTGGCATCAGTATCGAAATTTGGGAAAGAGCCGCCAAATTCGCCAATATTAAATATAAATATGTTGATGCTGGTAAAAGTTACTCACAAGCTATTAAAGATTTAGCAAATGGAAAATATGATATACTCATTGGACCTTATTCCATCAGCGAAAAAAATTATCAATTAGTTGATTATACCTCCCCCTATTTTATCAGCAAAATTGGTCTATGTGTCAAAAAAAAATCTGTATCTGAACAAATGGCTTACTTCATTGTAAAAATTATTTCTTTCCTTGTTTTTGTTCTACTTATTTCCGTTCTTGTAAATATGCTTTACCTTCAACTAGAAAATAAGTCACTCGTTTCCTTCCAAAATATTATAGATGTCACTTTCGAAAATACCTTCTCACTTCTTCAAGGTGAAATTCTGTCTCAACCTAAAACCACCGGAGGTAAATTCATTCTTCTGCTTTATGCCATTATGGGACTCATCATACTCGCTCTTTCCATTTCCTCCATTCGTAGTATTCTTGACCCCAATACTAGAGATGATAAAAGCATATACAGTTACATCAAAGAACAAAATGTTATTACTCGTAAAGGCACTAAGGCTGAAAAAATTGTTAAAAAATTAAAAGGTGAGCCTTACGCCATCTCCTATCAAGGTTCCAAAAATTACTCTTATGACGATCTCATTGATAAATTACTCGAAAATACAGATAAATTCTCTGCCGTTTGCGGTGATATACCTTATATACAATACACGCTCAGCAAAGGAGGTAATAAATACAGCGATTTAACAGTACATAATGATATACTTGCACTCAATACATATTCTTTCCCTATCCGTAAAGGTTCCAAGTTACTCGAAAAAATTGATCTCGCCATCATGACCAACAAAGACGACAAAATTAATCAACTTATCGCTTCCAAATATTTAGGACCTAATCTTAGTATTCAAGCCAGTTTCTAATTCATATGACATATATCTTCTCTCATAATAAAAGTATTCCGTGTAATACTTTTCTTACAATTATATAAATGAAAGTCGGTGTTATTACTTCTCCTCTTGCAGCACCTTTTGTAATTTATAAACCCAAAGATAAAAAAAATACTTATCAAGGTATCGCTATCGATATCTGGGAAAAAATTGCTGATTTTAAACAATACGACTTTAAATATGTTAATGCTGGTTATAGTTATTCCACCGCCATTAAAAATATCGGAAATTATGATATCCTCATCGGTGATTTCCGAAAAACACCCGACAGAAATAAAAAAGTACTCTTCACTATTCCCTTCTTTATGTCCAAAAGAACATTTATAGAGAAAAATGAAAATTTTACTATTGATGTGTTACTTTATATTATTAAATTCCTTGCTTCTGTTCTCCTCATCATCCTATTCTTGACACCCTTCTCCTTTTTCCTACTTAAATCTCAAGGACATATGAAAACCTCCTCTTTTAAAGAAATCGCTGATAAAAATATCTTCAAAAGCAATTTCTTCCTCAATTTTATTGATAGCTTTATTTTCTCCGCACTCAGTATCATCTATCGTAAACCCTCCATGTTTACACCTTTCACTAATACCATAAAATATGTATCTTGGTTCTATGCTATCATTGGTATCATTCTTATATCTTATTTTATTGCCGGCATGATTGAACTATTTAGAGATGAATACACCAATGGTAACACTCCCTTTAAAGATAAAAATATTCTTACCTGGAAAAATAAATCTGATACCTATAAACAAATTAATGATGCCTATGCCATACCCAAACCTTTGAAAAGACCCAAATCTAAACGTAAGCGCATTTCCGCCAAACCTTTACTTGATGAATTCGTACGCGAAGATAAAAATTATGACAATCTCAAAATACGCGAAGATGTAGCCTACTTTTTCAAAAAAAATAGTAGCAAATATAAAGATATTCAACTCAATGGTAAACAAATTGGATGGGACGCCCTTCATTTTGTTCTTCCCAAAAAATCACCCCATTTAGAAGACATCAATAACACCTTGCTCAAATTACAAGAAAGAAGTGATATTAAAAACATCATTAAAAAACATCTCGGTTACAGCATGAGCAAATATGGTATGGTTTAGCACACATTATTACTCACTTAAATTAATAATGTTGCCTTTTATTAAGTAACCATGCTTAGAGTAGGCATTTTTAAAAAATCTTCGTCCTCCTTTGATACCCAATCCGCACTACGATTGTTAGCTGTTGATATTTGGGAAAAATTAGCCAACAATCTCAATCTCAAATATAAATACATCAATATTGATACCTCCTTCAAACAAGCCAAAAAAGATCTCAATGCTGGTAAATACGATATCATTGTTGGACCCTACATTATCAGCTCACGACTTAAAAAAGATGTCGATTTTACTGAACCTTGGTACGTTGCCACTTATGCTATCGCCACTTATAAAGAAGAATTGTATCTCAAAGTATTAAAACTTTTTTTGAAAAATCTTACCATCTTTGCTGCCTTTATCTTCTTCTCTATGCTCATCAATAGCTTCATGCTCAAATATGAATACGCCAATGAACTTAAAACCAATCTATACAAAACTCTTCTTGAATTCACTTCCCATTCCGTTTTCTCCTTCCTATATCGCGGACTACATAATTATATGCCCAAAACACCACAACTTAAATTCCTTTTCTGGTTCTACGCCGTTCTAGGTTTCGTCTATTTCGCCTTCCTTATCGCCAGTTTTGTTGAACTTTTCAGGGAACATTTCGTTGTTAAAAAAAAATTACCTAATAAACCCACCCTGGTTAGTGCTAATTCCTCCAGTATTCCTTACCTCAGAGCTAAAGGCGGCGTCGTTAAAGAACTCGAACAAGATATGAAAACTGCTTCCAATTCCTCACTTATTGATGTATATATGAATAATCGTAATGATTATCTAGGCGTTTTCGGTTTCGAATCCTCGCAATACAGCAAAATACGTGGTAAAAAAAAATACAAAAATATTGACTTCGAAAATTATAATCTTGGTTCCTCCATACTTGGGTTCATTCTTCCAAAACAATCCCAATATAAACAAATCATTAATCAAGAACTCTTACGTATGAGAAAAAACGGCGATATTCTTGCTATCGGTAAAGAACGCTTGCCTTATGGATACCTTAAAAATCTTATGACCACCGTACAAAAAAAAGACCTAGCCAAAAAGAAAGTTAGCGATAATTAATCTCTTTCATTCGCCTCTACATTGTTAATCTCTCCTGTATCCATTTATGTATCTTATCATTCTGCGGTTGAATAAAATAATTTAATCCGGTTATCATCTTTATCTGATTCTCCTGATTTGTCTCCTTATCTATTAACGTCAACGAACTAAATATCATCACAAAATACTTCTTGTCATACGTCTCCTTTATCTTCTCAAATACCGTATCAATACTTATTGAATTCTCATTCTCATCGTCAAATAATTTTGGATCCTCCGCCTTCAATATATTCTTATACATTGATAACGTATGCAATATTGAATTCTGCTCCGTCTTGTTATATGTTGCTATTAATGATTCTATGCCCTTCTTCGCATGCTCCAATATAAAACCAAATATCTTATTCTCTTCCTTGTTGTACCACTTGTAATATCTCCTCATCACATGAAATAAATAATGCAAATCATCTTTTGTGTCATTCTGATACCATCTCACTGCTCCCTGATAAAACGTCGGTAACTGTAAATACAATATATTACTTGATACACTTATCTTCGTGCCTAAGGGACAAAATGATAATAATGCTAACTGTATCATCACCTGCATTGGTTCCAATATCATCTCCGTTTTTTCTTTACGATGCTTTAAACTATCCATCTTTATCTTACTATATCTTAAATTGATATAGTAAAATTAATTTAAACTCTTTTTCATATACTTTCAAAGATAAATAAGTTATGGAAAATATTGACACTTCTTCCATTTCTTCTGATGATGACGAAGTTCTTGAAAGTATGGAACTCTTCTTGCCCATCAATGATAAAATTAATCAATTCAAATTAATGAACGGTGATACCCGCATCAATTGTATTTACGCGGGAATACAATGCCTCGATAATCTTGAAAAATTCTCCATTAAAACTCAAAATGCCGTCATTCATGAAAAAATGACACAACAAGAAAAAAAATACAAAAAAAAATTAAATACCTTGCATCTAAAACATGAACAATCCATTGAAAATGTACAATCTCTACAATTAAAAATTAACGAATTGCAAAAACAACACTTAGATGATTTAAAATCTACCGCTGAAAACATTCAAACCAAATGTAGTATTAATTTCCAAAATACCATCGAAGATTTAAAACGTACCAATAAAGAACTCCTTGGTAAAGTTAATCTTTCAAATGAAAAATCATTTAAGAGAGAAAAAGACTTTATGATTGAAAAAGAAAAATTTATCATTGAACATAATAACAAAATTGATGCTATGAGAAAAGAAGAAAGAACTTACTATGATAATAATTTACGTCAAAATAATGAAAAAATGAAACAACTACTCGACAATAAAAACGAAGTTGATTCTCTTAAACGTACCATCAATGAAAAAAATCAAATCATTGAAAATAATTCCTCTCTTAAAGGAAAAGCCGGTGAGTGTAATATGGTTGATATACTTAAAAAATATCTCCTTAATTATCAAATTGAACTCATCGGTAAAAAAGAAAGTAGTGCGGGTGATATCTTGATTCATAACTCTGAGTTCAAATTTATGGTTGAAAATAAAGACTACAAAAAATCCTTACCTAAAAAAGAAATTGAAAAATTTCATAAAGATCATAAGTTACACCCCGAATATAATGCTTCCATTTTAATCAATATGAAAGAAAGTATCTCGTGTCATAATAACTTACAAATTGAAGAAATTGATGGTCGATTCGTTATCTATTTGACCTTTTTCAATAATAATCCATCCATCATTAGAACCGTTATTACCATTTTAGAACAACTTGTTAATATGAAAAAGACTAATGGTGATGTTGCTGGGTTCCTTGACACCATTCATGATTTTTTGAAAAATTGTGCTGAGAAAATCAGAGAAAATACTGCTCAACAAAAATTATTAGAAAACTTTTATGATTGTTCGAAAAAAAATCTTGAATCAAATATTGATTTCTATAAATCTTGCGTCAATATCTTTAAATCTCACTCTGTTAACCCAAAAAATAAAAAAAGTTCTAAAAATAATAATAAAGGTGTCACTAAGAATAAAAATGCCGGAGGAAAAGCCAAGGCTAGAAATACAAAGTCTCAATCCAAAAAACAAATTAAAAATGATAATGATGATGATGACGATGAAAATAACGGCAATAGACAAATTCAAGAATATTTTAAACCTACTGATAAACTATCTCTCGACATTAAACAATAATCGTTTTATTATCTATGTGTATTAGTATAATAATACATATAGATGCCCAAAATATTTGCCGACAAAAATACCATCCTACAAAAGCTGTTAATGCGTGAAACCAGTGGCAAATTAATCATCAATAAAGTATTACCCATGAAAAATACTTATACTCCTTGTCCCAAATGCGGTTTCGACATTAAAGCCGTAATAATCGACCTTCACAAGGATATTGAAACATTTGGTTTTCGCTATCATTATTATGTTACCAAATGGAGGTGTTACAATTGTACCTGTTTTTTATTCGAGTAATAGTCATTTTCAATTAAAATTTATTGTCTATATGATATGTAATAATGATGAAACCCGTTGCCCTCTACGATTATCATTTCCTATTCAAAATGATTGTCATTGGTGACTCTGGTGTTGGAAAATCTGCACTTCTTAAAAAAATGACCAAAGGTGAATACAGCGAAACCAATGAAAGTACTATTGGTGTTGATTTCTTCAGTCATTACTCTGAACTCGAAAACGAAAAAGTCGTCAAAACCCAAATTTGGGACACCGCAGGTCAAGAAATATTTCGCTCCATTGTATCCAACTACTATCGTAATTCTTCGGGAATTGTACTTATGTGTGATGTAACAAATGAAGAATCGTTTAATAATTTGGAAAAATGGATTAACGATGTAAAAGAATATTCCAATCACGATAAAGATTATATTTGCCTTTTGGCCAATAAAATTGATCTGGTAGATAAAAGAACTGTCACTACCGAAATGTTAAAATCCTTCGCTGATAAACACGATATGCCTTTTTTTGAATTAAGTGTAAAAGAAAACCACAATTTAGAAAGCATATTCCAAAAATATGTCGAATATCTCTATGACAAACATGAATTGTCTTCTCTTGACACCGATAACATTTATGACTTGAACTTCCAAAACAAAATCAAAGAAATTAATAAATATGGTATCACATGCAGAAAAAATGTCAAAAAACGTAAAATTAAAAATTCTTCCTGCTATGCCGCTCGTGATATTGGAAACTGTTGCGTTATTTCTTAAGTTTTCTTCGCTACTTTATGATACACATAGATTATCTTTACCAATGCTACCATTCCAAACAACGTATACATCCAATCCCAATCTATTCGTTCGCCAAATGAATAATCCACAATATTCTTATCAAATGTTGTGAGTGGACACTCTCCATTCTTTTTTCTGAATACTAATGTCACCATTATTATAGTTATCACTATCGATAAAAACCATATGTTTTCACTCAGTAACGGTATTATTATTAAGGAAGCACCAAATGCAAAATGAGAATGAGAAATTTGTTCTATTTTATCCATCTCCATGCTATAGATCAAATTTATTTGCGCAAATATACATAATAAAATCAAAAAGGTGTCGATTGAACCCACTCCCGTAAACAACATCAATATAACTTCCACTAATATTATACCAATTATTAACACATACAAATATTGTCTAGTATCCATTTTTGTCAGTTCCTCACTTACCATTGTCACTATTATCATCTATTCATATTATATTTTTCTTTGCTTACTTCACTAACTTTGTTTCTTCGCTTCACCTTACTAACTTGTCGGCATTTAAAAATATAATATTTGTTTACCATAGTAATGAACTATTCGTTGTTACCCTTTTCTCTGAAGTTTTCAAAACTGTCTTATTCTCCATTGGAATGTAATAAATTCAACAAAAGTAACCAACTCGTGATTTTAGATTGGGATGATACTCTGTTCCCGACAAATTGGATTACCAATTCCATGGATAACTTTGCCGGTTTAAAACAATATACCGATTTTTATACCAAAAATAAAAACAGCTTTGATGATTTGTGGAATTTAGTTAAACGGTTGATAAAAGAAATCGGTCGTGTTTCGCAAATAAAAATTATTTCAAACGGTAGCAACGAATGGATTAAAAAAGTACCCCCTTTCTTCTACAAAGGACACGAAAAATTTATGCGCGATAACAATGTCTCCATACACTCAGCACGTGACTATAAAAACAATGCCAACGTTTATTCCAATGATCAGCGAATGTGGAAAATCATCACCTTCAGAGATATAGTAAATGATTGGAAGCAGAAGAGAATGAAAAATTCGAATATTTCATGCCTTTCACCTCTCAAAATATTGTCAGTTGGCGACCATGAAAATGATATTTTGGCTGTTTGGTCGCTCTCCAAAGATTACCCCCTGCTTACTAAATCCATCAAATTCGCACATTTACCCACCGTGGCTATGCTCAAACACCAACTCGACAAAACACGCGATATAATAAACGAAATATTACTTAATGACGAAGAAAAACAACATGAGTTTAGACCTGTGGTCCTGGATTCTTGACACCTTATTTCTTTTTTTCATGAGATTCTTGAAATTTTTGAACATCTCTTCCAAAAAATCGAATTTTCAGAATAGTTTCCAGAATTAATTCAAAAGGGTGTCAGATTCGCCAAATAATATATTTACGTCCAACCTGGGTTGGTAGTTTTTGAAATTTATTGTTGTAGTTGAGACACAAAAAGAGTCCACATGTATAAAACTTTCCCAAAAACAAATCGAGAAATCGATTTTCACATTGGCACAATTCGGTTCAACGAGTATCGGGATTATGATAAATTGAACGAATGGAAAAAAAAGAAAA
>Ga0222718_10005310_pt1 | contig 10482 bp, 4 predicted proteins | sample C33_27DmetaG_FD_165045 | JGI IMG/M metagenome (GOLD analysis project Ga0222718, IMG submission 165045) | Estuarine water microbial communities from San Francisco Bay, California, United States - C33_27D | ecosystem: Environmental > Aquatic > Marine > Unclassified | place: USA: California... | reverse complement strand
GAAGTCAACAACGACCGAGGCTTCCGCGACATATCCCCCGAAGGGCAGACGCTGGGCTACGTGCTGTCGAAGAAGACTGGTGAGCGCGACAGCATCGGTTGGAAGTCGTTCGGCGCGATCGCCAACGCGATCAGCATCTACCTCGACGGGTCGGATGTGAACATCTCGGACCGGCTGGGCGCCAAGCACAAGGTCCGCAACTTCTTCAACAACATCCTGACGCCGAACTCGGCAATCCCGTTCGTCACGTCCGACACGCACCAAGTCGCGGCGAACCTGCTGCTGCCGCTGGCCGGCGAAGACCTAGAGGTTTCGCACAACTTCGGCACTGGCACCGGCGTTTCCAGCACCAAGACCAACGGCCTGTCCGGCACCTACTGGATCCACCAGGAAGCCGTGATCCGCGCAGCGGCTGATCTCGGCGTGCTGCCGCGTGAGCTTCAATCCATCAGCTGGGAAGCTGTTCGCGGATTGTTCGGCGAAGACTGGAAATCTACGGCAAACACTCAGGAAGTGCGTAGAATATGGACGAAGCACCGGAAGGGTGAACTGACCTATGAGCAAGCCGTCGAGAAGATCGTCAAATATGCAAGTGGATGGAGCGATCCGTTCTGGGTTGACCACCCACCCAGCAGCGCTCAGCCTTTCGAGGGAGGGGCTACCACTTACGAAGGACCACTTCGCACTGGAGGCGTTTCAGGAGCTGCCAGAGGATCTGGAGCCCGAGGACAAGGCGGAGGTCGAGCAGCTGTTCGACGGGCTGACGGACGAGGACCTGCGGACGCTCGAAGAGCTGACAGCGGAGCAAGTCGCACTCGATACCGCCAAACGGAACAAGAACGCCAAGCTGCTGGCGAACGCGGAGGCGATCGGGGACGAGTGGTTGCGGGCGGAACCGATGCCCTCCTCGACGGAGATCCCGCCAGCTTCGGAAACGCCACCGTCGTCGGCCGGCTAGGCGACGGCGGCTTCGAGATCGCGGCCGACGAACAAGGCCGCACTGAGTTTGCGCAGCGCATGCGTTCGCTGCTGCCCGACGCACAAGGCAACGGCGGCAACAAGTTCTACGCCAGCGTCACGTTCAAGAACCCTGGCGACCTTGAAGGCGCGCAGCTTTTCCTGTCGCCGTCGGGCAACGCGGGCGTCGCGATCAGCGCCGACGGAGAGCTGCAAGCTGGCTGGTCTAACGATCAAGCTACGCCGGGGGAAGCTGTCCGCCTGATGCGCGCCGTGCTGGGCGGGGCTAAGCCTGGGCAGGTGTGGGCCACTTCCTTCGCGACGAAGCTGCCCGAGCTCTACTCAGCAATCGGGTTCCGTGCAGTTTCGCGGACGCCGTTCAACCGAGAGTTCGCGCCTCGACACCCCGACACCGACGCGCCGATCTGGGACTACCAGCTCTACGGACGCTGGCAGAACGGCGAGCCCGACGTGGTGTTCTACGTGTTCGATGGCGAGGCCCACGAATACAGCGACGCTGTTCGCGAGGGCCTGCCTTCGCTCGACGACTACGGCGCGGCAGAAGCTATCGCCAAGGACTACACCGAGGACGTGCGGGCGCAGGATCGAATGCGCCAGCAGGGTGAAGAGGAAGCACCGCGCGGTGAGTTTGACCCCGAGTCGATGCAGATCATCCTCTCGAAGAAGCACGACCCGACCACGCTGGTGCACGAGCTCGCGCACTTCTTGTTCGAGCTCGACACCAAGATGGCGCTCGCCGGCGTGGCTAGCCCGCAGCAGCTGCGCGACCTGGGCACGCTGCTCGACGAGCTCGGCGAGAACGAGTTCACCAGCGTCGACGACTACCTGACAGCCGACGCCGAGAAGCGCCGCAAGCTGCACGAGAAGGTCGCCTACAACTTCGAGATATACATGTTCGAAGGCAAGGCGCCGAGCGCCGCGCTCAAGGACGTGTTCCGCCGGATGTCGAAGTGGATGGTGCGGATCTACCGCAAGGTGCGCGACACCATCGCAGCGAACTACTACGCCGAGACGATGGACCCAGCGACCGGCCGCGGAGAGCAGCTGCCTGCGCTGACCGATGACGTGAAGAACGTGTTCGACCGGTGGCTCGCCGCCGACGAGGAGATTGAGATCCGCATCCGCGAAGAGGCCATCGGCCGACTGCTGCGCGCGGGCCAGCTCGACGACCTCGACGAGCTCGACAAGATCCTGCTGCAAGAGATCGTGTTCGACCACGAGCACGAGGCAAAGGAGAAGCTGCGCGAGGTGCTGCTTTCCGAACTCAAGAAACTGCGCACGATGCGGGGCCGCATGATGCGCAAGGCGCAGCGCGACAGCCGCGCAGAGCGTCGCAAGCGCGAGGCCGAAGAGCGCCAGCGTCTCGCGACCAGCGACCGTCTCGCTCGCCTGTTGAACTTCATGAGCACCGGCGAGCTGCTGAACGCAGACGGCACCGTCGACCGGTCGTCGCTTCAGGCGCGGCTCGAAGGCGCGCTGAACCGGCTCTACCTGCTGATGGTGGAGCAGCGCGCGAACCAGGAAGAGCTGGCCGAGCGGCAAACCGAGCTCGACGCGACCGTGGCAGACAGCGCTGCACAGATCGCCGACAAGCGCGAGGGCATCGCCGCCGTCCGCAAGGAGCTCAAGCTGCTGCGCAAGTCGGCCGGCGACCAGACGGCGCGGATCGAAGAGAGCTTGGAGTTCATCGCGTCTGCTGAGAAGCAGATCGAGGGCCTGCAGAAGGCGCGCAAGGCCGCGCGCGACGAGCTCAAGGCGCTGCGCAACGAGATCAAGCGCGTCGACAAGGCGGTCGAGAAGGCAAAGAAGAGCGTCGCCGTTGCGCAGCGTGGCTCGGATGGCGTGAAGGGCAAGCGCCTGCGCATGTTCCTGACGGACGACCCGCGGGTGCCAGAGCAATACCGGACCACCGACCCCGACAAGGCAGAGATCGTCGACGTCGAGCGGTTCGCGCGGCAGAACGGTTTCGGATCTGCCGACGTGATGTTCGACGCGCTGCGCCGGCAGATGATCGGCGAGAAGAAGCAGGCCGTCGAGATCGAGGCCGGCGGCGTGAAGTATCGCCTGCCCGGCGACCCGGCCGGCGAAGCGCTGCAGGACATGGTCAACGATCGCACCGACGATCGCATGCTCGCCGAGGTGCCGCACCTAGCTGACGAAGCGCAGATGCAGTTCGAGATCGACGCCGCGATGACGAACGAGGCAATCGTTCGGATGCGCGCGCACGAGCTCCGCTTGATGGAGAAGAAGCCGCTCGCCGAGCGCCGGCGCCTGCAAGAGATGGTGCGCGTGGCGCGTGAGGTCGCGCGCGTCGACCTCGGCAAGATGACGACCGGTCAGCTGTTCGGCCGGAACAACCTGGTTCGCATCGCCACGAAGCAAGCGCAAGCTGCGGAGCGGCGCGCCGCCGCGAACCGGGGCGACGTCGAGGCGATGAACAAGCACCAGCGGACTGCGCTCTACTACCGCGCGCTCGCTGAACAGGCGACCAAGGCGCGCGAGACGATCGAGAAGACGTCGGGCAAGCTGCAAAAGCGCATGCAGTTCAAGCCGCGAAGCGGCAAGCACGAAGACCAGCTCGCCCGCACCTACGGCGGCGCGGTCGTCGAGACCGCGCGCCAGATGCTGGACCTGCTCGGCGTCGAGGTCGGCTCCGGCGTGCGCAACCAGGGCCCTGCGTGGCAAGACCTGCCGGATGATTCGCCCGAGCGCCAGATGCTGGAGGCCGCCGACAGCGACCTCCGCGAAGTCGTCGCGACCGACGGCCAGCTGATGGAGCAGCCGATCGACCAAGCGCTGGAGTCGCTCGAATACGTCGAGGGCGTGCTGATGCAGGGCAAGTGGGCCCGCATGTTTGAGATCGAGGGCCAGACGGCAGAGCTCGACGACATCATTCGCCAGCTGCGCGAGCAGGTCGAAGCCGAGATGACGCCCGAGCGATCGCGCAAGGCGGCGTCGACGGTGCGCGAGCGGATCAAGGGCAAGGTGCGGCAGTGGAACTACGGCACCCAGCGGGCCGAGGCGCTGTTGTTCGCTCTCGACGGCGACAAGCAAGGCATGCTGTCGCAGCTGATCTTCGTCCCGTTGCGCAACGCAGAGGACCAAGTCGAGGTCCATCTGGCCGCGGTGATTGAGAAGCTGGCGCCGCTGCTGCAGACCGTGCGCGACGAGATCGGATCCAACCGCGAGCTGAGCAAGCCGATCACGACGGGCTCAGACGCCACAGGAGCGCCGCTGCTGGTCGATCGCAGCAAGCAGACCCAAGACGCCGACGTGCTGGAGAACGGCAAGCTGGACGTCCTGGGGATGCTCCTGCATTGCGGCAACGAGTCGAACCTCCGGCGCCTGCTGCTCGGCTTTGGCTGGGGCCAGCTCCGGCCGGACGGCAGCGTCGACACGACCCGGTGGTGGGAACAGGTGCGCCAGTGGGAAGAGGCCGGCGTGATCACCGCCGCCGACTGGGAGTTCTGCCAAGGGGTCTGGGACATCTACGAAGAGGAGCTGCTGCCGATGACGCAGCAGGCACACTTCGACATGCTCGGGCGCCGGATGGCTCTCGTCGACAAGGGCCTGCCGGTGCTGAACCGCCGCGTGATGGCCGACGGCACGGTCGTCAGCGTCGCCGGCGGCTACGTGCCGGCGGGCCGCGACTCGCAGCTGCGTTCGCCGAAGGGTGAGCGGAACGAGCAGGACACGCTGCTCGGGTTCCAGCGCTCGATCGCCACGATCAACAAGGGCCACACCAAGGAGCGCGTCGACGAAACCGACCCGGATCCGCTGGACATCAACCCCATCAACCAGATCCTGCACTTCCGGCAGTCGATCATCTTCGCGCAGATGGGGCCGGCGCATAAGAAGGTGGCGACCCTGCTGCGCAACGACGAGTTCTCGAAGCTGCTCGAACGCATGGCGCCGGGCATCTACAAGAACGTGCTCGACCCGCTGATGGAGTCGGCCGCGACCCTGTCGAGCACCCTGGTCGCGGCGCGCGGCGCGGACATGCTCGACGGTCTCGACTTCATCGACAAGCTGCGCTCGAACTACGGCACCGCTGCCATGTTCGCCAACGTGGTCAACTCGCTGCAAGGCGTGACCGGCGTGCTGCTCGCCGGCATGTCGGCCCAGGTGAAGTGGCGCTACCTCGCCGAGGGCATGGGTGGCGGGCACACCAAGAGCGAAATCTACGCGCTGTCGCCGTTCATGGCGGCCCGCCACAAGCTCGGCGTGTCCGCGTTCGAGATGCAGCAGCAGGTGCTGTCGCTCGTCGAGAGCGGCGCGTTTCAGTCGGTCAAGGAGATGCAGCGGTGGATCGCCAAGAAGACTTACTGGATGCAGGAGATCATCCAGAAGCCGGTCGACCTGATCGTCTGGCGCGGCGCCTACGCGCAAGCGATCGCGGAGGGCAAGACCGACGCCACCGCAGTCAACGCCGCCGACGGCGCGGTGCGCCGCACGCAGTCTGACACGGCGGTCACGTCGATGGCGAAGATCGAGAAGGGCGCGCGGTTCGCCAAGATGTGGACGCAGTTCCTGTCCTGGTTCCTGTCGCTCGGCTCGATGCGCGCGTCGGCGATGCGCAGCGCGACGTTGAAGAAGCGCGAGAACGACGGCACGCGCGCGGCCTGGGTGCTGCGAGTGCTGATGTCGAAGGAAGCCCTGGCCGGCTTCTTCACGCTCTACGTTGGCGAGCTGATCGCGACCGCGCTGCGCGGCGACGACGAAGAGAAGGACGCCGTCGACACGTGGCTGGTCGACCCGCTGCTGATGACGACGCTGGCGATCCCGCGAGCTCTCGGCCCGGCCGGCGCGTTCGGCGCGACGGTCGGGGCGAAGGCCATCCCGCTGGTAGTGCCGGAACTCTCGCGCGACCTGGAGTTCCAGCAGCGCATGCCGGCGCCGGCAGCGATCGCGATCATCGACCAGATCGGGCGCACGACAAAGAACCTGCTCGCCGACGACGCCGACCGCAGCGACGTGCTCGACTCGCTTGAGCTCGGCGCCAAGATCGTCGGCATCCCGCTGCACGTGCTGACCCAGCGCCTACGCCGCGGCCTAAACCTCTTCGAAGAGGAGAAGTTCGAGGAGCCGCAAGGCGTGTCGCTAGCGACGGGGCGCCGCTAGATCAGCGCCCAGTCAGACTCCAGCCAACGTCGGACAGTGCCGGGCTTCAGCCCGGTCATGCTGGCAAACGCCCGCACCAAGCGCGCCTGGATGTGCGGCAGTGGTCGGTGCCGGGCGTGCATCAGAGCGTAGAAGTGCGCGCGCGAGATGCCGATCTCACGCGCCATCGAGCTCTTGCTCTTCGGCGGCTCCGTTTCGATTCGGTTGTAGACGGCGGCTCGGTCGACGAGCTCAGCGAACTTGGTGGTCGTGTTCATCCTTGGAAGCGGTGGCCTCGATATCCTTCGGCGACAAGCGGGAGGCCGTCCGCCCAGCCGGGTAGGTCACAGATCAGCTGCTCGAACTCGCGCACGTCGCCGACGCCCAGCGGGACTTCGGTTGCGATCGAATCGTGCACGTGCAGCACGGGGGCGTAGATGGTGTTGCGCAGCGCCAGCAGGGCGTGCGCCAGACAGTCGCGGGCGACGGCCTGCGTGACGTTCTCGGCCAGCTTGCCGCCGTAGGTTTCTTCTTCGCGCATGCCGGCCGGGCTCGCCGACATGAACTTGATGGCCGGCACCTCGAACGTCTTGTGCTCGACGGTGCCGTCCTCGCGGACGACCGGCACGGTCTTGTCGCTGACCTCGACGACCGGCTGGTGATACCACAAGTGCCGGCCACTCGGCAGCCGGATGGTCACGGCCGATCCGGTGTTCGCGACAACCAAACGCCCGACTCGCTCGCGACCACCTTCCTCGATCACGCGCCGCACAGCAGTCTCTAGGTCGAACCAAAAATTGACGACGTGCTGGTTCGCTTTGCGCCACGCCTGTTGGATCCGCCGCGCTTCCTTGAGCCCCAGCGGAACGCCCCAGGCTTCGGCCGTGGTCGCGAACTTCAGCGGCCCCATGCCGTAGCCGAGCGCCAGCTCCTGCACCTTGCCGAGCTGGCGGTTGTCGCTGCCGATGTTCGCCGCGGCGCGCACGTAGATGTCGACGTCGGCGCGGAACAGGTCGAGCTTGCCCTGGTCGCCGGCCAGCCAAGGTAGGACGCGAGCTTCGATCGCCGAGTAGTCTGCAGCGACCAGCTCCTTGCCGGGCGGCGCGCACACCAGCGACCGCAAACTCTGCGACAGGGCATCAAGCGGCGACCAGATCAGGTCCAGCGCGTCGAGGTCCACCTCGTCGATAGCTTGGCCGCAGAGCTCCTGCACCGGGCGAGGTCGCCGGTCCTTCCGCAGGTTGTGTAGCTGCAGCACGCGCGAGCTCCATCGGCCCGTGTGCGCGGCGTGGTAAGCGAACAGCCCGCGCGCTCTGCCGTCGGACGACAGCACGTCGGGCAAGCGCTTGAGCTTTGCGAGCGACGTCAGCTTGCCGGTCTCCTGCCGGATCTCGCAGACCTCGCGCACAAAAGCCGGCAGGTCGTCGCGTTCGAGCAGCTTCTCGACGGCGTCCTTGTTGACGCTATCGCCGGCGTTGATCAGGCCCATACCGTGCAGCCAGCGCCGGAACGCCGGGTGCCCTTTCACACCACCAAGCGCGCCGTCGGTCAGCTGCTGCACGCGCTCGACCAGCTGGCGCTCGCGCTTTGCAGCGAGCTGCGACATGGCGCGAGCTCGGTCGGCGTCGATGTAGACGCCGCGGTCGTTGATGTCCTGGTCGCAGCGCCAGACTAGAAACTCGGTCGGCGTCAGCGCCGGCAAGCGGTAGTAGGCGGTGGCCGTGGTGATCACGTCCATTGCGCAGTAGCGCTCCAGCCGGGCGATGTTCGCCGGGGTGTTGTGCGGTCGACGCCAGCCGCCGCCGGGCAGCGGCTCGGTCAGCGTCATGCGTTTCATCAGCCGCGTGCCTTCGCGATCTTTGCGCAGCACTTGATCGCCGACGGCCAGCACCGCGTGGTCGAGCTTGGCAGGCAGTGCGGCGGCGACTGAGTTGGCTTGCGCGTCCCGCCACTGCTCGGGCTCGATCGCCGGCCAGCCGTAGCGGGGGTGCAAGATGTGCCGATGGATCGCGCGCTCGAAGCCGACGTTCCAGCAGACCACGCGCCCGCCGCGCTCGATGAAGTCGCGGATATGGTCCGGCACGCGAGCGCCGGGGCGCCATGCATGGACGTCGCCTTCGGGCGAGTCCAAGGCACCGATGCGGTGCACGCCCATCATCGCGAGGTAGACGTGCGTGCTAGGGTGCTCCGCGTAGACGTCGGCTGTCACGTTCTTGATGTCAAGAAACGACGCGGTCTCGACGTCGAGCACCAGCCAGTCGGTCACGGGGTTGAGGTCGGCCATGAAGTAAAAGGGCGGCGGGGTTGTCAGCGCGCGAGGGAAGGGGGTGGTCAGGTTGCGCGTCGGCATAGAGCGAAAGTTCAGCCGAACCCCGCCGCCCAGGTGTGCTAGAACAGGTCGCCGCCTTCGTCGGTGTCGCCAGCAGACTTGAGCTCGGCGGGCATCTTCACTTCGCCGAAGCTGCCAAAGCTGTCCTTGGCCGTCGGCTTGCCGCCACCGATCCGGTCGTCGTCAGCGACGAACATCACGTTGTCGAGGCTGACCAAGCAAAGTTTGCCTCCCTTCTTGGATTCCCACGCCAGCAGCGTCAGCTGGAAGCGGCACCAGCAGCCGGGGTAGACCTTGGCCGGGTCGATGATGTCGTTGAACTCCTTGTCGACGACGTTCGGCCGCTCCTTCGACCAGCTGTTGACGAAGTGCCAGCCAGCGAACTGGTCGCGGAACCACTTGTTGTCGGAGCACTTCTTCAGCGGCAGCTTCGCCAGCTCCATGGAGGACAGCTCAGACTTCCAGCCGTCGCCGAACTTGGCGGACATCGCCTCGCCGATCGCGGCTTCGATCTTCTCGGCGTCGCCGGTGCTCGGCGGGATCAGGAGCACACACTCGAAGCGGTCACGCTCGGGTTGGCGGGTGCCGTCCTGGTCCTTCATCTTCCGCTTCTCGAACAGGTAAGGAAAGCTGACGCGGACGGGGTTGGTGACGATCTGAACTCGTGTCGTTTCGGTTGCCATAGGGAGTCACTACAGGTTGAAGTTCGCCGGCTTGAACTCCTGCCGGCGGTCGGAGACAGGGACCAGCAGCGTGCCGCGTGCTGGCTTGTGCGTGATGGGGCCGATGCTAGCTTGCGCCTGCTTCTTCGTCATGCCGGCAGCGGCCAGCCGACGTTCGGCTTCCGCAGGGCTGACCAGCTTGGTAGCCAGCGGGTCGACGCCGAGCTCGCGCAGGTGCTGCTCGGCAAGCTGCTCGTCGCTGAAAGAGCGCAGGCCGACCTTCTGCACCAGCTTCATGCCAGGGAACCCGCGGCCGAGCTCGGCCCGCTTGCGGGCGTAGGCTTCCAGGTCGTCGAGCCAGCGCTTGACGTCAGAGGCCGCTAGGAGCAGCTCTGCGACGCGCTCGTCAGTTAGGGTGTCTGGGGCCGGCCGGTCGCCGAACGCCTCCTGAGCGTCCAGCAGGCGCTTCTCGCGGCGTGCCTTGCAGGTCGCCTTGATCGGGCAAAACTGGCAATGGTCGCCGGCCTGGAACGTCGGCGCGATGTGCGTCGAGACCGCCGCCGTCGTGACGACGTCCAGCACCCGCTCCAGCTGGTCGCGGGCGTAGATGTGCTCACGCCAAGCCTCACCCTGGTGGTGGCGCGGCTGCACGACGGCCGTCGTGACGCGCTTCGGGTCGAGCTTGTGCGTCTGGATGGCGGCGCCGGCGTAGATCGCCAGCTGCACCGAGTCGGCCTCGACGTAGACGCCAGCGCCCATCTTCAAGTCGACCACGACGAGACTCTCGCCGCCGTCGGGGATGATGATGGCGTCGGCCGTGCCCCAGATTTCGTCGGTCAGCTTCACCTTCTGCTCGACCAGCAGCTCGCCGCCGTAGAGCTCGTGCGCGAACCGGACCGCGTCGAGGTAGGTCTGAATGTGCGCGGCAGTCTCGGCGTCGAGCTCGAACCTGCCGCAGTCGGACACGCTGCCGATGTAGCTGCTGGCGTCGCGGCTGAGGTCGAGCGCAGCCGCGGCGATCTCGTGGCAGAAGCTGCCGAAGTCGGCGGCCTCCGACGATTCGTCGGGAGCATCGGCCGTCGCCGCGGGCGACGCCGTGCAGACCATCCAGCGGTGCGCGCTGGATGGCGAGAGCTTGGCGTGTGCCATCAGGAGAGCTCCGTGCCCTTGCTGTCGGCCAGCTGGTTGAGCACCGCGCGGAACTTCGGCAGCTCGTCGTCGGTGGCGTCCTGCAGGCGCGGCAGCTGCGCGGCTTTCAGCGCGTCGCGCAGGTCAGACATGCCGTGCTCGGCGGCGAACGCGCGCAGGTCGAGCTCGATCTGCTTGCGGTCTTCGACGACCGGCTCGGGCTTCGGCTCGGGCTTCGGCTCGGGCTTCGGCTCGGGCTTCGGCTCGGGCTTCGGCTCGGGCTTC
>Ga0222718_10005306_pt1 | contig 10486 bp, 9 predicted proteins | sample C33_27DmetaG_FD_165045 | JGI IMG/M metagenome (GOLD analysis project Ga0222718, IMG submission 165045) | Estuarine water microbial communities from San Francisco Bay, California, United States - C33_27D | ecosystem: Environmental > Aquatic > Marine > Unclassified | place: USA: California... | reverse complement strand
CCGTTAGCACCGAGACCTGCACCAGCTTGAGTAGCGTCAAGTTCAGTTTGAAGACCGGAAGCAGTCGAAGATACTGAATCAACGTATGCTTTGGTAGCGGCGTGGAGGGAGGCAGTTGGAGCACCGCTGAGGGTCAAAGCCCCAGTCATCGTTCCGCCTGCAAGGGCAAGCTTCTTATCAAGCTCTACTTTTGTTTTTTGACCCAATTGGGTAAGCAAACTAGACATAATATATATACTTTCTTTTGTGGGTTAACCGAGATTCGTAACAATAAGCCACGAGTTCAAATGATTGATAAAGACTATAAGTTTGGCTAATGAGTGTCAAGCGTCAGCAATTAAAATGCCGCCCGCTTCCGTAAGCAACGAATTACCAAGCTCATCCGTAATGTGTATAGCTTGTGGTATTGCCGTTCCTAAACTACTAATTAACCAATCAGTTCCGCTATCTATTGCTAAACAAGGACTTCCACCATCTCCGTCTGACACATAAGCAACCCTACCAGCAGTGCCGCTAGACGGTAAACTAGAAGCGGTGTACGATCCTACTTGTAACAGTTGTGATATTGTAAGGTCACCGCTAACTGTGCCACCTGATGTATTTAACTTGTTATCAAGCTTGGCTTTAACCTTCTGACCTAACTGTGTTAATAAACTACTCATCTCTCCTACGGTGTGCTTAAACCATCTAAGAAGTCATTGTAATCTCCAACCTCTTCTTCACGTGCGTCCAAGAAGTAAGGCAAAGAGTTCCAAGCAGTCGCTCCGTCTCCTATCTTAATTCTATTCCTAGCTGAGTCTAATTCGATTCCGATCTCTCCTTCAAGAAGCACCGGGTTTTCGGATGCCCAGTTAGCTGCGGTATCTCTTCTAAGTTGTATTCTTTTACTAAATGTAGCCATTTGTTATGCTCCTCCTCCGTTGTAAACATCTAAGTTATCACTGGCATCAGCTCTTAAAGAATCAATCTGTGGGTCACTCAACGGTGCGTCTCCCCCACTCAAACCAATGATGTCCGGGTCGGATGTTATAGAATCCACGATGGTTTGTGCGGCAGCAGTCGTAGCTATTGCTTCTGTCACACCTCCCGCAGCAACCGCACCAAGTGTATTGTACTGAGCAATCAGCGGACTCGGACGAGCAACACGAGGTCTTCTGTACGGTCTAGCCATCAGCACTTCCACCTACGCAAAGCTAAAGCCTTACGAGTAGGTTTACCATTAGGTTTCTTCATCGGTCCTTTAACGCCGGACATCCGGGCACAGAAGGAACGCTTACGTGGTCCACCACCAGGCTGAGGAGCTTTCAGTTTAGAACCAGTAGCTCTATTGTACTTAGCCCGTCCCTTTGCAGTGAGTCCGCCTTTCTTGCTTTTCTCACCTCTGCCTATGGACAACGATACACTCACTTCTTCTTAAACCCACGCTTCATATTAGCGTAAGCCTTTGGCGATATCGTTGACTTCTTCTTACTACGGCTAATACCCAGTTTCTTTCTTCTGTTGATGTTTGCGTATAATCCTTTTGGCATCATCTATTTCCTCACTAATATCTCCATCATGCGGTCAATCTTGTTGTGCATCTCATTGATAGCAGTCTCAACCTTACTCATCCTGCTTTCAACAGCAGCGTCTCTCTCCCTCTGTGCAGCAAGCTCCACCTCTATCTTCGTAAGCCGTTTATCACCAAGGTCTAACCGTTCGATCATACGCTTGATAATCCACCCGATCACGCCAAGAGCGACGACAAGAGCGGTGTTAAGAAGGTTGGGGAGGGAGTCGATCATCGTTTATGAGAATGTAAGAGCTGTAAGAACAAGCTTCCAGTTACCTAGTGTTATAGTAGCTGCTTGTCCAAGATTTGTTCTGTTAGGTACTTCCACGGACTCTCCGATTAAAGCCAATACATTAGAAGAGTTTTTAACTACAGCTATACCGTTCTCTTGAGAAGTGCCCGGACTCCCGTCAGAAAACCAACTCATACCAACTTCTAATTCATCACCTACCGCATATCCGTGCTCAGCTGTTTTACAAACCAAGTGACCAGTTGCTAAATCAGGAACGCCACCTAAACCGTGACTGACTGTAATTGTTGAAGTTGCTGTCAACGTTTGTTCAGTGCTTGTGAATTTAGAAACCGCACTACCACTAGCAGCAGCTGTAATCCGTCCTTGTGGGTCTACTGTAATGTCAGCATTAGTATAAGCACCCGGTGTAACAGCAGTGTTAGCTAGTTTGTCAGCAGTAACAGCGTCGTCGGCTAGTTGTAAAGTATCAACACCACCGTTAGCTAAACTTAATGTACCGCTTGTAGTAATAGGTCCGCCTGTCAGTCCTGTTCCGCTAGCTACAGAAGTTACTGTGCCTGTACCTGAGCTAATGTTCGTACCGTTTACCTTGTAGTCACCAGAGACATTTACGTCGCCAGCTACGTCAAGAGTGTAAGCACCTGCTCCCGTCCCCAACCTAACATTACCTGTTGACGGATCTATTGTTAATCTTACGGCACCGCTACCCCCAGCATCAGCTTCTTGAAAAATCCGAAATAACGAACTTGAACTTTCGTTGTCTATGTTCCAGCGATAAGAACCATCCGACGGTGATCTTAATATTATCTGACCGCCTCCGGGACCGCTTCCGCTTAAAGATTCTATATCTCCATCGACCGTTAATTTAGAGCCTGGAGCAGCAGTACCCACGCCCACACTGCCGTCCGACTGTATATTAAAAGTAGCATCCGTGTCGCTGATTTTATTGGCGGTGATGGAGTTATCCGGTATAGAACCCGCAGCAACATTAGCAACCGTGTCGTCTACATAGTTCTTAGTAGCACTGTCAGTTCCGCTAGTAGGAGCACCTAATCCAGTAACTTTATTACCGCCCATCGCCAGAGCACCGGACATCGTATCACCCCCCTTGTTAACCTTCAACGCATCTTTTGTATCTACGTATGCTTTAGTAGCAGCATCTTGGTCGGCTGTAGGATCACTGACGTTGATAATCTTTTTATTCAGAGCATCGAACTCACCGTCAGCACCTGCTTGTACTCGCAGTGATATATCGTTCTGCTCGGCGCTCTCTTCAGCAAGATAACGATTGTGTAAGTACGACCTGTCCAGTTCGGCTTCCGTCAATACAGAACCATTCTGAAAGTCTACCAGGTCGTTAGCGGGGTCTGATATACGACGTACCCGGACGATCTCACCACCAGTTAACGGTGTTGTGGGATTACTAAGAACTATCTTTTTAGTAGAAGTTAAATCAATAGTAAAGTTAGTGGTAAGTGCTTGCTCTACTCCGTCAACAAACACCTTAACGTGCTCGTCCTCTAGGTATGGGAAGTTAAACAGAAAGTCTGTCTGTGAAGCTGTCGCTGGATAGTCTACGTATGTTCGTGGGTCAGCCATGATGATAAGTGTATATTATTAATTATTGAGTGAGAAGAGCAAGTCCTTAGTCAGCAAGAGTTACGGGAACATACGGGGTTTTCTTTAATAGTTCCTTCAATCTAGTATCAGGTTGCGTTTTCTTATACTCTTCGACTGGCATTTCTGAGGTTATGCGTTTTAATTGTTCAGCGTTTGGAGATGTAGTTAATAAAGCGTTACGAATTTTATCTTCCTTTTCTTGCTCAATTAGTACTGGGTACTCTTGCCTCATTCTTTCGTAAGCTACTTTCTTGTAACTGTTTAAAACTTTCCTAAACTTTTCAAGCCTCTTATCTTTCTGCTTAAACCCTTCAGGTGCTTGGTTGGGGTCTAACTTAGTCGGAGTGGTTAACTGTCTAGCTAATACAACAGTAGCTTGTTGAGCTGTTAAACCATCAATCTTTTGATTCTTATATATCTCTTGCCAACGCTCAAAAGCATCAATACGGGTTTCAGGATGTATAATTTCTTGTAATTCTATACCGTCCTTTATACTAGTACCACCATTAAAGTGATACTCTCCATCTAGTTCCAAAGCCACGGCCCAAGCTGCGTTTCGTACAGCGGTAGCGTCATACTTAGGGTCTTTTTCATTTACTATAATACTTTTAAATTTATCTGCATCAAAACTTCTAAGACCGTTTTCATCTTGCACAACATAGTCATCTACATCCATTAATTGTTTACCAAGCTTAAACGGATTTATTAAACTAATAGCTTGTGCCCTGTCGGTCTTATGCAACTGTTGTGGTTCTCCCCACATATCTCTATGTACAGGAACTTCCTTAGCAATACCTCCAATTCTCTTAGCGAGCATTTTAAGTATATCATCACTACGTCTTCTAAATTCATCAGTAGCCATAGACATGGCATTCATAGCGGATGGAACACCAGCACCCAACATACCTTTTAGTAACCTCATACGTTTAGCTTCAACAGCTTCCTCGGATTCGCTGGTGACAGTAATCAACTGTAATGCGTCACCTAAGTTTTTAAAGTATGATTTATTACCTATGTTATTAGAAACAACTAAAGCTAAGATATTTAACGCAGACATAGCTTCTCTTTTCTGAGCCATGCTACCCTTTGAAAGTGTATGAGCATCCGCTACTATATTCATCACAGTTGCAAACGGCTCTAGTGCGGCAATGTCCTGACTTATAACACCTCCTTTACCATCTGGTATTCTTAATTCGTAATCATTTAATCCTGTACCTGTTTGTATGTTCTCTCTCTTCTTCCAGTTTTGGGAAATCATACCTTCGTACAACCCGGCTTCAGCCATACCCCAAGCAGTTGCTATTATACCAGCACCTATTATTTGCCTACCTTTTGCACGAGCGGCTATAATTGGATCGTTGCTGTTTAAATCCTGTACTGTCTTAGACCAAATTTTATCTGAAAACTTCTTTAACCCAGGCACATCAGCTAACGCAGAGGTAGTACTTAAACCTTCTCTTATAATATTTCTACCCGTTCTTTGGAATGGATTGAGAATAGTTTTAAGAAGCGGAAACGTATTAAGCATATTTTCCAAACCTTTAACAGGTACTTCTAATGTGTTCATTTCAGCGAACTCGCCTAACTCATCCGTAAAGGTTATCTCTTTTACATTACGCTGAACATAATCAACAAAATTGCTAGTAGATTTATCCCAATTATTTTGTACGTAATTATCAATATAAGAAGCTAAATCTTCCGGCTTTACGCCTTCCTTTTCAGCGTTCAAAACAGCTTGTCTTCTTACTTGGTCTTCATTCATCAAGCGTGTGCCGTCTTCGGTAAATATTTTATTTAAAAACCCTTTATAGTATTCATCAAAATTTTCAGGAACTTCTTCACCATTTAACTTAGCCATCCTCCAATCATAATTGGCTTTAGACTTAGTCATGGCGTGTGCTATCCTCATCCTTGACCTTGCATCGACAGCAGCCATAGCTTTACCCGGTACATCTATGAATTGACCTAGGTTTTCTAAAGACTGACCTAAAGCACCTGACAACCCTGTGCGTTCCATCGACAAAGCCGATTCACCGACACGCTCAAAATGTGACCTCAAATCAGATATACCGCTCTTAAAAGCTTTCTTTGCTTCTTGCAGTGCTATGTCATTAAACTCTCCATAAGAAGAAGCCACCCTACTCCAGAAGTTATAAGCCTCATCAAATTGTTGTTTAGTCATACCACGTCTCGCCCAAGGAGCTACAGCCATATACTTAGCACCCACTTTACCCATCCAAGAGTTATAACGAGACATTACAGCATTACCTATACCTACTTTAATTAAGGTAGTGGGGGCAGACAACATACTTGAATACAAGACATCCATACCGACATCTCTTACTTTAGTGTATATGTTGCTACCTTGCTGGAAGTTTTTCTTTAACGAGCTTTGGTTTTGGAATGCTTGTTGTTGGTCGAGTAGTATCTGTTTTACTTCACTTACATCGTCAGCTTGTTGTACTGCTTTTAGTAAACGTTTAACAGCTTCTATATCACCGAAGGTTTTTACTTGTTTATCTAGTTCATCTGGAGTCATATCCTTAGAAGCTTTTAAGCTACTTACTAAGTTTTCCTCCATCTCAGTTTCGAGCTGCTCTATTTTAACTTCCAGCTGATCCTTTGTATATTTCCTAGATTGTAATAAACGCCCGGCAGCACTGCCTGTCTTCTTCCATCCTAACATTTGAGGTATCAACTTATGAATAGACACCATTGCGACGTTTACTTCTTCAAGGTTATCAAAGTTCTTTTCTCTAGTAAGTTTTAATAAATCATCGAATCCTTTGACCATCACAGCACCGTTAGCTGTCATCTGTATAGATAACTCATTTAAAGCATCAGCTACTTCTATGTTATCACTTAATTGAGAAGCATTTAATACAAGAGCTAACTCATCACCAGCTTCAGTACCTAATCTACGATCCAACTCTCTCTGTACTTTAGATAAATATTCTAGCTGCGATTCACGACTTCCTTTTATTTTCTCTAAGTCTTCTTTAATGGCGTCTTGTACAGCATTTACTAATCTTTGTTTTTCCCCGTCGTCAGTGAGTAACCGTGCTTTTATCTCGTCTTCAGTATCCATCAACTTACCGGTCTCAGGGTCAACCTCACGAGTTCCACCGCCAGCCATGAAGTCATCTAATGCTTCTCTAGCTTGTTGCTTTACTTCACCTTCTGGTTTCTCAGTTACAACAGGTTTAGCTTCAATAGCTGGAGATACTCCTTCTTCTACTTTAGCTGTAGGTACATCACTTTCTTTCAATGCTTGAGCAGCCTTACTTTCCTCAAACTCTTTAGCGTATAACTCAAAAGCTTCTACTTGTTTTTGCTCTTGCTCTTCTAACTGGTCGATAGCACGTTGTAGTATCTTATCTTCCGGCTCTCTAAGGCCGTCTAACTTTTGCTCTAGGCTTGCGATTTTAGCTTCGTGTCCTTTTAAACCACGCCTCTGACCTGCTTTCTTTAATCTAGCTACTTCTTTCTTAGCACCTTTTAATTCGTCCTTAATTGCTTTTCTAAGTATAGCTGCTGGTTTTTCTTTAGGCTCATACTTAACTAACGCAGATTCTAAGCGGCCTAATACAGAACCAATAGTAGCACCACCAGCTGTAGTTAAAGCAAGTTCAGTTCCTGATATTTCATCTCTTTTTCCGTATAATATCTCAAGACCTTGGTGTGTTAAATTCTCGCCACCCGCCATAACAGCACCCTCAAAGCCCCTAAGCACTGTAGTGGCAGCTGCATTCATTTTCCTAGCTGGCCCTAAACCGGGAACCATACCCCAAGCAGTTGCAGCTGCCGCTTCTTGATACGATGTTTCATCTTGGTGCCCGTATCCTATACGCATTTGCTGTGCCCACATATTAGCTACGCCAGAGTTTAAGCCCAACGCACTAAAATAAAGTGGCCTTGAACCGGGGGCTGGCGATAACAATAAAGGTGACGTAACTATAGCTTGCGTCATAGGCATCCCTATCTCGACTGTTAATGGAGCGATAGTTTCGTATGCCTGTTGTATCTTACCTGTGAAACCTTCATAATAAGGATTAGGTATAAGACCCGCCCTCACCATCTTCATTGTTTCAAGCCTAGCATCTTCCATGGCCTCAGTTGAGAACGGATCGCCTTTAGCTAAACGCTGTGCAATACTGTGAGTAAATGGGCTTTCTGGAGGTAAGTTTGTTATCTGTGAAGCTCTTTCAAGAATACGATCACCTTCTGAATACAAAGCTCTTACACCGTGTTTAGGCAGCGTAGTAGGCAGAGCTATCTTTCCTGAAGTAGGAGCACCTGGTCTAGGTCTGCTTGGTATAACATCTTTAGGAGTAGCTTCTATCTGTTCTTGTCTAGTCAGTGGATCAACAGGCTTCTGAGTGCGTACACTCTCAATCATTCGTTGTTCGGCCTCTTCAAGAATAGGATCAGTAACTTCTTTAGTTAGCTTCTGCTTTTCTTCTTCGGAGATAATTTTATCTTCTTCGTCCATGTTTGTTTTATTTAAGATAAACCGTTTGTGCTAAGATAATAGAATCATTTACCCAACCTTCAAACTGATTCTCTGCTATGGTGTCTTGGTTTTCCTGTATGTAAGTCTTAGCTTCCTCAATAGTCCTACCTAAACTAATTTGCTTATTAAATTCTACCTCAAGCTTATTTCTTAATATCCTATCAAAAGTTCTATATTGTCTATTAACGAACATCTTGGCTTTAGCTTCGCCTACTTTTGATTTTATACGATCATATATAGATGCCGTAATTCCAGCTTCAGTTTCTGTCTTATCTAAATTTATAGTAGAAAAATAATTCTTTACCGTGTTTTGATCTAGGACATCAGTTAGTTTTTTATCTTTCCTGAAACCAGTTATAATTTCTTCGTATGAGTTCTTTAAGTCAATATAACTAGGATTCTTAATAACCTGTACATCGAAGTCCCTAGAGTTTTCTAATCTAGTATTTAACTTATCGTAATCCGATGGTGTTATACTGCCTGAGTCTACTGATTTGTTTAGGTTTTCTTTGATAGTATCTAAATCCAAGCCTTCCTCAATATCCCTAACGAAATCATCAAACACTACTTTAGTGGCTTCGTCTCGTAGCTTTAAGATGTTGCTCCAACTGTTTATAATATCAAATTGTAACTGATCTCTTTTATGGTGCGGTACTAGTTCTGTAGCTCCATCAATCTGAGCCATCAAAGTATCCCGTGACACATTGCCAGTTTTCCTAAACTCATCTAAAAATGTATCAGTAACATCATACTTAACTTCTTCAACCTGGCTATTAATACTTTCCTTTGCATCGTTTTCGTACTTGGCTCTTTTATCTTCAACATAACCAACAAAGTCACTAATAGCATTCCCAGTATCAGCGTCTGCAAACTTTACACCCCCGCCTAAATCTAACCCTCTTAAATCTTCTACGAAGTCTAGCACCTCTGTAGGCGTGTAATCGCCTGTAGTTAGCCCTTCTTTTAAATCTTCTTTAATCAAGTTATCCCAAGCATACTTCCTAGAACCTTTGAATAATCCTACTTTATCGTTTACCCAGTTCCTAATAGACGGATCATTTATATCTAACGCTCCGCTTATAGATTGTTGAATCAGTGGTTTGCCGTTTAATAACCAATTAGTCTTAGCATCTTCTATATCAATAGCGTCGAACCTAGCATTTACATCTTTAATAAAATCCTGCTCTACCTTTTGAATATTCTCAAGGGCTGCTTGTTTTACTAGCTCCGACTGAAACTCAGGACGACTGAATAATTCTTGTCGTTTCTCTTGAACCGTTTGTACTGGGTCTATTGTTTCCGATATAGTCTGCGGATTGAATAACATCTCCCGGTACACATTGTTAGCTAATACCTGCCCCTTAGCTTGCTTCGCACCCAACATGAACAAAGCATTCGCTTGCTCGGGCATCTTTCCTTCTTCAGCTAACTTTCGTACTTCCCTTTCGTATGCCTCCATTTGACGGGACACACCGCCTGGGTCTAAATCGAACTGTGTAGCACCTTCTGTTATTAAAGCTTGTTCGTATGCCTCACGCTCCTTGCCCTTTAAGGCTCTAGCTTTTTCAAGTGCTTGTTGTTGTCTACTTTGTGTTTGCTTTATCTGATCGTAAGTAACAACAATGTCAGATACCACATTCAAGCCCTTAGCTAGTTCTAACAAATCATTAGTTTGAGGTACGGGTATTCTAGGAGCCGTAGGTTGAGCGATGCCATAACCACCAAGACTACCTATAGTAGATTGCAATCGACGAACTGATCTTTCTTCTGACATATCAACCTGCTATCTTTGTGTATTCATATGTTCTGCCCCCAAACTCATAGGTGCTAGGTGCTTTTATCTTATGTAATCCGCCACCCATTCCGCCAGATAACTGTTGGCCCATCTGATAACCTCTTAAACCACCACTCGCTACACTCAAAGCATCAGAGATGCCAAGACCTCTAGGTTTCATTGGATCAAGTATAGGTTGTTCGATTCCAATTAGACGCTGTTGAGAACCTAAGCCAATATCTTCTAAAGCAAGCCCTTTACCTACGGCAATCATTTCTTGCTGCTCGCCTATAGCCTCTCTTTTTGCACCTAAGTTTGTTAAATAATCTATTTGTTTAGCAACTGCGGTCGTGGGGTCTTCGGCGGTACGGGCTAAAGCTAATTGAGTACTTAGTTCAATTTCCCTCTCTTCACGCCTTAAAGCCTCCAATTGCTGTGCTTGTTGTAAACGCTCGCCCGTCATCTGACGTTGTGCCCTTTGCCGTTCCGCCGCTGCTGCTTGTGCTTGATAACGACGTTGCATCTCAGCTTGTTGTTTAGCTGCTTTGTACTGCATCTGACGCTGCTGTTGAGCACCTAATGCCTGAGCACCAGCTGACGCTGCTCCCAACGCTAAACCTGCTATAGCTAAGTTACACATATCGTTACTTCCTCTCTAATATAAATGACATATAGCCGTCCAAGTGACAATCGTTAAACTCCGCCCCCAACCACTTCAACCACCTATAACTCAACGTGTTACTCTTCATAACAAAGTTAGTGAGATAATCAAAC
>Ga0222718_10005299_pt1 | contig 10494 bp, 14 predicted proteins | sample C33_27DmetaG_FD_165045 | JGI IMG/M metagenome (GOLD analysis project Ga0222718, IMG submission 165045) | Estuarine water microbial communities from San Francisco Bay, California, United States - C33_27D | ecosystem: Environmental > Aquatic > Marine > Unclassified | place: USA: California... | reverse complement strand
TATGTTTTAAGAGCATTATCTACCCATTGAGATTTTTGAATATCAGAATAACCGTTTATTACTACAACACATTCTGGTCCTGTTGCTTTTTTTATAACTAAATCAAATAGTGCATCAAGATTATCGTATGTAATAGGTAATATATCAAAGTTAATAACGTCAAATCTAGGTTGTTTTTGCCATTCTATTTTCGTAAAATCTTCTTCAATAATCTTAACATTTTCGTGTGCAAATACTTTAGCACCGTGGGTATTAGTATAAACTTTAATACGATCGTGCAGAGCACTTTGAACATTACTCCAAATATAACCTTTTGGAGGTACTTTTTTAACTTCTTTAGTATCATATGAAAAATTATCTACTCCTACTGCTTTTGTTTTGAGATTACCGTATAAAGCACTTATTAAACTCGCTCCTCTATATACTCCAAGCTCTAAATAATTAGTCCCATCTTTAGCACATAAATTATTTAAAAAGCTCTTAAGTTTAGGAGAGTTATCCCCTGTTAGTTCTCTTTCTGTCATAGTAAGTTTTGAGTTTTCGCTATCTGCTAACTTCAAACAACCTTCAACATATTCTTTTGATATTTTTACCATTAATTTTCTCCTCTAATCTTATTTTCTATATACCACAGTGGATAAAACATTATGGCTAAACACAAAGTCCACATTACAAGTGGTAACATCAATACGAATGCTCCTGTTAACCAAACTAGTATACCTAAACCTGCAAAAAGTTGTGCAGGTTTTGTGTTAAGTGTTTTAGTTAGCTCTTCTTTTGTAATAAATTTATTCATCTAATCTCTCTATATCCTCTTCTGAACATTCTTCTCCATATTGCACTTCTAAAATGTGACAAGGTACATTTCTAGTATTACTTCCTTGATGCCAGACTTCTTTTTCGACATCGTAGTATCTGTTTTTTGTAATTTTTTGTACATCTTCTATATCTTTATGTTTTGTTTTTAATAAACATTCACCTTTTAGAACATACCAATGTTCCGCTCTTTTTCTATGTTTTTGATAACTTAAACTTTTACCAGGATATATTACAAGTTCTTTAACTTTATACCCTGGCTTTTCCTCTAGCACTCTATACCAACCCCAAGGTCTATCAACTTTAGTATGCTTCCAATTATCTAATATCCAACTGCTTGAATTTTTTTTATTTGTTCCACCAACACCGTATACAAAATCAACTTGATCACCAAACATATCTTCTTCAGGAGTATTTTTTGTAGTTCTATCTCCTCCATTAGCAAAAATTAACTTTTTATGGCCGATTGTAGCTCTTACCTTAAAAATAGCTCCATTAGCTGTACCATCAGAATCATCAAATGCAACAACTGCGTCCACTATTTTTAAATTTTCAATAATAGCTAATCTTTCTTCATAAGGCATAAAAGGTTTACCTTTTTTTCTAGTTAACCATTCATCTGTGTTTATACCTACTATTAAAAAATCACCAAGTTTTTTTGCTTCTTTAAAGTACTCTATATGTCCTGAGTGTAAAGGATCAAAACCTCCTGTAACTAATACTAAAGTGTCGTGTACCACTCTGTTCCTTTCCATTTTTCTTGTAATGTCTTAAGGTTTCTCATTTCCATTTTTAATTTAGCATCATCTTTTATTCTTTTATTATCCCGTGATTCATGGTGTAAAAGTCTCACAGGAACATTTAAAATATCATATCCTAGTTTTCTAGTTTGTAAACAATAGTCTACATCTCTATTATAAGTCCACTCATATTCTGGAGAAAAATTACCAACTTTATTGATTACTTCTCTACGGATAAACAATCCTCCGAAAGTTGTCCAAGCAACTTTTCTAACTTCATTGTATTGTCCTGTATCAATTTCTATATCGTCTTTAAAGCGCTTACCCATTTCAAGATTTAAACCACTTCCATAATGATCAGGAACATCATTGGTAAATTTACCTCCTGCGTGCTGTATATAATAGTTACCTTTTTCGTCTTTAGCTGGGTATAGCAATAGACAACCAATCATTCCAGCGTTTGGATAATTTTTGGCATACTCTTTAATTTTAGTATGCCAGTTTTCATCATGTACTCCCATATCGGCATGGAGAATAAAAATATCTTCATCTGGAAACTTATTCCACATTTTTTGAAACATTAAATCAGAACCTATACCAGCAATATCTTTTTCATAATATACATCATAATCCATAAAATTTACTTGATGACTTGCAATTTCTTCTTCAAATACATAAGGTGTTATGACTTGCATTATATTAATTTCTCTTTCCAGGTTCTTGGAGTATTTTCGTTTTCTATCTCAATCGGTAAATGATAATCAAAATCTTTTCGAATTGGTTTAATCCAACTTATCATATCTTTTAGTGTTTGATCTAAAGGAACAGATGCATTGTAATTAAACTCTTTTCTTATTTTATCACTTGAACAAAAAGCATTTTTTACTTCTGTAGGTCTATCAGGAAAGTGTTCAAGCTCTGGGTACATACTTGCTAAATGTCCTATCTTATATGCAAGAGCTTTAATAGTTATTTCATTTTCGTCAGGGCCAATATTATAAACTTGACCTTTAAGGTTTCTATCACTTGTCATTATTTTATAAACAGCATCAATACAATCACTAACATCACTAAAAGAACGTTTTTGTTCTCCGTCTCCATATACTATTACTGATTTACCAGATAATATTCTATTAATCATAATAGCAACAACATTTCTAAAAGGATCATTAAATCTTTGACCAACACCAATTACGTTATGTGGCACAACAGTAGTATAGTCTAAGCCGTGAATTTTGCTTAAGAGCTCTAGTTGTTCCTCTGCTTGTACTTTTGCAAGACCATAAGGGTCAACAGGAGCTGTTTTATGAGTTTCTGAAAATGGAGGAACTCCTCTACCATATCTTGCCATTGATGAAAAGTTAATAAATCGCTTCACATTATTAGCAATAGCGGCTGAAGCAACAGATACAGTACCTGATACTATACTTTCTACTGTTATTTTAGGAGAAAACACGCTTAATCCTTCATACGGTAAAGATGCACAATGCACTACAATATCACACCCCCACATCAACTGTTTTAAAGAATCTGTACTAAGTATATCTGCAGTATGAAATTGAATATTAGGGTGAATATTACTTTTGATGCCCCCGATTAAGTTGTCTATACCAACAACTTCTATTTTCTTTTGACATAAATATTTTGCTAGATTGCTACCTAATAATCCTGCAACACCTGTTATAAACACTTTCATTACCAAACAAACCTTTCTCTGTAGTGACTAACAAGAGCTTCAATCTCATTATCAAAAGTTTTTTGTGGAAACCAACCATACTGTTTAAGATAATCACATCTTAACGCATATCTAACATCTTGTCCAGGTCTTTTATACGTTGTATCAATGTGCTTTTCAAAATCTGGAATTTTTCTATTTGGTTTACCCAAGTAAAATGTACTGATTATTTTCTTTGCTGTTTCTAGGTTAGATTGTTCAAATTCTGATGAGATATTATAAATTCGGTTTCTATCGGCTTTTTCCAATAAAAGCATAATAGCAGATATAGTATCGTGAACATGGGTCCAAGTTCTGATAGGGTTTCCACCATCATGTAATTTGATTTTTTTACCTCTCTGTAATCTTTTAATAGCTAAAGGTAAAAATTTTTCAGGATATTGAAAAGCTCCATAATTATTTGAAGGTCTTACAATTATATAGTCTAAACCGTGTGTTCTAGCCCATGACTGAATTAACATATCTGCAGCTGCTTTTGTAGCTGAATATGGATTACTCGGCTTAAGAGGTGATTCTTCCGTAACCTTATCTTTTAATTGATCTCCATAAACTTCATCGGTAGAAAAATGAAAAAATAAAGGCTTATCTGTACTTCGTGTTATATTTTTATCAATAATTTCTAGTAAATTACGAACACCATGGATATTTGAGTCAATAAATTCAGAACAGGCTTCAATAGAATTATCAACGTGACTTTCTGCTGCTAGGTTAAATAACACATCACATTCAGGAATCCAATCTAGATCTTGAATTTTACTTTTTGCATAAGTAAAGTTTGGAGATTTCATCATTTCACCAATTTGATCAACATTTGAAACGTTTGTTTCTGCATCTACCCCAAAAACTTTCCAACCTTGATTGAGTAGTTCAAAAGTTAAATTTGTAGCGATGAATCCGCCGACTCCAGTAACTGTGGCTATTTTCATATATCATACCTCTCATGAATAGGAAAATTTAATGTTTTGCTATATAAATCATTTGAAACAGGTAAATTTTCTAAAGGTTGATAATATTTTTTAATCTCTACATCTGCATTTATTTGTTCTGGTAATATAGGCTCTGAAAAGATAAAAGGTAAATTTGAAGGAAAGAAACCCTCTTCATCAGAGTTATTAGGGTGTGACTTACCACCATATTTTGCTGCTAGTTTATAAGTCATTTCAAAATAGTTTTCTCTATATATTTTAGCCATTTCGTCAATATTAAAACTATCCCAGTATTGTAAAATTCCTGCAGCACTTAACTCGCTCATTTTAAAATTTGAGCCTCTCTCATTAAAAGCACCGTCTACCCACCCAAAATTTATAGCTTCTCTGGCAAACTTTGAAACTTCTTTTCTAACTATAGCTAAACCTCCTTCTCCGAATCCGATAGGTTTTGTATGATGTAAAGATACACAAGATCCATCAGCTAATGCACAGCTGTTAATACCTCTATAGAATGAATAAGGTGTGGCAGCATTATCAAATATAACTATTTTATCAGCAGCTTTTAGCCTGTTCACTATTAATTCAAGATTTTGTAAATGTCCAAATAGGTTTGTTATACAAATAACTTCAGAGTATTTTTGCATTAAACTATGTGCTAAATCAATATTATAGGAAATATCAAAATCAATCTTTGTAGCTCCTGACATAACCCCTTGTGCTGAAGCTGGAAACGTAAAATTTTGTACTGCTTTATTCAAACTTTTCATCTTTTGTCGTTCAAATGACCAAAAAACAGTGTGTAGCGCAGTAGTTCCGTTGCTTGTAGCAATAACATCAAACTCTTCGGGTATTTTAAGCATATCTCTAGCTCGTTTTTCTAATAATTGAACATTAGGACCATAATTGGTCATTTGATTTATAGATATGCTAGAATTTAAATATTTAATAAATGTTTCATTATTAAAGTTTTTTATAGGTATAAAATTAATCATACTTCTGTCCAACTTCTAAAAGGTGAAATCCAAGGCTCAACACAGTGAGTAGCTATACCTGGTATAGGGGAAGCTATGCTTCTTCTTTTCTCTGCTAATTTAATAAACTTATTGTGATCTCCTAGATTATCCATGTGAATATCTTTATCTTCGATAAAATCTTTAATTCTACAAGCAAAAGTTCCACAAGTACTAGGTACAAATCTCCAATGAGAAAAGTTACTAATAATTAAAGGGGTTTTAATATTTGTATATCTCTGTGTATATTTATCAGGGTGATCATACAGAGTTGAGTATGTTATTTGCGGGTGACATTCGTATAAATTTTCTAGAACCATAGGCCAAGCTCCTAGGTGTAGATAATCATCTTCAATTATATATATTAAATCATTACCTTTATTATTATCTAAATTAGAATATATTTGTTGATACATTAACCAACCCGCAGCTTTTTCTCTATCAGGTGCTTCAACTCTTTTTTCATATGTTTGACCTTTTGAGTCTCTATCCCAGTATGTTTCGTTACTATTTTCCCACTCTTCTAGTAATTTAGGTAATATTTTTTCAGAATCTATTTCTATAACTTTTACGTTTTCGTGTTCTTCATATTTACTAGGTTTTTCAACAGGTCCGTCATGGATTACGGTAATAGGATTATTCATTCTAGTTTGTATTAAATTATTCCAACATTTTTCATAACTAAACCATGATGGTCTTGCTGTTGGTTTTTTATTGGAAGATGTTCTAAAATATATATCTATCATGTTATATTTTTATACTCATAAGGGTGAGGATAGCCATTAGTAATAAAACGTTCATCATACATATTATTAAATCTAAAATGTGCAGACCATCTAGTTACTTTATCGTTTTGTAGTTTTCCACTTCTATGAACTAAATTTGAGTTAAAAATTAATACATCGCCTTTTTTAACTTTAATAGGTTCAAAAGTAAATAGTTCTTCATCTACGTTTCCAAAACCATCTTCGAATTTTTTAATAGAGTGATCTAATATATGACTTTTAGGAGCTATTTCTAGAAATCCATGCTCCTCTGACATCTCTATAAGAGGAACCCAAACCACTACTGCATCTTCTGATCCTTTCATCGATATAGAATCTGCATGTGCAGGAGTAGTATGGTTTACTGCTTTCTTAGCTGTTTTAAGATTATTAAAATATACCACAGGGCGAGTACAGATATTAATAAGAGGTTCTCTTTGCATAAACGCACCTACTTTATATCCTAACATAACTCCAAGATGATGAAGTTGTAAATTCCATTGAGCATGCTTTGCACAATTCATAAAAATATCAGGCATTTCCTCATAAAGATCAATCATAGAACTATAACCAAAACGCTCTATTTGTTTGTAAAAAGGAGCTTTTATAGTTCTTACAATTTCATCTAAAAACGTAGGCTCTACTAGTTTATTAGCGATGGTATATCCATTTTCGTGATATTCAGTGATTTTCATAAATATTTTGTTTCCATTGTGGTTAAAGCTATACCTGTTTCTCCAAAACCATTGCCATTGTAGAACATATATAGCGAATCATCAATTTTTAACACAGAGGGATAAGCGCACATAATTGATTCAAATTCATATTCTGATATAATACCAAATTTATCATCTCTTGTCCAGTTCCAACCATCTTTAGATGTTGCATGCTTAATTTTATAAGCTTTATCTGGATTTGTCCTAAACTCTTTAGCGTGTCGTACAGAAAACCACATGTGATACACACCTTCATGCTCAATCACTGTAGCCGAGGAAATTCCTGCTTCTTCTCCTTCAAGGTCTATGGCTGGATCTTTCATTTTACTAAAATTAATTCCATCTTTAGTTACTGCTAAACCAATGTTGTAACTTGGTTGTAGACTATTATTTTCGTCTGGTAGCCAATCTATACAATTTAAATAATATGCAAATTTTGTGTGATGAGTATGTAGAAGAGCTAATGTTCCTGTATAACCATCACCTATTGTATCTGCATGAAGCACTGGACCTAGTTTTGTATATCTACCATCTTCTTCTTGAGCTAAACAAGTATAATTATAGTAAGGAACATCATGCCTAAGAGTCCACCCAATATAGTATAAATTACGACCCCAAATAGCTGTAGGCATTACTCCAGAAACATCACAAGAACCTGGCTTTCCAGGTTCTAGTATAAGTTTATCCTCTAAAACATTAAAGTTTTTATCTAAAGTAAGTTTGTAACCCATATTTTGGTTTTTTACATTTCTTGAGGAATAGTAGATATTAAAAACCTCATCCGTAAATTCTGCTACGGGTAGTTGTGCTCTTCGGTTATTAAAAATAATTCTTTTGTTTGTCCACATTAAAGACGACCTAAACTTGACCCATAATCTGAGGCAGGGGTTCCAATCCAAGTTTTCCATGATTCTGTTATGTCTTTATTTACATATGAATGAGCACCTATTAAACTTCCTTGCTCAATACTTGTAGCATCTTTAATTGTGGAATTTACTCCAAACCAACACGAATCACCTACAATGCAGTGACCAGAAAGAGTCACATGTGAAGTAAAATAACAATGATTACCTATTTTACTATGATGTCCTATATGATTTCCTGCCCAAAATATGTTATTATACCCTATAGTTGTTCCATATTGTATATTATTAAATTCTTGTATAAATATGTTGTCACCTTGTATAGCCTTAGGGTGCCATATATGAGCAGAGTCGTGTATAAAGTTTGTAAATTTATACCCTAGTTCTTTAATTTTATTATAAATTTTCTTTCTCGTATTTATACCGTAAATTGGTGCAAACATAACATGCTCTTGTATTGGGCATGCGGTAGTTATATCTTTAAAATCATACATAGGTAATTTTTTATACGTATCGCTTTCAGGATTATCCATTGTGAACCCTGCTACACGTCTACCTACTTGAGTAAAGTAAAATTTAGCCATTTCAGCTAAATCTTTATTACCAAAAATTATTATTGGTTTTACTGCCATGTTTAATCATCCTTTTCCATTGCGTTTGCTTCCTGAATAACTTCAATTAGTTCTTCTTCGCTGTTAAGAATTAAATTAACGTTCTTGTACTCATTCTCAGCATCACGACCGCCTGCTTCAAAACGAAAACCGTTGTCGTAACGATAGATAGTGTATGACTCATTAATTTTTGCAAGTTTAGATAATTTCATTTTTTTTCTCCTTAATCTATTAATTTATACTGATTCAGTATATCTGTTATCTCATCTGAGCTTTTTGTAAAAAGATAATGAATAATTGAATACATTCCTTCACTATCTTTTCTTTGTATAAATTTTAATTCAATAGGTTTGAAATCTTTTTTATGGTACATACCAATTTCTTTGCCACCGATTGGATTGATGTATGTTAACGCATTTTTAGATTTACATAAAGCTATGATTCTATCTTGTTTTGTTTTATCACCAGTGTTAATTTTAGATGATAACTCAAAATTGGTTTGTAATTTTAATCTCAAACTTATTTGCTTTAGTATATAAAGACCAGCTTCTGCAAGATTCTTTTTATACGTGCTTAGAATTAATTTCTCAATAAATTCCCAACAATCATCAAAATAAGGAGATTTACTATACGCATGTTTTAGTGTGACTAAAAACTTAGTACTCCAATTATCTTGAATATAGTGTTCATTTATAAAACGATTTTGTGAAGGCTTGTGTAAAGGAACTGTAAATAAAAAAGGCTGATTGTTTACTATAATCTGATTACGGTGTAACCAACCTTTCTTAAAATATCCAACATCATCTAAAACAATAAAATCATCAACTGCATTTATTAATTGAAAATATCCTAAATAAGGAAACAAATACGGTTGCATACAAGCAACTTTATGTGCTGAGGAGATTACCGTCATGCACTACTCCTGAAGAGAGAATCTCGTCATCTTCCATATCCTCATATAATACTTCTCCTGGTTGTAATATATTATTATCTCCAATTTTTCTACAAGGTAATGAACTAGCATAGGCAGCAAAAAAATTATTATCTCCAACTGTTGTATCGTGGTGTATAGAAGAATAACAATTAAAAGTATTAAAATTACCTATGTCTGCATTTGCATTGATCAGTGTGAAGCATAAATATAAGTTTCCTACACCTTGCATACTTGTTCCAGATATATGTGCGTTGTAGGCTTGTACGTTTGGAAAGTGTTTTACGTTTATTTCATAAAATCTAGTAATATGATCTATAAAGACTTTTCTCCACTCATAGTTCGATGTGCCTATAATAAAACGACTTTCTTTATCATAGTTAAACAGTTTTACTCCGTCATCATTTATAACGTGAGCTTTATCATTTTTAATGATTATAAAACCACCAAAATCTAATTTTCCTGGTTCATTAAGAAATATTTGTTCAAATACTTCTTGTGCAAAACCACCATTACCTAAAATATAAGTTTTTAACATGAATTCCTCTTGAATTTGGGTATGTGCTAGGATTCTGTTTCCACGCTCCTAGCGGCGCATAGGAATTAAGCGGCTAGCGCTAACTCCTGAGGTGCAAAATTATCATTTGCATTTATAAAATCTTGCGGTTAAGGTCGCTTGCGCACCTGCTTCTCGAATCAGTTTTATACACCTGTCGATCCTATTTCACCCCCATCTATTTTACCCCCGCAATGTGGGCATAATATGGCTGGTTTAGCTTGTTTAATTAGATTACGAGTATGTCTAACATCACGAAGAGTGTCACGAAGCCACTGTTTTCTTCTATCCGATTTAGCTCGTTTAAGTTCTTCCTCGATTTCTTTTTTAAGTTTGCGCATATTATCTTCAAATACGGGTATAAAAGACGTAATCATTTAAAAACCTATTGGTGGAGGTGACGGGTACTGCCCCCGTGTCCAGTTTGTTTTATTATCTGCTTCTCAAACGAAGCACTAGTTTATATGTAGTTGTATTGTATATCTATTAATATTACTATCATTTTGAGTTTTATGCAAGACATTTGTTGTGATGTATGTTGGACCTTCATACTTAAAAGAAAAGTTTTTATAAAATATCTCACCTTTATTAATCCCAATCGGAATCAATAATGCTTTACTACGTTTGTAATCTTTGTGCCAAGGAAGTCCGCCTTGAGGAAGTGTTTTAGTTATGTGTGATTTTTTTGGATCAAATTTGATGTCTTTTAACTCAGGTATAGCTTTTAATATAGTATCTTGATGTTTGCTAAATCTTAAACTGAAAACTCCGATTTCAGAGTTTTTACCCCAATCAATTGAAGTTATTGTACGATCTTTATCAA
>Ga0222718_10005298_pt1 | contig 10496 bp, 9 predicted proteins | sample C33_27DmetaG_FD_165045 | JGI IMG/M metagenome (GOLD analysis project Ga0222718, IMG submission 165045) | Estuarine water microbial communities from San Francisco Bay, California, United States - C33_27D | ecosystem: Environmental > Aquatic > Marine > Unclassified | place: USA: California... | reverse complement strand
CAATGACATGATCACACTTTACAAATTTGGCTGCTCGAATGGCATCTGAAACACCCATGGTGAAGTTATCACCGATGGGTAAAATGGCGTAGTCAAGATTCACGTCTTCTCCGATTAACCGCATATCATACGTCAGTGCGGTGTCTCCTGCATAGTAAATGTTGGTGTCTCCAATGCAAAGAACAAAACCGCCAGGATTACCTCCATAAGTACCATCCGGCAACACGCTAGAGTGCACAGCATTTACATACCTCACGGTGCCAAAATCAAATTCCCAACTGCCTCCATGGTTCATTGGATGGCCATTGTCTATGCCTTTTTCAGCAAACCAAGATACAATCTCAAAGTTGCTTACCACTTTGGCGCCAGTGCGTTTCAAAATTGCCTCAGCATCCGCTACATGATCCTCATGCCCGTGAGAGATAAGCACATAATCGCACTCAATTTTGTCCACATCCAAATTCGCCACCTGAGTCGCGTCTAAATTCTTCTTTCGAATCTCTTGCACAATAGAATTGGGGCTGATGAATGGATCGAAGAGAATTTTCTTTTCTCCCGTATCCAACAAAAAGCAAGCATGACCGAGGTATGTTAGTTTCTTTTTGATTTCTAAATCAATTAACGTCAAATTTGATCAAATTAGAGGGGCGTTCGATGGAAGTGTGCAGCTAGTTATCCGTCTTTTTTAAACATGAATCTGTGAACACCCGGCAAAAGTGTTTGTATCTATTCAAGCCCTGATTAGATTGTGCTTGTAGCTAAGTGTCAGAATGTTCGATGATGTATTTTTCTGCCCATGCCCCGTCTTCAAAAACTTTTCCACATTTTTTGAAACCAAGTTTATGCAAAACACGAATCGATCGTTCGTTTTTGGGTAAAACAAAGGCGAAGATTTCAGTCAAGTCCAATGTGTTGAAACCGTATTCTAATGAAGCCTTGGATGCTTCCGTGGCATATCCATTTCCCCAATAGTCATGTTTCAGCCGGTAGCCCAAGTCATTCAATTTGTGGTCTTCTAGATATTTGATGCTACAAAAACCTATGAATTCACCAGTGTCTTTGAGCGTAACTGCAAACCGACCATATCCATGTTTGGAGTAGTCACCAAGCACATCTTCTCGAATTCTGCGCTCGATTTCTTCCAATGAAACCACGCCACCATCGTGGGTATATCTACTTACCGATGGATCCAAATTCATCTCATAAGAGGCATGCACGTCATCCATGGTATGTGGCCTCAAAACAAGTCGTTCGGTGGTGATGGTTTTCAAGATGATCTGCTGTGATTATAGGCCAATTGTAATCTACACTGATCGTGCAATGCGTGAGAATAAATGACGTATTTTAGAGCGCGGCAAACGTATGAGTCAAGTGGTTAGAATTCAAGATGTTAAGAATGATGGATTGCTTGTCAATCCCATCATTGACATGCTTAAATCGTATCAAGTATTCTGCTTTCGAGGTGATCTTGGTGCCGGTAAAACCACCTACATCAAATCTATTTGCCGGGAATTAGGAGTGAAAGATGAAATGTCAAGTCCGTCTTTTTCAATCGTCAATGAGTATAAGACTGCGCATGGAGAAACCCTTTATCATTTTGATTTATACCGTTTGAAAAATGAAGCAGAGCTGATCGATATTGGCTGGTATGATTACCTAAATGAGGAAAGTTCCTTGTTCATTGAATGGCCCGACAAGGCCGAGAACGTAATGCCGGAAGATGCTGTGTACGTACAAATAGAAATTGAAGCAGATTCAACCCGAAAAATCACCATACAAAAACCTGAACCATGAGCCTATCAAAAGAAGCCCAACGAGCGCTTTCTCAATCTGCAATGATTCTACCACAGGAGCAAATGCAGCCCGTGGGTCAAAAGCATAAAAAGTTGTTTATCGGAATCCCCAAGGAGATCTCTATGCAAGAGAATCGGGTTGCGATGGTTCCGGAGGCGGTGCAATTATTGGTGAATAACGGTCATCGAGTCAAACTTGAAACTGGTGCTGGAGAGGCCTCACATTTTTCAGACAATGAGTATAGTGAAGCCGGAGCAGAAATTGCTTACACCACCAAAGAGGTTTATGAAGCAGAGCTCATTTTAAAGGTGGAGCCTATCTCAGATGATGAAATGCAATACTTAAGACCCAAGCAGGTCTTGATTTCTGCCATGCAGCTCAATGTGCACCCCAAAAACTACATTAAAAACTTGATGCAAAAGAGGGTGACGGCAATTGCCTGGGATTATATTGCAGATGAAGACGGGGTTTTACCTATTGTGCGGAGTATGGGTGAAATTGCAGGAACAACCTCCATACTTATTGCCGCAGAACACTTAAGCAATAAAGAAGGTCAAGGAATAATGCTTGGAGGAATTACCGGTGTTTCTCCTACACAGGTAACTATTCTTGGTGCGGGTACCGTGGGCGAATATGCCGCAAGAGCAGCGCTAGGCCTTGGAGCTGATGTTCGTGTATTTGATAACGCTATATCGCGTTTACGGAGATTGCAAAACAGCATAGGTGTCCGTGTTTCAACTTCCACCATACAACCCAAGGTGCTTTCAAAGGCTTTGATGCGTGCTGATGTTGCCATAGGCGCCATTCGAAGTTTAACTGGCCGAACCCCATGTGTGGTGTCTGAAGAAATGGTGCGTAACATGAAACCCTCATCCGTCATTGTTGATGTGAGCATTGACCAAGGCGGGTGCTTTGAAACCAGTAAAATCACCACGCATGATAACCCCACATTTAGGGTACACGATGTAATTCATTATTGCGTTCCTAACATTGCTTCACGAGCAAGTCGCACAGCCTCGCATGCGCTTAGCAATGTGACAGCGCCTCTTTCGATGAAAATTGGAGATGAAGGTGGATTAGAAAATACCATACGAAACAACCACGGCATACAGAATGGAGTGTACTTGTATAATGGCACGCTTACCAACCAGTATTTGGGAGAATCATTGAGGCTTCCATTCAAAGATTTAAAGCTTCTGTTGGCCGCCTTTTAGCAGACCATTTGGTTTTTTTTAACCGAACTAAACCGTTTTCAATTAGGTCTGTTACATTTACAAGATGAAGCCCGGTGAGTATATTGTTTTCATTTTCGTTGGAATCATGTTACTCTCGTTTTTCGGTCTTTATATTTGGTTCCAGATAAAACGAATTAAGCGCAACCGCCACAAAAAAGGTTAGTGTAAAATTTGAAATATGCAGAACATCAATTTAAAAGCAGAGCTAGAAAAGCAACAAGAATTTGTAGATCAGAATGCCTTAGTGGCGGAGGCAAAGTCCATCTTAGAAGATAACGTCTCAAGAGAGCATAGCATCGCTCAGCGCATTGCGGAAGGTACGCTGGGCACATCATCCGAAAGCTTCGATCATTCAAGACTTGATAAGGCTCGAATTTTCGATACAGAATCGATCGAACGGCTTTGCACAAAATTTCGCCTACGTTTTTTGGACAGTACCTTATTCAAGGGTGAAATCCCATCGGAGGCGATTCATCAAATCCGGCATATCGAATCCAATATTGGAATCAAGTTCTCAACCTTTAAGGTAGTTGCTCCTTCAGAGCGCTTCCGCTTGAAAGACAGTACAAAAGATCCTATTCTCCTTGCCGAACTACCAAATGGACGGCAGTATTTCATTTATCAGTGGGGAGACGACATGAAATGGTATCAGTCTATATTGAAATACCCAATGCGCCATTTTGGAACATTGACCATGTCGGCCCTTGCGCTTGGAGCACTCATTACAGTGCTAATGCCTACCCAGTTTGAGCAAGGTCAAGCAGAGTTTTTCTACCGGTTTTTCTTGTTCAGCATGTCATCCGCATTGATCTTGACGTTGGTATTGATCACTGGCATTATGTATTCAAAGGACTTCAGCGAGAATATTTGGAATAGTAAATTCTTAAAGTGATTAACAAGGGAGTAACGCTCATAATGCTGCTCATTGGTTTTACGGCCTGCACCACTACCGCTACCAAACAGAAATCACCAGAGTGTTACTACGAGTCATACGATACGTATGCTGAAGTCATTGAGATCAAAGATCATCCTGATGGCGATGGGCGTAAAGCGGTGATGATGGATTTTAAGGCCAGTAAGTTGGCTCTTGCTACACAGGAGTTGGGCGACCTCAAAGACATCGTTATTGATAAGAAATTCGTGAAAAAGCACAACATACGAGTTGGCAATAAATACGAAGTGTTGGTCACAGATCTCACTCGGGGAGACTGCGAAATCAAACAAACAGTAGCGTTTAGCCATCGATTTAAGTAATGAAAACTCCCGCCACACCATCACTCATCAGTGGAATAATTGCGGGCGATACGCTGAGCCTGTCAAGGGCCATAACGGTGGTAGAAAGCATGCGCTCCGAAGATCGAGAACAGGCGTTACAGCTTGTAGATGGCGTATACAATCAACGAAAGGCAGCACTGCGCATCGGAGTTACTGGCATACCCGGGGTAGGCAAGAGCACCTTCATTGAAAAACTAGGGCTGGAAATTGTCAATTCAGGTTTAAAATTAGCCGTGTTGGCGGTTGACCCCAGCAGCACAAGAAGTGCTGGAAGCATTTTGGGAGACAAAACCAGAATGGAAGATTTGAGCAAGCATCCCAATGCATTTATTAGACCTAGCCCATCTGGGGGAACTTTGGGTGGGGTTGCTGCCAAAACAAGAGAATCGATGTTGTTATGCGAGGCGGCAGGTTTTGATGTAGTGTTAGTAGAAACGGTAGGTGTGGGTCAAAGTGAGACCGAAGTCATCAACATCACCGACACCTTTTTAATGCTTGCCATGCCCGGCACTGGAGATGAGTTGCAGGGCATAAAACGCGGAATCATGGAAACGGCAGACATCATCGTGATCAATAAGGCAGACGGTGACAATATAAATCTGGCCAATAAGGCCAAGAAGCAACTGGAGATGGCGCTGCATCTATTTCCAGAACATGAATCGAAATGGCGTCCATGCGTAATGAAGGCATCTGCATTGCATAACGAGGGTGTGGATGAGGTTTGGAAGATGATCAAACTTCGGCAAGATACCATTGAGCGTAACGGTTGGCTGGCCGAACAACGAAGGCAACAGCAACTCAGAGCGTTTCAGCGCCTCTCTGAAGAGGTATTCTATTCCATGGCCCTTCGGCAATTTGGAGGTTCGAATGCCCTTGCACCCATTCAAGAAGGACTCGAAAAAGGCAATACCAATGAGTACGGTGCTGCCCTTGAACTGTTGAGTAAGCTTAACTAACCTGGGTAGTGAAAAAGAGCACAGAAGTAGGTTATCCACTGAAACTAGAGACCTCGAGGCTCTTGTTAACGCCTAATGTTGAGCGTGATATCGATCATTGGACTCGTTTTATGAGCAGTGAGGCATGCCTCGAATATTTTCCCGCATATCAACAGGGAAATCCTGAGGACCACGCCACCAAATGGATTGAAAAGCAAATCGGAAACTACGATGCAGGTAAGTATGGAATGTTATCGGTAATTGAAAAAGATACGGGTGCCTATGTCGGACAGTGTGGCCTATTGCACCAATCCATTGATGGTGCTGAGGAACTAGAAATTGGATATTCATTATTACACCACATGTGGGGAAAAGGATATGCCACCGAGGCAGGTTTGGCATTAAAAAATTGGGCCTTTGACCATCAGTTGGTTCCATCGTTGATATCCATTATTCATCGTGACAACGATGGCTCAAAGAAAGTAGCCAAGCGATTGGGAATGACGATGGAAAAAGAGCTTACTTGGAAAGAACTTCCAATCAGTATTTATCGGGTGTTTGATAACGAGACTTAATAGCCCCAACTCTGATCACGGAGGCTGTATCGGTTTATGGCGAATTTGATTCGGGGTTCAATCCTACCAATACTCGAAACCGCATCTACATAATAAACTCCTATGCGCCATCGGGCTCGGCTGGCCTTGAAATAGCGTTCCACGCCACCGAACCACTCACCATATTGATATTGGCTGTCTTTGATCCAAAGTCCGCTGGCACCAACCACGGTGTGAATTCCAAGTTTGTTAACTAATGGGATTAAATTCATAAAAGCACCATTGAAATGATGCACATAATGTGCTTGCACAAAAAGGTCGTTTGCGAACAGCGTAGTGTCTTGTATTTGCATGGATTGCATCAGTGAAGCGAAGAAGTATTGATCACCTCTTGGGAAGATTTTATAGTCCACATAGCGCAAGTCTTGTTTATTAAAAAACTGACCCGATTTCACCCGATACGATGAGGTGCCCAGGGTTCGCACCTTGAATTGCTGGTAGATGCCAAGTTCAGCATAATCAAAGTTGATATCGCTGCCAAAAAGATTGGGTATTCCACGTTTGTATGTGACGCTGAATGTTGGCCATTTACTTCCTAGAATCACCTTGCGATAAGGTTCGGTCATATACTTCTGAAAAGGTGTGTAATCAAGCCTTAACGTGGTAATGAAGGTTTCATACCGAGAAAAACTCAGAGGCGTGTTCCCACCAAACCAGTCTTCGGTAATCGGGCCAAAATCGTACCCATCGATGGGGAGCCGTTCTACGTATTCGAAGATGGCGGTGCCTTGAAGTCCATTGGCTAATTCTCGGGTGATGTACGGACTAAATCGATTTTCTTCAATCCAGTTCGATCGTTGAAACAAAAATGTGACGGCATCATTTTGAACGATTACGTTAAAGGTCTTTCCAGCAAAGAATCCAATGGTGCCTTGGTGCATGGGGTCATAGCGATACCGTAGATTCACATTGCCCTTTACATCTTGATTGCGCATCCCTACATCGATTTGTCCACCAACCCCGAGGTACTTTTCGTTCTCCCATTTTTTGAAGTAGTAAACGCTAGGGCCGAGCCTCGCACCCCCGATTACAAATGGATTGATTAATGCGGGAACCGAAGGAAAGTATAGGTAGCGCTTTTTCTTGCGGTCGCTGAAGCCTATCCCATCCCAGATAATATCCATAAACGTAACTCGGTTATAAACGCTATCGATAGAATCGAGGTACACCTCGCTTGTCGTGACTGCCGTGATGCTGTCTTTCACCTGCTGATAACGCTGTTCATCCTTGGTTAACGGTTCGGGCCGAATCTTATCCCAATACGTTGAGTCTTTTTCATAAGCATCCTGGGTTGTTACCGCGATCTCATTCCGGAAAAACCGCTTTTCAAACTGAGGATTAATCTCGTAGTTTTCATAACGCGCTTTTGTGTTGCCCGTAAATACTTGACCACCGCCTTTGCTGGTATAATCAAACTCTTGTTTTGTTAAAAGCACCAAGGAGTCTTGGTTCATTTCAAACTCCTGCTGTATTCGAAAATCGCGATACACCATCAATCCTTCTTCACTTAAGGTGAGATCCACTTTTTTGATGTAATAAGAATTGTTGACGATCCAAATTTGCCCTTCCCACGAGGCATTTCCTTTTTTTCTTGGCGACACGCTTATCCGATAAACGAACTCACCATTTTCCAAAATCGTTTCCTCAAGTTTGAATTTATAGGTAACGATGGATGCTGGATGTAATGGACTGATTACCGGCAGTTCGTTGAGCTGTCCAAGATCCATGAGGTTGTCATAAAAATTGAAATCGGCCTCATTAGTGCTGGTATAAAAAAGCCCGTCAATGTCACCGTACTTTTTAAATCCCTCTCGGATCTCTTTAAGGTTATTCGGGCGTTCAAAATAACGTGTCATTTGTACTTCGGCCATGTTTCTGCCACCCGCAATCTTATTGATGGCTTCTTTGCGCTTGCGCTCTGCTATAGCATCTGGGTCTTCTTCGGTTTCTTCGTTTTCTTTTCGTTTTTCTTCAAGCTCCTGCCGCTTTTTCTCGCGCTCGCGTTTCTTCTTTTCCTTTTCGGTAATTACCTCAGAGGCCTTGATGTACACATCACATTTCGAGCGTTCAAATTGATTGTTCCACCGGGGTTTCTGGTCAATGGCATTGGCGATGATTTCATAGGCCGGATCTCTTCTCCGGGCAGATATACTCACCTCTTCCAATTCCTGTTGATCAAGTTCCAACCAAATATTTTTCACTACACCTTCTCGATGTTCGACTTGCACACTCAATTCCAAGGTTTTATACCCAACGGAAGTCACCACCAATTCCACAACTCCCGGATCGTTGAGCTGGAGATAATATTTTCCCTGTGCATCAGCGGCCGTGCCAGCTTGGGTGTTTTTGATGTATACGTTGGCAAAGGGAACGGGGGCATTTGTTTCATCATATATAAAACCACTGATGGATTGGCCAGCGAGCGTGTTGCACAAGGTAGCCAGCAGCAAGGTCAGTACACCATATATAAGTTTAGCTCTAGATATAAGTTTAGCTCTAGCCAAGATTCAATTTGCAGCAAACGATGTTACAAAGGTTCTGTTGTTTGTAGTCATGTTTCCTTCTTGAGTGGACGAATTTTATGCTGATCGGTTACTGAATAAACGAGTTTTGCAAATTTTGAACCTCAATCAAATCAACCCACACTATGGACGCCACACATGTACACCTGCTCACCAACCACATCCCAATTTTAGGATCCTTTTTCACGTTTGCACTACTTATGGTTGGAATGCTCATCAAGAACCGAACAGTTGAGATTGTAGCTCTATCCACCTTATTGGTTGTAACGCTGGGCACCGTGCCAGCTTACCTTTCGGGAGAAGAGGCCGAGCATGCGGTGGAGCATATGCAGGGAATATCTGAGTATGAATTAGAAGAACACGAAGAGCATGCAGAAACCACCCTGTGGCTAATGATCGCTGCGGGATTATTGGGTTCGATGGCGTTGGTTTCTTACAAGTATTCACCCGATTACACTAAGTGGGCTAGGCTGGCCACGGTTGTGGTGCTGTTTTTTGCGTTTTTATCTATGATTCCGTTGGCATTGCATGGAGGTAAAATCGTTCACTCAGAATTAAGGGGTGATGCTCCCGTTGAGCATGATGATTAGTATATAGTCTGTTTTTGCGCTTCAAAAATGAAAGTAAATGGCTTGTTTCATTCTTTTTCCTTGATGAAATAGAAGCAAAAAATCAAGGCTGTAAATTGCTCAAATTCATCTTTTCACTTCGCCAAAGTTCGGTCGGGTGATTTCCGAAGCGAGTTCGGAACTTCCCGATCTCACTAAGGCTCAGTTTCAAATTCAAAAATTTGATCAATTTAAGGCCAGTTCAAACGGATAACAAGTACTCTGGTGAAAGTTGCAGCTTCACAGTGCTACAGAAAAATCAGTGCGGAATTGCGTTCCGAAAAAGATTTGTCGTTTGCGGGTTTCTCTTATGAATCAGAAACAACGATCAAATACTTCTCGCTAGAGCAATCATTCGGAAAGGAGTATGAAGCAATAGATTTTGCTGGGTTTGGAGGACGGTTCGTCCGACAAAAGCACCTTGAAGATGCAAAAGCGTTTTTGTTTCGTTTTTGCGCTTCAAAAATGAAAGGATTGTTTTCGCAATGAGTACGGTCTAGTTCTCGACCAGCCCACGCCAGAGCGTGGTGCTCGAACTGACCTTGCAACGCGCTTTTAAAGTCAATGTTTAATGGAAACATTCTTCTGCAAAAAGTCGCACTTCGAGACTACCGATGTAATATCGGTACCTCAGCGTAACTTTTTGATTGACCAATTTGAGACTATTTCTTTCTCGCTATAAACTCCATCATAAATGGCGTAATGATCATAGCCGATGGGTCGGCCTCAAGTTTTGGCCAAGCATCGAAAAACGCTTGCTGTTCTTCGCGGGACAATAGGCCCATTTCGATCAATTGCTCTGAGTAGATGTGCAGGAATGTTCCTGGCCATTGCCAAGTCAATTCGTCTGGACTTGAAACACGTTCCAGGGGCGCTTTGTGTTCGATGGAGAGATTATTTTCTACAAACATTTTCGGAAGGTGCGGGGCAATGTCAATTTCACTCGGCATTACTCTCCAGCTTTCCCTGCACGCTTCAATCATGGTTCGAACTGCGTTTATTTCCGGAGTAATTCTGAAGGTTCCCCATTGAGCATATTCCTGAATCATTAATACACCTCCAGGTTTCAGCAATTTTGCCAGCTCGGCAATGATGGATTTAACGCCCGTTACCCAGCTCAGCACCCAGCGGCAATAGATGGCATCAAATTGATTGGGTGCCAATTGCAATTCATTGACCGAGCCTTGAATAAAGGTAACATGATCGTATCCACGTGCTTTTGCTTGTTGATTTCCGTAGTCAACAAATGCCTCCGATATATCAAGCGCGGTCACACTGCCATCGCTGCTCACTAATTCAGCTAAATCGAATGTGGCGAAGCCAGGTCCAGAGCCGAGGTCTAACACATGCATACCGCGCTGCACATGGGCGCGTTGCCAGAGTTTTGCGGCATCGGCAGCCCAAACCCTATGCTGAAATCCGAGCCGTTCAAGCTCGGTTTGGTGTGTGCCTAGGATGTATGGTTTTTCTGACATGAAAGGTTGATTTGTTTCCGCCAAAAGTGTGTGTTTTT
>Ga0222718_10005297_pt1 | contig 10496 bp, 7 predicted proteins | sample C33_27DmetaG_FD_165045 | JGI IMG/M metagenome (GOLD analysis project Ga0222718, IMG submission 165045) | Estuarine water microbial communities from San Francisco Bay, California, United States - C33_27D | ecosystem: Environmental > Aquatic > Marine > Unclassified | place: USA: California... | reverse complement strand
GTGTTATCGCTCGAGTAAAAAACGCTTCAAATGCGGCAGTATCTAATGTGCCTGTTACGTTGTCTGTAACTGGTTCAAACGCATATAGTAATGTGCAAACGATAGCCAATATGAATCCTGGTCAAGAAGTGAACGTCACATTCACTGGGCTTTCTACCACATCAAATGCGAATCAAACTTTAGACGTCTCTGTTCCAAACGATGATGACAACAGCAATAACTCCATTTCTCTTCAACAAACCATCTCTTGCGACACCATAGGATTTTATAATAATGACACCGCATCTGCTGCTGTGGGATATAATACGGGAACAGGATGCCTAGCCATCCGGTATGAAATTCCAAACACTGCTCCAGTGACCATTACAAAGGTGGGTATGTGGCTCACAGACGAAAATGCAGCGGTAGGTAATTCCCTAAAAGGGATGTTGTTCAACGACTTAGGAGAGCCTATCGATAGTTCAGCAAACCTGGTAATCACTGCAGCACTTCTCGACTCACGAATGGAGTTTGATTTAATTCATGCCGACAGCAATTTAGCAGGAGAAACCGTCTATTTCGGCATTCGCCAAAACCAAAACGCAGCTATGGGATACTTTCCGTGTGCAACGCAGATTGATGATTACGCCAGCCCAAATAGATACTATGGCTTGGGAGTATATGGCGGCACCGTAACTCCTTATACTACCCTTGGACTGTTTATGATAGACGCTATTGTAGAGCCAATATTTGAATTGGATAACGATACTAGCACAGTCATCTGCTCTTCAGGACCGGTTGATTTCACTGCAACCTCAGGCTATTCGAATTATGACTTCTTCGTTGACGGTGTATCAGTTTCATCTGGCGCATCCAATATTTACACTTATACGCCTATAGACACACACATGGTTTTAGCAACTACCTCCTTGAACTCATGTGAACAATCCGATAGTCAACTCATAATTGTGCAATATCCGATTACAGCTGATGATAGCGTTACCATTTGTGAAGGTGATGAATATGAGTTTAATGGTCAGCTCTTAGATTCAGCTGGTTCATATTCAGCCGTATTTTTTACAGAATATGGATGCGATAGCACAGTGAATCTAGAGCTCTCGGTAACGAATTTAATCGTGGATGAATCTGAGGTTGCAATTTGTACTGGAGAAACCTATGAACACTTGGGTCAAACGCTTAACACCACAGGAACTTATATTGATACATTGAGTGCAGGCACCGGTTGTGATAGCGTAGTGATTCTAGACCTATCAGTGAATGACCCTGAAAATGTAGGTGTAAATGAGACTATCTGCGGCACTGAAACATATCCATTTGGTGGTGCCAATTTGAATATCCCGGGGACTTATTTAGACACGTTTCAAACGACTAAAGGTTGTGATAGTGTAGTTACATTGGTACTGAACGTCACCACGGTAGATGTCGGCATACTCTTAACGGGTTCTCAACTTACGGCACTTCAACCAGGCGCTACATATCAGTGGCTCAGATGTAATAGCGATAAGGAAGTCAATGGTGCTACTGGCCGCACCCACGAATTTGAAAACTCTGGGTCATATAAAGTTGCAGTTACTTATATGGGTTGCACGGACACAAGCGATTGTCAATTTGTAACTGGACTAGGTGTTGACAATTACTCCTCCAACTCGAGGGTTAAGTTATTTCCAAATCCCGCTTCTAATGACATAACCCTCATGGGTTCTGATCGCATTGAATCTGTTCAAATTATTGATCTATCTGGTAGAGTTATACTTGACGCTCAGTTTGAACAGGTATCTACAAGCCATGTAATCGACATTAGCTCTTTACCCAGTGGTGCATATATGGTAGTCTCAAAGAGTGTGGACTATGGATATCGAAGCCAAAATCAATTCGTAAAACCGTAAAAAATCATAATCAACTAATTATACGCGCCATTCGGACTAGATCCGAATGGCGTGTTACTTTAAACCCCTTATGGAAAAGCTTCAGAATTATATTGACGGCAAACTAATCGCTCCCAAATCAAACGAGTACTTCGATAATTATGAACCAGCATCTGGCAAGGTTTACAGCTTAATTCCGGATAGCAGCATTGAAGACGTAGCGCTAGCGACAGCAGCAGCAAAGCGCGCATTTCCAATATGGAGCAAAATGAGTATCCAAGAGCGATCGGATATAATGTTGAAAATTGCAAGCTTAATTGAGGAGCGCTCAGAGGAATTAGCGGCCGCTGAAAGTCGCGATAATGGCAAACCGCTGAAGCTCGCAAGCACAGTTGATATTCCAAGAGCCCAAGCCAATTTCCATTTCTATGGCACTGGAATTTTGCATTGGGCTTCAGAATCACACTCGATGGGTAATTTAGCCTTGAACTATACCCTGAAAGAACCTATAGGAGTTGCAGGTTGCATCTCGCCTTGGAACTTACCCTTGTATCTTTTTTCTTGGAAAATTGCTCCGGCTTTAGCGGCTGGAAATACCGTGGTAGCGAAGCCTTCTGAAGTGACCCCATATACCGCCTATCTGCTCTCTAAGATTTGTATTGATGCTGGGCTACCAGATGGTGTACTCAACATCGTTCATGGCACTGGGCCCAAAGCAGGAGCTGCAATTATTGAGCATGATGACATTCCGATGATCAGCTTCACCGGTGGCACGGCCACAGGAGAGTGGATTGCAAGAACCGCTGCTCCGAAGTTTAAGAAGCTCAGTCTTGAATTGGGAGGAAAAAACCCGAATATCGTTTTCGCAGATTGCGATTTTGAAGATATGATGAAGACCACCCTCAGATCGTCCTTTGCCAATCAAGGTCAGATCTGCTTGTGTGGCTCTCGAATACTAATAGAGCGATCCATTTATGACCGCTTTAAAACTGAATTCGTTTCACGAGTCAAAGCGCTGAAAGTTGGCCACCCAACAGAGCAAGTGAATCTTGGTGCGGTAGTTAGCAAACCCCACATGGAAAAAATTCTGAGCTACATCGAAATTGCAAAAACGGAAGGAGGCACTGTGCTTTGTGGAGGTGAACGTGTAAAGGTGGCGGGACATGAAGAGGGCTATTATCTTGCTCCCACTGTAATAGAAGGGCTCGATCAATCGTGCCGAACCAATCAAGAAGAAATATTTGGACCAGTGGTGACTATAGCACCGTTTGATACGGAAAAAGAGGCGTTAGAAATGGCCAATAGTACCAAATATGGTCTGGCAAGCTCTGTCTGGACAAACGATTTAAAGCGAGCACATCGAGTTGCAAAAGACATCCACGCAGGTATTTGCTGGGTAAATTGCTGGCTGCTGCGAGATTTACGCACACCATTTGGAGGAGTGAAAAGCTCTGGCGTGGGTCGTGAGGGAGGTTTTGAAGCCTTCGACTTCTTCACTGAGCCGAAAAATGTGTGTATCCGCTATTGATGTGATATTTGCGCCAAATCTTTACTAAACCCCATGAATAATTCTCGCCTGTTGTCTGTAGCCAATTCTATCCTTAGAAATGGTGTATGGAATACATTAGGCATCCTATTTCAAATATTCCTCTTGAAATTTGGGTTTAGAAAATCGCTTCAGGCAGATGGCATTCGCATGTTCATTAGAAATGGCAACAGTGATCTTCCTGTGTTTCGGTAAGTCTTTATGGATGGGTAATATGACCTACATGTTCCATTCAAACCTTCGGTAATTGTGGACTTAAGAGGCAATATTGGTCTATTCTCAGTACTCATGCATAAGCGCTATCCGAATGCGAAAATCCTGACCGTAGAACCCTTAAAAAGTAACTATGACTCGCTCCTTAAAAATGTAAAAGGGATTGACGCCATTCATCTATGGCTTCTTTGCTTTTCCAATAGCTTATAAAGGAACCTCTACCCTCACTCTTATGGCTTTCCCAGCCTAGAAACCCATCTATTTTATGGCCCAATTCTAAGGTCAACTCATCCATCTCTTTATAGCCATCTAGATCATCGCTGATGTAGTTGTTGAAAATATTCGCATAAAACGGTGCAGACGGGGGGTGATTATTTTTCCAATGGATCATAGATTTATGACTGATTCAACTTCTTAACCATGGTGAGGATGGTGGCAATCGCCACCGTCTCACCCGTTTCATCATACATGTCCACCAAAAACTTGACGATGCCCTTAGCAATATCATCCTCAGAGCGTTTTTCCTGATCGATTTTCTCTTTCACCGTGAATCTTACTCCAACCGTTGCGCCAGGATAAACGGGTTTGGTGAATCGGGCTTGTTCCACTCCATAGTTGAGCAGTACCGGGCCTTTTTTCGGATCGACAAACAACCCTGCCGCTTTTGATAATAAGAAGTATCCGTGTGCTACGCGCTGTTCGAAAATGGTTCCTTCGAGTGAAGTTGCGTCCATGTGCGCATAGAAATTATCTCCACTTACATTGGCAAAATTGACAATGTCAGCATCTGTAACGGTGTGCTTATGGGTAAATACGGTGTGTCCTACTACCAACTCCTCAAAGTGCTGTCTAAATACATGTGGATTAGCCTCTGGCTGATCTGCACCTACTTGAAATTGCTCTGTAATACGGGTGATGGTTTCAGGGTGGCCCTGAATGGCGGTGCGCTGCATGTAGTGTTTCACTCCGCGTACTCCGCCCATCTCCTCGCCACCGCCTGCCCTACCCGGACCGCCATGGGTAAGTAAAGGCATTGGTGAGCCATGCCCAGTGCTTTCTTTAGCACAACGCTCGTTCAAGACCAATACCCTACCGTGCATGTGAGCTGCGCCAATCACAAACTCTTTAGCAATAGAATCATCTGCGGTGACAATGGAAGTCACCAAGGAACCTTTTCCGAGCTCAGCCAATCGTATGGCCTCATCCATGTCTTTGTATGGCATAAGTGTACTCACCGGACCGAATGCCTCGATCTCGTGTACCGAAGTCTTGTTGAATGGGTCGTCATTCCTGAAAAGAATGGGGCTAAAAAATGCTCCCTTTTCTTTATCCGCACCCACTACTTCGAAGTTGTCTAGATCACCATAGACTATCTCTTGCTCCTTGCTCAGCAATTCAACATTTTCTCGCACCCGATCCACTTGCGTGCGACACGCCAACGCACCCATCCTCACTCCATCCACAGATGGATCGCCAATGGTGGTTTTTGCCAATTGCTGCCCAAGTGCGATTTGCACATCCTCCATATACTTTTCTGGAACGATAATTCTTCGAATGGCTGTACACTTTTGACCAGCTTTAACGGTAATTTCTGCACGTGCGGCTTTAATAAAAAGGTCAAATTCTGGAGTTCCTGGAGCCGCATCCTCACCAAGCATTGAAGCATTGAGACTGTCCGCTTCCAAATTGAATGGAACCGTATTTTCAATAATGTTCGGCAAAGCTTTAAGCTTCAAACCGGTTGCAGCCGAACCGGTAAAGGTGACCACATCATTCTGTGTGACATGATCTAGAATGCCCCTTCCGAAACCACTGACAAGTTGTATTGAACCTTCTGGTAGAATTTTAGAATCAATGATCTCTTTTACCATCAACTCCGTGAGGTAACTAGTGTACTCACTCGGTTTAACCACTGCTGGCATTCCTGCCAAAAGGTTTACAGCAATTTTTTCGAGCATGCCCCAAATTGGGAAGTTAAAGGCATTGATATGTACCGCCACGCCATGTTTTGGAACCAATATGTGGTGGCCAATGAACGATCCTCCCTTCGACAGCGGCACAGCATCACCTTCTACAGCATAAGGAAGGTCAGGAAATTGTCTTCTAAGCGATGCGTTGGCAAATAAATTTCCAATTCCACCTTCAATATCAATCCAACTGTCTGTTTTGGTTGCACCAGTAGCTGCCGAAAGCTCGTAGAATTTCTTTTTTATTGACATCAAGTGAAGAGCCAATGCCTTAAGCATTCGACCCCGTTCTTGGAAGGTCATCTTTCTAAGCGCTGGGCCACCTTTAGATCGGCCATAATCAAGCATAGCAGCATAGTCTAAGCCTGCGCTAGATACTGTTCCAATGGCCGCTCCGTTGATGGCATTTTCTGCTACAAGCTCTTCACCATCACCTTCAATCCAAGATCCAGCGATGTAATTTTTAATCTTATTCATAAACTAATCATCTATTGTTCTGACCTTAAGTCGCTTTCGCTCTTTAATAAACTCCTTGGGGTCTTCATTCGATTCTTCAGTGAACTTATTGTCATAAACAAATTGACCACCAAAGTATTTAATCCTTCCTACCGACCGCTCTAAGTCAATATGTGCAGGCACCCTTCCAATCGGATGCAAGTCCATAAAGAATGGAAATAAGTGGTCTTTCGATTGTCTGGCAGGATGAATTTTGGTGGTGCTAATGAGAGTTTTAGAAACATACCCCTCTGCATAAATCACCAATGCGACAGAATCCTGCATGGGCATTTCATAATCGAACTTACCTATTCTAGTAGTTTGAAACTCATCTATGATATCTCCCCCTTTATAAATGTAAATCTTAGCCTCAAGCCCACGCTTTTTTTCATTAACCCCCTTACCTGATAGAAATAAAGAACCCACTTCTTTGCTGGTTTGGGCGCAGTTGACAGGCACATACGCCAAGTAAAATATTGTAACTAAAATCGCCTTTACAACAATTCGCATCAATCAAGGAGCATAAAGCCTGCAAAGATAACAGGCATAAACGAGTAAGAATTCGAGATTAAGATTCTCTAGATAAAATCATTAGGCCTGATTCTTCCAAATATCATAGCTCTTCATTTGATTGGGTCGGTTAGGCTCTGGTTGTCTCAGGGGCTCGCATTCTTTCAAAGTATCGTGCAACTCTTTCGGTAGGTCTTGATAGATTTTGGTCCCTTGAGTTTTCCAGGCAATCATTTCATCCGATACATCCTTCACGATTTTATGAGGATTTCCCACCACTACTTTTCTGTTTGGGATTTTAGTTTTTGCTGAAATAAAGGTCAAGGCTCCTATAATGCACTCATCCCCAATTTCCACTTCATCCATCAACACAGCATTCATCCCGATGAGACAATTCTTTCCAAGTGCAGCGCCATGAACAATGGCGCCATGGCCAACGTGTGCTCCCTCTTGAAACCTCACTTCAACGCCAGGAAACATGTGCACAGTGCAGTTCTCTTGCACATTGCACCCATCTTCAATCACAATTTTCCCCCAGTCGCCACGAATGGCCGCACTTGGTCCGATGTAGACATTCGCCCCAATAAACACGTTACCTGTAACCGTGGCTTGTGGATGCACGAAGGCAGTTTCGTGAACTACTGGCTTAAAACCATCAAATTCATAAATCATCTTGGAATCGTTTTGGCAAATATGGAGAAACAAAAAAGGCTCTCCGTTTCCGAAAAGCCTCTGTTTTAGTTGCGGGGGCTGGACTCGAACCAGCGACCTTTGGGTTATGAGCCCAACGAGCTACCAACTGCTCCACCCCGCACTGCAAAGATAGAACTAAGTTGCATTGTGTCAAGTGTTGATTTTAGGTAAATAAATCTTATCGCTAGTCGACTATTAAAGCCCTTAGATCCTCTAAACTATTTGCTTCGTTGGGGTTTTTATCGGTGCGCCATCGGTGAATTCTAGGAAACCGCACCGCCATACCACTCTTGTGACGACTTGATTTAGCGATCCCCTCAAATGCAATTTCGAATACCAGCTCAGGAATTACACTTCTTACAGGGCCGAAACGATCAACGGTATTCTTTTTAATAAAAGCATCAACTTTTCGAAACTCTTCATCGGTCAACCCAGAGTAGGCCTTGGCAAAGGTTACGAGCTCCCGTGTTCCATCCGTGTTTGTTTTCCAAAGACCAAAAGTGTAGTCCGTAAATAAATTAGATCGCCTACCATGCCCCCTCATAGCATAGGTAAGCACCGCATCTATGGTTAGTGGATCGACTTTCCATTTCCACCAATCTCCTTTTTTTCTTCCGACTCCATACTGAGCATCTTTTCGCTTAATCATCAACCCTTCGCTGCGTTCTTCCCGTGAACGACTTCGCTCAATGGCGGCAGCATCCCAAGAATCAAACTCCAGTAATGGTGAGAGATGAAGCGTATCACAGTCCGCATTATTATAGATTTCATCGAGTAACTTCCTGCGCTCCGTATAAGGCCTATTACGGATATCTACACCCCCATATTCCAAAAGGTCATATGCTTTCAATATCACCGGGACATTTTGTAGCAATGATTTACTCACTGTCTTACGTCCGATGCGCTTTTGTAAATCGTTGAATGTGCCTATGTTGCCATTTGTGAAGGGTAGAATTTCTCCATCGATCACCGTCCCATCGGGTAGTTTCTCAACCAGCACAGAAAACTCCGGGTATTTGTCGGTCACCAGCTCCTCGCCACGAGACCAAACAAAGAGCTCTCCTCCTCTTAATATTACTTGGCTCCGAATGCCATCCCATTTATGCTCGGCATAGTAATCACTGATGTTTCCTAATTCTTTCGGTTCTCCTTCGATGGCATAGGCAAGAAAAAAGGGATAGGGTCGCGATGTAATATCCTTTTCTGTCACATCGCTGGTGATTTCTTGGAAGGTTGTGGTTTTTGGGTCCCAATTCCCCATCAATCTGAACGCCAATACATCTTCATCAATTCCTGTGGCCTTGCTCAGGGCACGTTTCATCAACTTTTGGCTCACCCCAATCCTAAAACCACCAGTCAGGAGTTTGGTAAACACGAAGCGTTCATAATAATCAAGGCCCACCCATGTCTCTCGCATATAGGCTCTTTTCTCTTCGTCTGACTTTCCCTTAAGATGGATCAAATCGTTCAGGTATGAGGTGAGCGATTTGGTATCAACACTTTTCGTCTTGGGCACAACTAGCGCAATGGTCTCCGCCAAATCCCCGACAATGTGATAGCTTTCTTCGAAAAGCCATAGAGGAATATTGGCCAGTTCTGATGCATACTCGCGCAGAAAAGTGCTGTTTATTGGGCGGGATGGTCTTCGGTGAGAAAGGATGGCTATGGTCCAAACCTTGTCGCTATCATCTGCCTCTATGAAATACTTCGCAAGGGTTTCAACTTTGCGGTTTGTTCTATTCGTTGAATCGATGACACGTATGAGCTCTGCAAACCTTTTCATGATTCGACCTCCTTTTTTGGTGAGGATTCTTCTTCAATCTCATCACTGGCATACTCCGTGTTCTCCATGGAGGCCTCGTATCCAATCTCTGTGAGGTATCGGCTAAATATGTCCGAATATCCATGCGTACAAATGATTCTGCTTGCCTCTGTGCGCTCGATACATTCTAAAAGCCCCTGCCAATCACAATGATCAGAAAGCACAAAACCTTTGTCAATGGCTCGTCTGCGCCTCGCCCCTCGAAATGTCATCCAACCGCTTGCCGAAGCCGTGGCATACGGTACTAACTTTCGCATCCAAGTACTGCCATGGGCACTAGGTGGAGCCAGTACTATATTCCCAATAAGGTCAGCCTTTTTGGTGTCCTTCGTTATCCTTTCGGTTGGTGGCAAATCAACAATTGATCGAAGTACTTCGGTCATATTCTCGATAGCACCATGCGTGTAAATGGTCCCGATGGAGCCGTCAAGATATTTGAGCAGCCGTTGCGCCTTTCCGAGCGAATAGCCAAAAAGCACCGATGTCAATCCCTCTTGTCGATTTTGATTCCACCAGAGGTTTATATCTTCAAATACCCGCTGCTGTGGTTGCCACTTAAATGCAGGCAGGCCAAAGGTGCATTCGGTAATAAATGTGTGGCACTTTACGGGTTCCCAAGGTTTAGAAATTCCATCATCTTCCAATTTGTAATCGCCACCATAAACCCAAACCTGCCCTTTATACTCCACCCTAACCTGCGCTGATCCAATGATATGGCCGGCAGGAAAGAGACTAAACTTGACTCCGTTTATTGTGAACGACTCGCCCCAATCCTTACCCTCTACTGGAATTTCACCCAACCTATGTTTGATGATTGGAATATTGGTGTGGTGCGTCAGGTACAACTTGTGTCCATACCTCGAATGATCTGCATGGCCGTGAGTTATAATGCACCGCTTAACCGGTTTCCAGGCATCAATGTATACATCGGCCTTTGGGCAATAGATGCCTCGCTCATTAAATACCAATAGGTCATGAGCATTGGCTTGCGTGATGGATTTTTTTCTTGCCACGGGTTTACCACAATTTTTTTCTACAAATGTTCGAGCCATTTCGAACATCTTTATCGCGTGAAAATTTCGGTAGAATATATTAAGAATCACCAAAGGGAGCTTTTGATGTGGTGTATTGTGGTGGTTCTCATCACCATTAAAATATATCAAGGCGACCAGTCGTTTTTCGAAAAGCATTTCAACGATGCTGGTTGGACCGAGGGAGAATCTGATTGGTTTAAATGGCTTTACCATCACTTGGCAAGTCTTATTCTATGGGCGTTTATTCCGTTTCTTATCATTCGCTTTGCTTTCAAGCAAAAAATCAGCGAATACGGATGGCAGCTAGGCGATTGGAAATTTGGGATAAAGGCATCGCTCATTGCTTTCGTT
>Ga0222718_10005296_pt1 | contig 10496 bp, 12 predicted proteins | sample C33_27DmetaG_FD_165045 | JGI IMG/M metagenome (GOLD analysis project Ga0222718, IMG submission 165045) | Estuarine water microbial communities from San Francisco Bay, California, United States - C33_27D | ecosystem: Environmental > Aquatic > Marine > Unclassified | place: USA: California... | reverse complement strand
GTTCCGGAAGTGATAATCGTTCCAACTCTGCCGTTTGGGTTTACAAATTGGATAGCAAAAGAAGCTGTGCTTACTGGGCTCTCAATTGCCAATAATCTATCAGACTGCCCGACTGTTGGCTGTGTTATTGTTAAAACGCAATTATTATATGGGGTTGTTGTTCCTACCCCAACACGCCCAAATTGGTCAATCCTCATGGCCTCTGAATCTGAAGGAGAGAAAACAAAATGACTCCCCGAAGCAGTAGATCTAAACTCTGTTCTATTGGCTTTGGTTGTAGCGTCGCCGTAATTAATAATATCAAAATTGTTTCCATGTGATATCAAATTAAAACGAGTTGCTGCAGAGGTTCCCGTGTTTTCATTGGATATTCTCACTGTGGGGTATTCGTCATCATATGAATCAAGGACATCTAATTTATAATATAACTGGCTAACTGTTCTGCCTACGCCTAAACGCCCAGTGTTTGAAATTCTTATACGCTCCACGCCTGCAGTAGTAAATGATATAAAGTTCGTGAAAGGAGAAAACATCCCAGTATTAAAATCGGTTCCGAACGAATAAGACGCACCACTAGCAGATCCTAACGGGGCGATTACTTCGCCTGTGGTTTTTCGTAATGATATAGAACCCGTGTCCGCTGCATTTCGCATAAGGATTTCACTGGATGAAGTATCAATGTAACGCATATAAGCAACGGTGGCGGCTGGCGTGCCTGACCCTGAGTTTGTGGATTGTATCGCTATGAATAAATTGTTTAAGTCCTGCCTAGTTGCCGGAAATAATTGATTTAAAATATTATAGTCATGCCTTGCCATTGTCTGCCCCCTCTAAATAAATACTTACTATTTTTTTTAGTTCTTCTTTGTCTTCTTTTATATTGTCTTTATTGCTAAATAATGATTCAAGAATGCTAATATCTGTATAATATTCTTGAGGTATCAGCTTTTTATTGTCTTGTTCTAGTATTGGTTGGAAGTCTTTATCTATGTTGTCTTGGTACCCTTTAATACATTCAGTCGCTTTTTTTAGTAGTTCTGCGTCATGAGGCAAAGGAATTTTTAAAAAGTGAACATTCTTTTTTGATCCGTCTAGTTTTTGATTAAAAAATTTTATGCCGTGAATTTTTCGATGGATAAAATCAATCACTTCGCCCCTCAAGTCCTTGTTTTTTTGCAAGTCTTCTATATCATCATATTCTGTGATCTTTGCTTGTAGTTCTAGTTCATTCATTTAATACCCCTTTGCTAACCAGTATACAGTCTTGGATGCAATTCCTCCACCGTGATACGTTGTAATGTCAAAACTTGTCGTTGTGACGTTTGTTATCTCCATATGGTCTGTCTGATGCGCCCCTTGTATTACTGGCACGACTGTTGGCACATTATAAAATTCTTTATTGAAATTTACCGTAGTGCTTGTCGTTCCGGACGTTGTAACCGTGCCATCATCCACTTTACTTTTAATGCTCGTAATTATTTTCAGTTCTTCAATAAAAATGTTTGCCGTGTTCAATGTTTTGCTTACGTCTAACTTAAATTTAAAGCCTCGGGCATTAAAATCACTATAAACAAACTCTTTCCAATCTGACCATGTTGGTGTTCCGTTTGGGTCGTCGTTCGTAGTGGCTGCATAAATAGCCGTTCTCACATACGTATTGTTATCATCATCGCCATCGAATAGCCCGACGGCATCATCAAAAAGCCCGAGCTTAGAATCAAAAAAATTATCCAAATCGCCTTGTGTGTATTTGATAAATGCTTCTAGGGTACATGACATAGTAACCCCTAAATCAACAAGCCCGAACTCATAAGCCCCAGTATTTTTGTACCCTGTAAGGTTCCCTAAATCAAACAGGCCCAACGCATCATCAAAAAGCCCCTGCCCATCGTCAAAGGTTGCGGAGGCTTGATCGAAATAGATAGATCCCTCTAATTGTAGCAAGTTATTAATTACGGCCATATTTGTTTTAGTGCCTGTAAAGTTGGGGTTTTCCGTTATTGTTAGTGCAGTATTAAAATCGGTTATTTCTGATTTGGTAAATAGTACCTGTGTTGCAGTTGCTGACTCTCTGCCACCACTGTCTACCGCTTTAATTAAATATTTACCCGTTATCGCTGGCACTTGTGCTGAGTTCGTGAAAGAGTTTACATACTCCAATAATATCGGAGACTCTGCCCAGCTTGCGGACGTGTCTCTATTATGTTTTATGATAACGTGTCCACCATATAAAACATCTAGATCAGTTGGTGAGCCCCACGATAAAAAGGCTCTGCCCTCGCTTTGTTCTACTTTTAAGTTTTCAATATTTGAAGGTGTGTCTATCAGTCCAAAGGCTTGCACTTCTATGCTTGTATATTCGGAACTTCGTCCAAGTGTGTCTATCGCTTTGACTCTTACGGTATAGAAGCCGTTTTGAGTGTTTGGAATTTCAAACAAATTCCCCTGCGTTCGCCCCGACACTTGAAAGTTGTTATCTCCTCGCCGTTTGTGTTCTACCTGATACGTGACAACAGAACTTGAGCTACTCGGGGAGAATGTCACAATTAACTTAGTATCCACTTTGTTTAAACCGCCTATGATAAAGGTCGTTTCTTCAACTGATAAATTATTCGGAGGCAGTATCGGCGCAACGGTTGGCGGGGCTGCAATGCTCAAATTAACTAGATTGTCATCATGTGCGTATATGCTCGGGTCATCTTCCTCAAGTACAAGATTCATGCCGTCAAAATTTTCACCAAACGTTAAAGCAACAATTTTGAACACTTTGTTTTCATAACCTAAGTAATCAAGGTCAAGATATACATTATCATTAACGCATAGTTCTTTGGCTTTATCGTTACACTTAATCAAAACAGTGCCAAAAAACCGACTCTTTTTCAAGTGTATTTGTGCGATTCTTTGCGCTTGTTTATGGTTTGTTACACCCTCAAGGGTCAAGTCTTGATATATTTTCCTTCCGTCTTCTTGTATGTAGGATGCGTTTGTTTGCTCTTTAAAGTCTGTAACGGTGTAATTGTTGTCCTCATTAACAAAAACGCCTCTAATCGCATTGTAAACGTTTCTAACCTCTAAATTGGATGAGACACTTACACCGCCATCCAAGTATGTTTCGTCTATTGTTACACTTGGCGTAATATATGCACCGGCAAATATTCGGAACTTGTCTTGCACTCTGACAACATTTCCAAACATTGTATCAAGTATCTTTTTTATGTTGGTGTTGTGGTCGTTGCTCGTATCAAGAACGAGATTACATCTATATTTTTTTTGTGTTTCTCCATCCCCTACGGCTATCAGCTCATCGCATATGTTAGCCGCTGCGATGGTGTACACGTCATCAATCCGGCTTGAATCAATATTAAAGCCATAGCTTGCCACTAGATAATCTCGGGCAATTAAAGCGGGGTTATCCGTCCATACTGTAGTGCTAGAACGTGGGTCATAGCACAACGCCCCTTTAATTTTTGCCTTTACTTCTGGAAATGAAGAAAAAACACCCTCAACGAATCGGAAGCGGCTATATATTAACGCTAAATTATTTCCAAACTCGTAGTTATTTAATAACGTTTTATCAATGCCCATCTTGGCACCCTCGGCCATTCTATACGTTGGCCTTTGTGGGGTGTTCCCTAATAACGACTCAATAAAGCCCACACTATTAATATTTACAGAAGAGTCTAAAATTTCTTTACGTGGCCAGTCTGGGTGATCACTATATGCCTCTATTTTATAATATTCTGTTAAAAAAATCTGCTCGAATACTGTGCCTCTTTGATAGTATTCTCTTTTAAATATCTTTTTTGTCCATAAAGGGTCTTTAGCTGGTAACTGGTCATTTGTGATAAATGTTAGTCTATGCGTACCGCTTGAGGGGTCATATACTGAATCTTGAGCAAGTGTTAATGTTTTTATCTGGTTATTATATCCAAACTCATATTCATAATATCTAACTTGGATAGTCTCTCCAGCATACAAAAAAGGCGTAGTTGTATAGTCAAGGGTAGGGTCTGCAATCTGGCGGGGGTCTGCTGAAATTGTTATATCAACAGACGTTACTAACAGATCCTCGTCTGTCTCTTTTAGTCTGTATATTCGCCAATAATATCGCCCCGAATTATCTACTATTTGATCGGATTTATACGTTTCCTCTCCTTGAACTAGTCTACCATCTGATAAAATAAGATATTCAATCCGTGCATTAGTTAGAATGTTACCTTCTAAAAATCGCTGCGTGTATTTGTCATCACTTCCAAAAGAAACGTTATCTTTTTCGTATATGTAGCCTTCAGAATTTAAAATAACTTCTTCATCATTTACATAGTAGTTATCAATGCTCTGAATTTTATGCGCTGCTATGGCTTGGTATGAGTTTACATACTGATTCTCAGATTCTAATACCCTTTCACCCTTAACGCTTGCCGTCACTGTTCTATTAGCAAGAACACCCCCAACAATACGTTTCCCGTAAACGATATTATGATGCATTACCCCCGAGATTGCGACTTGTTTTACGCCTGATCTGTCGTAGGTAAACTCATCCTTATTGATATTTTCTTTATCGCTTTTTTGTTTTGGTGCTAACAGGTAGCTACTCGCCCCCGTTACTAATGCCCCGAATATAGTTGCAACTATATTTTTTGCGCCATGTTTTAGGGCGTAGTCTTTCGCTATTGACCCGGCAGCGGCTGCGGCTAATTCAGGCATTCAAACACCCCTGTGCACTGGTTCGTCTGAATGATAGTGTATCCACCTTCTTTATTCAAAAAAATACTATTTAAACCCTCTACAATACCCATAGCCCCTTTATGATATGCAATGTTTCCAAACTGTGCATAGGCCAAGGGCCTTTCTTTTAGGTGTGCCTTTAGTATTTCGTGTAAGTTCTTGTATCCGTTTTCTTTGATAAGGTTTTGATACTCAGTCTTAGTTTTATATTTACCCCTTATGTTTTTGACTATTGAAAGATTCTGCAGAGGGCTATAAAAACCAAGTATGAACTCTAAGCAATCCCACTGACCATAAACAAATTGATTGTTTCTGTTTTTGCTTAAATATTTATGGATGTATTTTATACTAAATCTTATTGACATCTGGAACGCCTCCCCATGTAATAGTTTCTTGTAACATTTCGGTTTGTCTACTAAATAGTATATCATTCGGGTAGTCGCTCGTCTGGCTTTCGTTGTTGTATCGTTTCGGTAAATTCTTCTGCCAACGTGTAAACTCATCTATTACGTTTACATTTATAACGCTTGTCTCTTTGCCAATATCCACCGATGTATTATTCACAAAGCCATTAAAAACGATTACAGGCACCAATAAAGCCCCTGTGGAGTCGTCGAGATACCCGTGCCAAATGGTAACGTTTGAGTTTTGGATATCTTTACGATTGAATGTATTAATTAAATTGGTGTCAATGCCACTTAGTGAAAGGTCAATTGACGTGCTCGCCATGGATGAGTTCTCACCGATTGAAGAAATTCTACCAAGAGTGCCAATGCCTTGGAAGGTGTTAGAGTTATATACTAAGTCTCCTATTCCTGTGTGTAATCGTATCGGGGCTACTGTATGCAGTATCTCAACAAGTGCCACCGATTGGAGGGTGTTTTTTTTTGATTCTAGCTTGGTTGTGTTGTCTATCGTCCTTGGCATTAGATAGCCTCTACCCCTGAGAAGCTCAACGGCATAGAATGTTTTAAAAAATTTGTCTGTATTTGGATGATGTCAGCATTTAGATACATTTCGCATTTAGGATTGGTTGTTGTTATGCTTGCGTTATCGCTTGGCGAGTTCCTAATCGCTGGCTGGAAATTAAGCGTACACGCCCCAGCCCCGTCGCTGTCTGCGTCTTGCGTTACCATTTTAAGCTCACCGCCAACGCTGAAATAATCGCCAGCTTTTAAGATACCCGTTTTTGAAGGTGTCCAACCATCAGTAATTAAACTCGTTCCAGTTTGGGAGGCCCCATCTACTAAAGGCGTTCCAGTGGCTGACCCTCTCGGCGTTGTGTAGTCTGGATCATAAGCAAAAAATGTATTTTTTCGGCCTTGTAGACTTGCAAAGAATGCCCGCCAAACTGCGATATCGTCTCTATCCATTACAGGAAGCGAATATTGAGCGGACCAAATGCCAGTACTGAGGCCTACTCTTTGCGATGTATTAGTAAACGTACTTTTGAATTCTAAGGTGTTAAATTCAATATTAAACGATGAATTTACAAAATTACTTAATGGAAAATTTATGGCCATTTTTTTATCTCCTAAATACCGGATTATTTCGGGAAGCCTCAACAACACCAGCCTTTGCAGCTTCTACAATGCTTGGAACTTGTTGCGATATTTTCCGATCAATCTCAGACACTTCCGCCCCTGAGCTTATGTTAATAGTTTGATCTATTCGAAGGGTTGGGGCGGACATCCTCCCCCCTATGCCTGTTAGATTAGATAAAAACTGTCCGCTTTTGGTCAAGCCTTGTTGTACTTGCCCTGTAAAATCATCGCTTAAATACGACACACCGGCCTTCACTAATGGCTGCGTTATTTTATGTTTTATTAGCTGTCGCCCGATATCGTCTAAAATGTTTTTAGCGAACTCGCCAAGGCTTTTAAAAGAGTCTTTTCCGGATAGTATCGCATCCGTCAAATTATCGCTCCATGTATCGGTACTGTCTAGCATGTACTGTTTTATTTTATCGGAAGTAGTAAATACTTGGCTTTCTAACTCTTTGATAGTGTTTTCAAGCTCTTTTATTTCTTTGATATAGTCTTTCGTTTCGCCTTCATTTAATAAAGTGACCATCTTCTCAAGCTGTCCAATTTTAGAGGTAAATGGTGAAAAATCAATTTTAGCTACCGTTTCTTCTCCTTCATCAAGCGTTTTCTTTTGTATTGTCTCAATTTCTTTTTCTAGCTCTTTTACTCTTTTTCTTGATTGGGTGAGAAACTGATTTAAACGCTGCACATCTTCGGGCACTTGCCCTTCTTTATTAAATAGTTTTTCTTTTATTCTAAATAGAATATTAGATTCACGTTGTTCTAATTTTTGTAGGCTTTCCTCATATTTAAGTATTTGTCTATTAAGTCCTTCCAGTTCTTCTGTTAATTTTTCCATACGGCTTTTTTTTCGGTATGGCTCAAAAATGCCATTTATTAACTTGGCAAATGTAGAAAGTACAGGAATACTAACGTTTTTAATATTCTCCGTCATTCGATGCATATTATCGTTAAACTGTGCAACTCGATCAGCGGTTTCTTGTGTGATTACGTTTGGCGTTGCGTCTGCTAGTCTTTTGACTGAGTCATACCCCATACTAAAAACTTGCTGCATTTGCGTACCCGATCCCCCCATTAGTTTATCTAAAATAAATATTTTTTCACTTGCATTTTCAATCTCTGGAATAACTTTGGCAATGGTCATGAACTGCTCAAAGGGTGTTTTAGTATGTAGATCATCCGCAGATAGCCCCAACTTTTGCAATGCTTTTACTGCTTCGCCTGTGTTCATTTTTGCTTCACTTACTTTTTTGTTCATGTCCGTTAAACTTCTTTTTACTGTATCAAAACCGATTCCGGACTGTTCCGCAATAAATTTTAATCGGCTTAAGTTTTCGGTTGTTTCTCCTAATTTTAGGCCTGTTTTTTGCATAGCGTCTACTTCTTCACGTAATGCTTGGAACCCTGAAATAACCTTTGCTGTTATTGCTAGGCTTGCAATTAGTGGCGCTAGAGACATTAAAGAGGTTTTCAAAGAATTAAAAGACTTTGCCATTGTAGAGGATGACTTTTTGGTCATTGTTTCCGTGTTTTTTAATTGCTTTTGATAGTTTGAAGTGTCAACTTTTAACTTAACTAAAATACCCGCTATTTCTGAATTAGACATTCACACGCCCCCTTTTCCATTTCTTGTATGCTTCCGTACTCTTAAATCGTGAATCTAAGCTCGACTTTTTATGGCTGGCCGTTTGTTCTTCTTGTTTGTTCTTTTCCATAACCAACAACACCGCATCATATAACCGTGCCTGCTCAAAGTCTTTAACCGTCCAACCGATATGCGCTGTTAGTGCTGCTTGATAATGTTCTGCAAGCTCTCTAAAATTTAGTTTTTTTTTTCGTCTTTATCTTCTATTTCGTTTACTAGATCATCAAGGCGGGGAAGCCGTAACGCTTCAACTAAAAACTCAACTACTTTTTCAGTGGACAATAAAGGGTTTTCTATTATCCAATTTTCAAGCTCTTCAATATTGATTGGCTCTTGTATCGCTGTTTTTATAATAAGGCGTTTATAGATCAATGTAGGGCTTAGTCCGTTTGATATTTTGGTAAAATAATCTTGTAAAGAGTACGCTAACTCCTGCTCAATCATTGAACAGTTTTTAAAGTTGGGGTCTAGCTCGTAAGTCTTGCCGCCAATCTCTAAGCTAACGTACCGCTTCACACTTTCAGCCATTTAATTTTTATAATGCTTCAGCTGTATAAGTTACTGCGCCTGTAGAGGTTAGTGTCGCCGTGAATGCGTAGGCATTGTCGCCGGTCCCTGCTGCTTCATAAGCAAATGCGCTCAATTGAAAACTTCCTTCATAATAGCCAGGAGTAGAATTGCCAGAATCAAGCAAAGGTTGTTCATATACATAGGTATCATTTGTTCTGCTTATTGCTGCCGTCTGTAGTGCTTCAAATTGTGTATCATCTGAAACAAAGCCCCCAACGGATATTTCAACGCTTTTCAATCCGCCACCTGATAACATTGTGGACCATTTCGCTGAATCTTTAGACGTAACATCTACTGGATTGGAATTGATTGTAAGTCCTAGCGTTGTTACTTCGCCGATTAACGTTTTGCTGGAATATGTTCCGGAATATAATTTTACTGCTTGTTCGTTGCCCTTATTTGCCATTTTTTACCCCTTCGTATTTATTATTTTAAATCGTATGACCCCTTGCATTATTATGGCATCATTTGAGTCATCTATAAAAATGTCTGCTAGTCCATCCCATGAACATAAGACAAAGCTATTTGTTTCTAAACTTAGCGTTTGTCTATGTAGTAAGGCATGTACTCTATCAAGTATAGCAGATACCTTTTCCTTTGTGCCATCATTTGAAAAAATATTTAGTGTTAAAAATGTTTCTGTGCCGTCTGTGTTCTTGGTGTCGAACTTTTGAGAACTAAGAGAAGATAAGGCAATATATGGGAATGCTGGCTCATCAATAAGTCTTGGGTTCTCGACTATTGAACTTGAAGAACCAAGCAAAGCCCCAAGGCTTGCGTCATTGTTTAACGTGGTAAATATGGCCTTTTGAATATCAAATAATGCAATCGTCATTTTTTATTTTTATTCTTTTCTATGCTTTCAGTAACATTTTTAGATATTACTTGAGATATGCCCTTTATAATATTTTTTTTGTTTTCTTTGAATGTTCGAAACATAAACGGGCGGGCTTGCATCTTTGAAGTGCCAAACTCTAAATGTCTTGCGTATTTTTTATTACTGCCAACTTTAAATTCTAATTTTTCGGTTAAATCTTCTTTATATATTGACGAGACAAGTTCGCCGGTATCCGTTTTTGGGTACTCACCTGGAGCAGATGATTGGTGGATTACGCTTTTTTTCTTATATGTGCGCCCTGTCCTGCTCCCTTTGGCGATGTTCTTTCTCATGGCTGTTTGTAATATTTTCGATTGGGTGGTGATCTCTGCAATAATTTCCGGCTTACATGTATTAATAATAGCTTCTAATGACTTTTTAAACCCGATAGTTATTGAAACCGTAGTAGTCCCCCCGCTATTAGACATTATTTTTTTTCTTTTTCTTTTTCTGTCTCTTTGGCTTCTTTGAACTTTTTATCAAAAAAAACAAAAAATGGGGATGCCTCTTTATATTTTAGCTCTGATAATGCGTTTAAAATTTGCTCGTGTTCTTCTTTTGTTATTGTATACATGGTTTCACTCCTTTTATATACTTACATTATACTTTTTATTTTCCACCGATTCAATTTGCATAAACTTACCACGCTCCTCAATGTTAATAATGGAACGGATAGCAAAAAAACGATCTCCAAACCGTATCAAGTGGCCGATATTTAAAGGGCTATAAAATCGGGTAGTGATTGTGTGCGTTGTCTGGTCGCTTGCCCCTAATGCCTCATAGAGTGGGTTGGTTGTCTTAGGTGTTATTTTTGCCCATAAGCTAGTTACTACTGTATGCGACTTTGTGACCTTACCACCTGCTCCAATAGTAGAGGAGTAATCAATAATATCGATGCGATGTTTTAAGTCTTTCGTTGTAATATCGCAACACTTCATAGAAAAGTCTTTTTAATTAGCCCTAATGCATTTCTAGTTATTGGGCTGTTAAGGTTTGCCGGATCACAATCGCCCCGATGTTCAAACCGATACGCCGCCTCTTCTAGTACATACTGTTTTATCATTTGGGGAACGTCACCGGCTGACCCATACCCTGCCACAAATTCAATTTCAACGCCGTCAACGGTTCT
>Ga0222718_10005295_pt1 | contig 10498 bp, 7 predicted proteins | sample C33_27DmetaG_FD_165045 | JGI IMG/M metagenome (GOLD analysis project Ga0222718, IMG submission 165045) | Estuarine water microbial communities from San Francisco Bay, California, United States - C33_27D | ecosystem: Environmental > Aquatic > Marine > Unclassified | place: USA: California... | reverse complement strand
GTTTTGGCACCTGTGCTTCAACGTATTTCAGATTCTCAACTGTCACTGTGCCCTTGACTTCTAGGTCATTTTTAATTTCTATCTTGTCATTGTTGACTGTGATCTGTACGGATTCCGCCTGATCCTTGATGCCCGTGCTGTTGAAATCTGTGATCCTGCCACCGTGTATGGCATCACCGCTGATAGAATTTTCGTAAACGTCCAACTGTCTGACATCGACACGTTTCTCGGCCACTCTCTCGATCTTGTTGATGGGTAATAGTGTCATATAATGAATATTTATGGTTGATCAAGGTCGTTGTGTTTATTTGGTAAATACCAAAGTAGTATTATGGCAATTAACAGAATAAGTGGTGATATATTAGAATCGAACCTGATAAGGAGTTCGGACCTTGCCTTCAACACAGATTTATTATACGTAGATGTATCCAACGGCAGGATAGGTGTAAAAACTGATTCACCTGGTAATTTTGCACTAGACGTAAACGGAAACACACGTATACAAGGTAATCAAACAGTAACCGGTGACCTTATTGTACAGGGCACGACCACAACAATAGACTCACAACAGTTAGTTGTAGAAGACAACATAATCACAATCAACGAGAACTCTTCTGGTGATACCGATGCTGGTATCATGATCAACAGGACAGCGGCAAACAATGCATTATTCATTTGGGATGAAACACTAGACAAGTTTCGATTTGGTACAACCACTCAGGACGGTTCTACAGTCACTGACTACAGCAATCTCACACTGGCCAACATACAAGCGGCATCTCCGGTTGCCAACGACGACGTCACCACAAAACAGTATGTTGACGGCGAAATAGCCAGCGTATCTTCCGGTGGTGTAACTGGAGACAACGTTGAACTAAGACTACCAACAGACTCCACATTCGGTGATGGTGCTTACCTCGGTCTGGCATCAGACACCACTGTCACCGACGCAATCGATGAATTGAACGAGGTGATGGGAAACGTGCAGGACGGTACATACATCAAATCTGTTTCTTTTGTTTCTGACGCGACATCAATCAGTTTGGACGACACAGTGACTTTAACAATCACAACCACACCAACGGCAGGTGCCAACACGAGATATACAATCACCTGGGGTGATGGAGACGAAACAACAGGCACGTCGGACTCAACACCCAGTCATACCTACAATTCAAACTCAGGTTCACCATACACTGTGGTAGTAAAAGCGTTCGAAAACGATGCCAACACAGCAGACTCCGCCGGCAGTTTCGCAACGTCAACTAGATCTAATTACATCACTGTGGCGACTGCTGAACCGGTACCGGCATTTGCGATTTATGCCGCCGCAAGTGGTGGATCACCTATCACCACAGCGGACACGGGTAACACAGTTTATCTGCAAAATAACACAACCAATACCGGTGGTGCGACAGTGACGTATGATGTTGATTGGGGTGACGGCACGGAAGATGCCATAAGTGGCGACTCAGGAGTTGCAGGTGGTTCCAGTCTCAATAGTGGTACACGTCTAGCTCACACCTACACCAACGCATCTGGAGATGACGGTAGCACAGTTGCAGGAACCGGAGCAGGTGATACCAAGTATTCAATAAGATTAAGACTTTTGACGCACAGTACGGCGGACCCAGCAGTCATTCCAGCAAGTACCAGCAGTAACTTCGAAGTGTACTCAACACACACTCCTAAGATAGACATAGCGGACTCAACGTTAAGAGGTGTCAACGAGGAAGGCACTTCAGGTTTCCCTGTTACATTCATAAATGGTACGGATACAGCACCAGGAAGCAACACAGACTTCAGTGCTACACAATTTTATCAATGGGACTTCACAGATGACTCAACGCAGACCAATGTCAACATCGGATCTGGTTCATCAGGAGACACAGCGCAGACGATATCTAAGACTTTCGGGTTCACACAGACAGGCTCAGGAACACAAGGAACAACAACCACGTATCCTGTCAAACTAGTATTGAACAATGGACACACCACAGGCACGTTCGAAAGTGAGATCACAAACATCGTAGTTGAACCCGATGTGCGGGCAAACATCGCCGGTACGGCGGTCACAGTCAACACTGGGTCGGGAGACAACAGCCTGTCATTGTATGACGTCACGGACCTAGATGGTGCGAACAGGGCTCTTGCAAGATTCACCAACACTTCTCAAAATGCTGACAATTATGAGTATGATTTCTTTGATGACTCGAGCTCGATCACAACAGTTGGCGAAGACGGATCAACAGCAGGAACGATAGGAGCGACCCTTGACAAGGATTACTCAGGTACCTCGGCTGGTAACATAAACTTTAGGTTCAGGGCATCTGGGACACCTGACACGATAGCACAGGACGATGAAGAAACGGTAACATTCGCAATGAAATCAACACCAAGTGCACCAAATGGCCTTAGCAGTTTCAGTTTGACATTGGCGGATTCGGCACAAGGAACAAATCCACACCTGTGTGCTGGTTTCACTGACAACACAAGCACAGCAGACACACTATCGGCAGGGACTTCGCTGGAATCTTCAACAGCAAGAAGATACACAACAACTAGTACAATCGACACAGCGGTCATGAATGGCTTCCTAGTCAATGATGCTAACGGAACAGGTTCAACTGTTAACCAAACAGTGACAGCATCAATCAACGCCAGTGCCAGTGGCGCAAGGACGTTCACCACAACTGAAGGCGGTGCCAACAACGGAACATTCACTAAACTGGTTACATCAGATCACAAGGATTATGATGAAGTGGATGCTTCATATCCTCAGCGTCTATATTTGGTTGCTGATGCCAAAATTACACAGGATCTAGCAGACTACTCAGTTGGATTGAGTGCTGAAAGATTAGAAAGTAGTGCTGGTGGTAACACAGGTTACGTACACGTCCTCAAAGACGATATCACTGCAACTCCTACCACAACGATAGGTACAATAGCAGAAGGCACAGCAGGAACTAAGCGTTATGTTTCAGGTGTGCCATACTACAACACAGGTTCACCAACTGTGACTGTCACAGGAACCACAGTAGCGAACTTTACAGGACAGGCGTATCAGGATGCCTCAGATCCACACGAGATTGATCCAGGAACCAGCCAGGAATCAACATCAGGCAACGTGATTTCAGCAACTGCTTACACATATGCTAACGTGGACGGAGCAAGTTCTATGTTGACTGGTGGAATACCAAACACAGACACAGGTGTAAGTTCAGCATACACACTGGGCACACTTACACAATCACTTACAAGTTCAAGCGTAAGGGCAGTGCAACAAATTAAAGCAAGGAGTAAGAACGCAAACGGTACAGGATCTTACTCAGAGAGCACAACAAAAATTCAAGTATACACAGCATCATTGCTTACTCTAGACAATGAAGCAGGTGGTATTACTGTATCAGATTCACTAGGCGCCGGCTTCGATGACGACGCTGTGAGAATAAGCGGATTTGGTTCGCTGTCAGGTGACACACCGTCACTTAATGATTCTTCAAATGCCAACTACTACACGGATCACGCATGGTCAGGTGCAGTCACCGTGGCAGGAACCAATGAAGCGATTTCAAGATTTGGAACGATCAAACATTTCACCACAGACCTAAGTTCAGGATACCTACCTGCGGGACCAGACCTTAACACTGGACGTTCGGGCGCACAATACTACAACTTCGCGTTCAGGAGAACCACGATGGCCAACTTCACTGTGAGACTGACAGGAACTGTGTCAGGTTTCTTCATAGCGGCACCAGGCACTGCAATAGATTCAGCATCTGGATTGAACGGATGGTTGGACGCTGGTATCACTTACGGTGGTTCAGGTGTGCCAGGATCAGATACCGGCAACGGCGGAAACGGATCAAATGGTTGTGCGTTCACATCGGGAGACAGAATTATTGACGGTACCAGTTATTCCAACCAAACATTTACGCTGACGCTGGGTTCAGAAAACGCCACAAATGCTACAGGGAATAATGTACTGATCAGGATTAAACTAGAATCGGGAGACAGTATAACAGCACTGAGCATTGAGTAATGGCAATAACTGACGCAAAAAAAGTAGATTACCTTTGGAAGAAATTAGGTTACGGTGCCACCAAGACGGACACCAACGCATTAAAGAAAGCACCTAACGAGGCCATAGCATCTCCACTACTACTAAGGGGTGACAACACTTGGAACCAAGCATCAAGCATTCCAGGTACGATGCCGGGTTCGAGTGCAGGAGTGGTCACGGTGTATCCAACTGGCACACCAAACGAGACCACAGCAGACGGTACATCAACAGCCAACAGGACCTGGAAGACCGGACTGACCGATTGGATTCCACCGGAGATAGGTTCAACATATCAAGTGAAAGTGTACATACACACATCAGGAGATGCGGGCAATGCCGCTTCATCGGGAGACCAGGTGTTCGCCACAGGATCAGGCAACAACGACGAATGGTTCTTCGACTACCAGTCCGGCGTGTTACACTTTATTGGTTCAAACCTACCAAATGGGGTAGACTTCACTGGCAAGAGTGTGTACATATCAGGTGGTAGATACACAGGCACAAAAGGCTTACAGAACCTGTCTACTACGACAGGAAACACAGAATTTGTCACTAACAACATCGGAAACATAGTGACCAATGCGGACATGACGTTCACCACACAGGGAACAGGCTTGTTCGACTTCAACACGACGACGGGTGTGGTCGTTCCAACAGGAACAACTGCCCAAAGACCATCGGCGCAGGAAGGAATCATACGCTTTAATACTACAACTGGCAAATATGAAGTCTCCCTGGACGGTTCGACCTATACCGCGTTGCGTACGGAGGCCGCGGCATCTTCCATAACCAAGGACGTGTTCACTGGTGATGGATCAACGACATCATTCACCATGACAGTGACACCTTCCAATGCCAAGAACATCATAGTGTACGTTGACGGTGTGATGCAAGAACCAACACAGAACTACACCATAGCATCTGATGTGATGAGTTTCACGGGCGGTGCAGATGGAAGCACGATCGAGGCACCACACTCGGGTGCGAGGATAGTCGTGATGCACGGTTTCGCTGATTAATCTATGACGACACCCTTGGGTGTGTAAAGCAATCTATGTTTGATGAATTTCTGAGAGAACAGATTGTACCTGCCGATCTCACGATCTAGTTCGTAACCTATGGTGGCCTGTTCTAGTATGAAGTTGTACACATCAGGACCAGACTCAAATCCCACGTTGAAACCCTTCATGTCGTGTTCGTTGCTGATCTCGTAATTGTCACTGCATAACGCCTTGCAGAAATTCTCCACTTTTGCCCTGTGGCCGTTCATGGTCTCAACGATGTCGGGCCTGTCCTTGAGTTGCTCAAGGCCCCTGTTCCTACAGTGTCCGGGCCATAAAACCTTGACGATGTAGTTAATCTTCTTTTCTGTCATCTTTCAACTTCTCCATGTCCTTGAACAGCACACATTCAGCGTTGCCACAGAAATCCAGTTGCTTTGTTTTCGGAGGATTGCACAGGAAATAAAATTTTAAATCAGGATGCAACATAATGATGCTACGCAGATCCTTCAATATCTTAGGATCAGATATGTCATAGCCTACCAACATCAATTTCTTGTTGCACAGGCCCACCGCTGACAGCAGGGCCAGGGTCTGATCAGATGTGTTCACATCCAGTTGTAGATTGAACTGCGGCGATATGGGCGGGAAACTGTGTACAGCGTCATAGAACACGTACTTCTTGTACAACTCTGGTGTCGTGATGCACTGCACAGGTGAAGGTCTCTGCTGAAGATACCACAGTAAGTTCTCTTCCTCCCGCACCCAGACATAATTTATGTGAGACAATGAAAGTGTCTTGTTGTCCACTGTGATGATCGGGCCATATTCTGCTAGTTTTATGGGCGAAATTGCCACTTTGTTGGTGCCAAGAACAGTGATGTAGTCGTGTTTCTTCATAGGTATGGGTTATTTAACGGTGCTAAACACACACAATAACATAAATACCAGTAGTTTTGCAAGACACAATTATCGATAAGGGGATAAAACAATGGCAATAGGACGAATAACAGGACAGATGTTATCTGCCAACCTGGCTAGATCAGGTACGGATCTAACATTCGAAACAAATTTATTAGCCTTAGATGTATCAAACAGCAGGGTAGGTATCGGAACGGCTTCGCCAGCAACCACACTACACGTATCTGCCACGGATGCACTGAGACTACCATCAGGAACAGACGCACAGAGACCGGGTTCACCAGCCAATGGTGACATCAGGTACAACTCAGACCAGACAACGATCGAGGGTTACGCCAATGGTGGATGGGCCAACCTGGCATCAGGTACTGAGCTTAAGGACGCTGACGAGGACACAAAAGTCAACGTTGAGGCATCAGCGGATCTTGACGAGATCCACTTCGACATAGCGGGCACACAACGAGGTAAGATCTCTGCCACTACGGTGGAATGGGGTGTCACGGGCATTTCAACAACAGCATCAACAATCACGGGTCTAACCACTAACGGTGACATCACTTTGACTCCAAATGGAACAGGTAAAGTGATAGTGACGGACGGTACTACATTACAGACCAACACAGCGGACATCAATGGCGGTGCCATTGACGGTGTAACGATTGGTGCGGCTTCGGCGGCGACACACTTGAATGTTAGCGGTGGTACAGTTACGATCACTGACACAGGCGGTGACGGAACCATGGACGGTGTGATCATCGGTGGTACTACAGCGGCGGCCGGATCATTCACATCATTGAATGCTTCAGGTAACGCTGTCATCTCAGGTGACTTGACGGTAAATGGTACTACGACAACCATTGATTCAGAAACACTAACTATTGAAGATCCGCTTTTGACATTAGCGAAGAACAACTCAGGTGGAGCGGCCAACACGTTTGACCAAGGTCTATTCTTCAACAGAGGATCTGATGACAACGTGTCATTCTTATGGGACGAATCAGAAGATCAATTCGCATTCGCGGTCACATCAGGTGAGGATGGAACAACAGCAGGTGCGGTAACTATCGATTCTTATGCTAACTTAAAAGCCGGTGTTGGTACATTCACAGATGTGGAGACTGCATCAGTATCAGCGGCTGACGGCACAGAAGCGGCCACGATAGCAAACTCAACAGGAGTCATGACTATCGCCAGTTCGGTGCTCACAACTTCTGACATCAATGGCGGTACGGCAGACAACGTAACCATCGGTGGTTCAACTGCGGCGGCAGGTACTTTCACCACAGCGATTGCGGCAAACATGCAATCAGGTACGTTGAAAGCGAATGACGGAACAGCGGCCATTGCCATTGCTGACTCAACAGGAGCAGTCACAATTTCAACTAATGTAGAGCTAGACGGTGGAAACGTTACGATCAACGAGAGTTCAGCAAGTGTTGACTTCAGAGTCGAATCAAACGGTGACACACACGCACTATTCGTGGACGGTTCTGAGGACCATGTTGGTATAAGAACAAGTTCACCAGCGTATGACCTTGACGTGTCTGGATCAACTGATGCACTTAGATTACCGGTAGGTTCAACACTACAGAGACCAACTGGTGCTACGGGTATCATCAGGTTCAACACAACTACTGGAACATACGAAGGTTGTGCGGATGGATCCACTTTCATCGAGTTTGCTACGGCTGGAGCGGCTCCAACTTTCACTAAGGAATCGGCAACAGGTGACGGGTCAACGACCACGATCTCTGGTTTCTTCAGCTCTGAGCCGGAATCAGCGAACAACGTTTTCGTTTACATCGACAACGTATACCAAGAACCAACAGAGAACTACTCAGTATCTGGTACGAACATAACATTTACTTCTGCCCCTCACTCGGGTGCGAGGATATTTGCTATCACAGGTGCTGACAACACTTCATTGGTCACAGGTGGTGTTGCTAGATCAGAGACAAGTGCTGTGAACTTCACATCATCAGCGACAACTATCATGAGTTTCAACGCGGCGACATACAGATCGGCGGAGTTGTTCATTCAGTTACAGGATACTGCTAACACTGAATACTCAGCGATGAAGGCCGTTGTTGTACACGATGGTTCTACTGCATACATCACTGTATCTAGTATCACTAACAGTGGTTCAACTGACTTGGCAACTATCAGTGCAACGCATGATGGTTCAAACACTGTCAACGTACAAGCAGTGAGCACAGGTGGTCAGACAGCGGCCAAAGTACATTACTCACTAATGTCGGCGTAAGGCAAAACTAGTACCCTAGAGATAATTCTAAACGCCCTAATGGTAAATACTACTGTTAGGGCGTTTTTTTACGACCTGACTTTATATTAATGTAAATCATAAGGGATATATGGAACTATGACAACAAGAAACTTTAGAGTACACAACGGTATTTCGGTTGGTGATATTGTAATATCAGCCGCCAACGGTACCATCACAGGTCTGTCTACAGCGGCACCAAGTGCTGACGGTGACACGGCCAACAAGAAATACGTTGACGACCAAATCAACACAATTTCAACAACATCGATCACGACAGACAGTGATGCGACAAGCGCCGTAGTTAGTGGAACAGGTGCATCAGGTGCCTTTGTTGTTACTGCAAACAGTAACACGGAGTTGACCGTAGACGACACAGGTGTGAGGGTACACGGCAACTTGACAGTTGACGGGACAGAGACCATCATCAACACAACAACACTTTCAGTTGAGGACAACATGATAGAAGTCAACAGGAACGTTTCTTCAAACGCAGGTATGCCAACTGTTTCGGGTGTTAAAGTGAACAGGGGTGAAGGTTCATCAGCAACAGAAGGAGATCTTTTCTGGGCGTGGGACGAATCATTCGCAGACGACGGAACGACTACTTTCGGTAACGCGGGTGGTGCCTGGACTGCATTCAGATCTGCAAACCAAGAAGTGGACGCATTGGTGGACATCAGGGCCAATGTTGTACACGCCTTATCAACATCGGCACAGTACGCGGACGTTGCCGAGCGTTTCGAAGCAGACGCTCCAATGACAGCAGGTGCAGTAGTAGAAGTAGGTGGATCAGCAGAAATCACAGAATCAACTTCAGAAATGTCTGAAAATGTTTTTGGTGTCATCTCTGACATGCCAGCATACGCCATGAACGCGGCGGCAGGTAACAACGACTCACACCCATTCGTAGCAATGACAGGCAGAACACCAGTTAGAGTTACAGGTGCTGTGACAAAAGGTCAAAGACTTGTTACTTCAAGTGTTAAAGGTTGTGCTAGAGCAGTGGCGCAAGGTGAGTCAATCTCTCCTTTCAACGTTATTGGTAGAGCATTAGAAAGTTCAACTGACGCAGGTATCAAATTGGTAAACTGTGCAGTGAGAACAAACAACTAATAAATATTCATACTTTTTAGTAGAACAAAGGGCGGTAGAAATATCGCCCTTTTTTTTTGCACGATAAATATGGGTACATTATGCCACACAGTAAGAAAGCCGGGAAATCAATCATAGTCGAATGGGTTGAACAACTTAAATCTGAAAATAAACTTGTCCATAAAGCGGCAATGGACATCGGTCCAGGAGAAGGTGCATACCTAAACTGGCTGAAACACAAATATCAACCAGGTGGTGACAAGTATGAAACATCGAAACAGAATTGGTTGAGCAATGGAGGGCCTTTGGCAGACAGCAAATGGACTGGCGTCGAGATATGGGCACCATACGTTGACGAATTCAATCTCAGAGATAGGTATGACACAGTGTTGATAGAGGATGTGAGAAAATTAAATTACTCGGGCATCGGCAAATTTGATGTCACTATAGCGGGAGATGTGTTGGAACACATGACCAAAGAAGACGCAATTGATGTTGTCAAAAATATCCTGGAAGTATCCACGTATCTTTTCATCAGCATTCCTATAATTCATTACCCACAAGGCGAGTCACATGGCAATCCATACGAAGCACATGTCAAAGACGACTGGAGCCATAAGGAAATGATGGACACCTTCCCACAAATCGTCAAGCACAATGCTGGCAGACGTGTGGGTGTCTATATGTTGACAAACCGAAAATGACGAAAAGACTTGTGGTATCCGGTTGTAGTTACGGAACTGTGTATTCAGACATTTCCCAAGAACTCAAAAAACTCTTTGGTGTAGATGAAATTATAAATCTATCAAACCTGGGAGGATCGCCTGATCGTCAAATGAGGGTCGTGATTGAGTGGATCGCACAGAACGGCAATCCTGATATGGTGATAATGCCCGTGAGTTATGCTTATAGATTTGATTTACCCATAGCGGAAAAACTAGATCCATTACACAACAAACACTACAGGTGTGTTTGGCACATGGACATAGGAAAAAATATTGCTCCCAGACCCAAACCCATAGATGTAAAATATCAATCAGCACTTGAAACTTATCTCAAGGTAGGTGCAATAATTCATGAAAATGAGTATCCTGCACATGACAACTTGTTTACACGATTACTAACATTCCAGGCATA
>Ga0222718_10005294_pt1 | contig 10501 bp, 9 predicted proteins | sample C33_27DmetaG_FD_165045 | JGI IMG/M metagenome (GOLD analysis project Ga0222718, IMG submission 165045) | Estuarine water microbial communities from San Francisco Bay, California, United States - C33_27D | ecosystem: Environmental > Aquatic > Marine > Unclassified | place: USA: California... | reverse complement strand
GTAGATTCAAGAATTCCACAGCTTGATGACAGGACCATGACAAATCCATGACATTTGCCACGAATAGAGAAAGCACTTGTCAGTGACTACATTCCTGACGAAATGACGGCGTGGCCTCCTCAATCAGCCTCTGGAAACGACTTCGATTCCGCATCGAAGCGCTCGGTGTTCGTGCCATGGCACGAATCCTTCCAGTCCTCCCTCGGAAGGGACTCCTTCATCTCGCGCATGGCCTGAGTTTCCTCGCCTACCGCATCGATCGACGAGGCCGGGGCATTGCAAACGAGAACCTACGGATCGTTTTTCCTGACAAAGATGCAGCGACACGCACTCAACTGGTCAAGGGCTCCTATTTTCATCAGACAAAGAGCGCTCTCGATCTGATGTGGGCACCACGCAACCTTTCTGCTAGTAGCTCTGCTAATCTGGTGAAGTACACATTCGAAGATCGGCAGGACTTTGAGACGATCGGCGATGATGCTGCCATCTGGGTGACCCCTCATTACGGGACATTCGAGTGGCTCTCCATGGATTGGTCACTGCATCACGACAAAAAGCCATTGATCGTGGCCGAGGATTTCCGGAACCCTGCCCTGACTCCAATATTCACTAAGATTCGCGAGTATTCGGGCATTACAATCATCCCCCAAGAGCGCGCGATGATGCGGCTTCTCAAACACGTGAAGCGTGGAGGACAGACCGCCTTTCTAACTGATCTGCGGGTTAAGCCGAGCAAGGCTTCCACGATCATTGAGTGCTTTGGATTCAAGACCAGCGTGACCATTCTTCATGCCTTCTTGGCGAAACAGACGGGGGCTCCAGTCATTCCTGTGATCTGTTTGCCTCAGAGCGATGGGACCTATCACTTCCACTTTCACCGCAGATTAGCTATCGGGGAGGACGCAACGCCTCAAGAGATTGCCCAGCAATGCTGGGACGTTTTTGAGCATACCATCCGAGATAATCCTGCGCCCTGGATGTGGATGTACAAGCATTGGCGTTACCTGCCGAAGGATCGCCAGATTACCTACCCATCGTATGCGTCTCATTCAAAAGCCTTTGCGAAAGTCGAAAGTGAATTGGAGAATCAAGCATGACTAGCAATCGACTTCCCACCCTCGGCTTTGTTGGCATTGGCGTCATGGGCCGGTCCATGGCCGGTCATCTTCTGGAAGCTGGATACCCTCTTCACATTTACAATCGCACCCGTTCCAAAGCTGATGCCCTTGTATCTCAAGGGGCCCGTTGGCAAGACTCTTCGGCCGACGTGGCCAAGGCTTCTGACATTGTCATTACGATCATTGGATTCCCCACCGACGTGGAAGCTGCCTATTTAGGGCCGGAAGGCATCATCGCGAATGCCAAGCCTGGGAGCATCCTAATCGACATGACGACATCCAGTCCAAAGCTTGCTCAACAGATCGCCGAGGCTGCAAGTGCTCTTCAGCTTCAGGCGCTTGATGCACCGGTATCGGGCGGAGATCTTGGCGCTCGCGAGGCGCGACTGTCGATCATGGTTGGCGGCGAGGAATCTACTTTTGATCAGGTGAAACCGATCTTTGAGGTGATGGGCAAGAATATCGTCTATCAGGGGCCCGCTGGCAGTGGGCAACACACGAAGATGGCCAATCAGGTCGCCATCGCCTCCGGCATGCTCGGTGTCTGCGAGGCTGTGGCTTACGCAGAACGCTCAGGCTTGGACGCCAATCGCGTTCTCGAAAGCATCTCCTCAGGGGCTGCAGGAAGCTGGTCGCTCAGCAACCTCGCCCCTCGGATCATTAAAGGCGACTTCAATCCTGGCTTCTTCGTGAAACACTTTATCAAGGACATGACCATCGCTCTCCAGGAAGCGGACGACATGGGGCTCGACTTTCCAGGGCTCACTGCCGCGAGAGAGGCCTACGAGAAACTGGCCGCCTCTGGAGGCGAAGACCTGGGAACCCAGGGTCTTTATAAGCTGTATCAAGCTAGTGAATAGAAACCGGGACCGGGGCGCTTGACAGACTTGCGGCTCGCCCGTAGAGAACGCCTCCCAACACAACAGCAACTATAGAAGACCATGGCTACGATTGATATTATTCTGCGCGAGAAGATTGACGGACTAGGAGCTGAAGCGGACGTCGTCGGCGTTCGTCGCGGTTACGCTCGTAACTTTCTCATCCCCACCGGCAAAGCCATGGAGGCGACCACTGCCAACAAATCTCAGCTTGAGAACCTCAAGCGTTCCCGTGCACAGCGCGAGGCCAAAGAGCTTGACGAAGCCCAGGCGATCGCCGCGAAGGTGGCGAAAGTCCGCATGAAGTTGACGATTGCTCTTGGCCAGGGAGGCAAAGCTTTTGGCTCCATCACCACTCAGCAACTTGCGGAAACACTTTCTGATCGTGTGAAAACGACGATCGATCGTCACCAAATCGTGTTGGATAAAGCGATCAAGACGACCGGCAAGTTCGAGATTCCCGTGAAGCTTCATCCGGAAATCAGCTCCAAGTTGCGCCTCGAAGTGACCCCTGAAGAGACTGCCGAAGAAGAGGCGGCTTCCTCCAAGTAGTCGCGCCAGTTCATTTTAAGAAGCGAAGAGGCTCTGGGCGAAGGCTCAGAGCCTCTTTCGTTTCTGCTTTGAGTCGTCAGGAGTTTGCTAAAGTTTTATAAAGTTTAGCAATCCACAGCCGAGTTTCACGTGGTCCTCGTCTTGCGTAATCGCGCCCGTGGGATTCATATAACGGCTATATGTTTGGCGAAATTCGGAATCCTCAGGGCGAACTGTTAGAATACGATTACCTAAAGGGCGCGGAGGGCGATGCCCGTCTTGTGGTCTTGGGCCACGGTGTCACTGGAAACAAGGACAGGCCGGTCGTGAAGGGATTGGCTGCGGTTCTTCAACAAACCGGTATTGCGAGCCTCACCTTTTCATTTGCTGGGAACGGTGGCTCCGAAGGCCAGTTCACCGATTGCACGGTGACGAAAGAAGTGGCCGATCTCGGGGCCATTCTCGACGCTGTGAGTGGTGACGGGCGTGTCCTCGCATATGGCGGGCACTCCATGGGTGGTGCTGTCGGAGTCTTACGCGCCTCCGGCGATGATCGAATCAAAGTCCTCCTCTCACTCGCGGGCATGGTCGACTGCCACAAGTTTGCACAAACTGAGTTTGGCGAAGAGAAATCAGGTTTCATGTGGGAAGACGAGGATTGTCCGCTTTCTACCACTTACATGGATGATATGGCCTCCATCGGTACCATCGTGGATCGTGGCAGTGAGATTAAGGTTCCTTGGCTCCTACTTCACGGCACTGAAGATGACGTCGTTCTGATCCAGGACTCAATCGATATCGAGGCCAAGGCCGCTTGTGAGCACAAGTTTATCACGATCGAGGGCGCTGATCATAGTTTCTCAGAACATGCCGATCAAATGACGGAACCTGCCGTCGATTGGGTGAAGACGCATTTGAAATAGCCCATGGCGAAGTACAACGAAGACAGCATCCGGACCCTCGACTGGCAGGAACACATCCGCCTGCGTCCCGGCATGTACATCGGGAAACTTGGTGACGGAAGTACTCCAGATGACGGTATCTACGTCCTCGCCAAAGAAGTCATCGACAACTCGATCGACGAATTTGTCATGGGAAATGGCAAGCTCATCGAAGTGACGCTGGATGACGGAGCCATGTGGGTGCGCGATTACGGCCGCGGGATTCCGTTAGGCAAATTGGAAGATTGTGCGGCCAAGATCAATACAGGCGCCAAATACGATTCAGAAGCTTTCAAAAAGTCTGTTGGGCTGAATGGGGTTGGTATCAAAGCTGTCAATGCACTGTCATCTCAGTTCAATATCCAAGCCTTCCGTGAGGGCAAGACTCGTGATCTCGAGTTCAGTCGTGGCATCCTTAAGAAGGACTGCAAGCGATCCTACAAAACTGTTGAGCAGGACGGAACAGAGTTAGGATTTCGCCCAGACGAGAAGATCTTTAAAAACTACCAGTTCCAAACGGAGTATCTTGAGAAGATGTTCCGATTCTATTCGTACTTGAATACGGGGCTCACGATCAAATTCAATGGCAAGTCTTTCCGTTCCAAGAATGGCCTGCTCGATCTCTTAAATGAAACGCTCAGTGATGAGCCACGCTATCCCGTTGCCCATCTCAGTGGACACGATATTGAGATCGCGTTCACCCACGGACCTCAATACGGCGAAGAGTATTACAGCTTCGTCAATGGCCAACACACGACACAAGGTGGCACGCATCTCGCCGCTTTTCGTGAAGCCTTTGCCAAGACAGTGCGTGACTTCTACAAGAAGAAGTATGAGGCGGCCGACATCCGGGGTTCCATTATCGCGGCCATCAGCATTAAAGTGCAAGAGCCTGTTTTCGAGTCGCAGACTAAGACAAAGTTAGGCTCGACCCACATTGCTCCTGGCGGCGCCACCATCCGTACGTTTATCGGCAATTTCGTCGCGAAGGAACTCGACAACTACCTGCACAAACACCCTGAAGTTGCCAAGGCACTTGAGAATCGAATCCAGCAAGCAGAGCTGGAGCGGAAGGAACTCAAAGGCATTCAGAAGATGGCTCGAGAACGGGCGCGGAAGGCCAAGATCAACAACAGTAAGCTCCGCGACTGTCGTGTCCATTTTAATACGAAGCACAAACTTGCCGAACAGACGACCGTCTTCATTACCGAGGGCAACTCTGCCAGTGGCACGATCGGCAAAGCCCGCAGTGTCGATACTCAGGCGGTCTTTAGCCTAAAGGGGAAACCGTTGAATTGCTTTGGCCTGTCCAAGAAAGTGGTTTACGAGAACGAAGAATTCAATCTTCTGCAGCACGCCTTGAACATCGAGGACGGCCTCGAGGGACTCCGCTATAATCGCGTTGTTCTCGCCACGGATGCCGATGTCGATGGCATGCACATTCGCTTGTTGTTAGTGACCTTTTTTCTTCAGTTCTTCTCCGATCTGATCAAGCAGGGGCACGTCTATATTTTACAAACGCCACTCTTCCGCGTGCGGAACAAGAAGATCACTCGCTATTGCTACTCGGAGGAAGACCGCGTGGCCGCGATGAAAGAGTGCGGCAAGACTGCTGAAATCACGCGTTTTAAGGGTCTCGGCGAGATCGATGGCAAGGAGATGAGTGATTTCATCGGTTCTAACATCCGTCTTGACCCAGTCATCGTTGAGGCAGGTTCTTCGATCAACGAAATGCTCACTTTTTACATGGGCAAAAACACAGCAGATAGGCAGAAGTACATCATCGACAACCTCCGTGTTGAAGAGAGCTTGGACGCCGAAGAAGAGGACGAAGAGGACGAAGAGGCCATGGAGGAGGCCGTTTAGTCCATGGCAGGCTTAGAAACATCACTATCACATGTCGATGACATGTATGGAAACTGGTTCTTGGATTACGCTTCATACGTCATCCTTGAAAGGGCGGTTCCACACATCAATGATGGTCTCAAACCAGTGCAACGCCGCATTCTTCACGTGCTCAAGAGCATGGATGATGGGCGCCTCCACAAAGTGGCCAATGTTGCAGGCCGCGCCACCGCCTTTCATCCACACGGCAATGTCGCGATTGAGGATGCGTTGATTCAGTTAGGACAGAAGGGGCTCCTCGTCGATACGCAGGGGAATTGGGGCGATCCCTTAACCGGCGATCCTCCGGCAGCCGCACGTTACATCGAATGTAAGCTTTCGGCATTTGCACTAGAAGTCGGCTTCAGTCCGAAGATCACCGAGTGGCAAGCTTCGTATGATGGGCGAAACAAGGAGCCTGTCACGCTTCCGGTGAAGTTTCCCCTCGTCCTCGCACAAGGTATCGAAGGCATCGCCGTGGGGCTAGCTTGCAAGATTCTCTCACACAACTTTATTGAGTTGATCGAGGCCTCGATCGATACTCTGCGAGGAAAGAAAGTGAATGTACTTCCGGACTTCTTCTCGGGAGGCTTGATGGACGCCACCGAATACAACGAAGGTCTCCGCGGCGGAAAGATTCGTGTCCGTGCACGCATCGAAAAGGCCAAGAGGAATCTTCTGATTATTCGTGAAATTCCCTACGGCACGACCACCGTCGGGCTCAAAGCGAGCATCCTTGCTGCCAACGACAAAGGGAAGATCAAGATCTCCAAAGTCGATGATCTGACCGCCGAGAACGTCGAGATTCAAGTCACTCTCCCTTCAGGTACAGATGCTGATCAAGCCATTCAAGGCCTCTTTGCCTTCTCTGATTGCGAGGTTTCCATATCGCCCAACTCTTGTGTCATTGACGACAACAAACCAAGGTTCCTTTCAGTCAACGACTTGATCAAGGCATCTGCGTTTCACACCAAGGAGTTGCTGCGCCAAGAACTTGAGATTCGATTGGGCGAACTCGAAGAGAAGTGGCACTTTGCCTCGCTCGAGAAGATCTTTATCGAGAAACGGATCTACCGCGACATTGAGGAGAGTGAAACCTGGAAAGCGGTAATCAAGGCGATCGATAAGGGCTTAAAGCCTCACGTCAAGAATCTGCGCCGTATAGTTACGGAAGAAGACATTGTTCGACTAACCGAGATCAAGATTAAACGCATCTCGAAGTACAACAAGTTCAAAGCGAATGAACAACTCAAGGCCCTCGAAGACGAAATTGCTCAGGTCAATAAACACCTCAAGCAACTGACTCGTTACGCCGTCGCCTGGTTCAAGAACCTTCAGAAGAAGTATAGCAAAGGTCGCGAGCGCCGCACGGAGATCACCACTTTTTCAAAAGTGCAGGCGTCCAAGGTTGTTATCGCGAACGAGAAGCTCTTCCTAAACAAGTCTGACGGCTTTGTCGGCACGACGCTGAAGAAAGACGATCTGGTGGGGCCTTGCTCAAGTCTCAATGACTTCATTGTCTTTCGCTCAGACGGAACCATGACGGTGTCCAGAGTGGCTGCCAAAGTGTTCGTGGGAAAGAACCCTCAGCATGTCGCCATCTATCGCAAGGACACGCCAGTGTTTTATACCATGATCTACCGTGATGGCCGTGGTGGTGCCTGCTATGCAAAGAAGTTCACCGTCTCAGGAGTCACCCGTGACAAGATCTACGACCTGACACGTGGCAAATCGAGTAGTCGTTTGCTCTGGTTTGGAGTGCACAAAACGGAGGACGATACCAACTTTGTAGTACGGGCGCACTTCAAAGCTGAAGGCCTCCGGTTGCGCAATTTGTCGACCGACTTCGATTTCGGCTCATTGGAGACGAAAGCGCGCGGCGTTGTTGGGCTTCAGGTCACAAAGAAGCCTGTGCAGCGCATCGCCAAACCTCAAGGCTCCTAGGCTTATGGGATCGTTTCCTGCGATCCTTGTCGCTACTCTTCCGGTCTTCTTCATCATCGGTCTAGGTGCGTGGTTTCGCAACATTGGCTGGTGGCCAGAGGAAGCCGACCGCCCACTGATTCGACTGGTGATCAATGCCTTCTATCCCTGTCTCATTACCCACCATGTTCTTGGGAATCCTATCCTAAAGGATATGGGTAACCTCGCTTGGTCGGCAGGTGTCGGCTTCACGATCCCGTTAGTCTGCTTCGCGATCGGCCTTCTTGTGGCACGCTTGCTAGGCTTAAAACGTGGTTCAGGTGCTCACACGTTTGCCGTATCTAGTGGTATTCAGAATTATGGCTTTCTCCCAATCCCCATCATCGCTGCCTTGTTCACCGGTGAAGAAGCGACCCGATTGCTAGGTATTCTATTTATGCACAACCTTGGTTTAGAGATCGCCGTCTGGACGATCGGAGTTGCTCTCCTCCGCGGCAACATAGGCAACCCTTGCAATCACCTCGTCAATACACCCATTGTCACGATCGTCGTCTGCACTGTTCTGACCTTGACCGAGACCACCCAACTCATTCCGGCTCCATTCCATGGCGCCTTCGACCTGCTGGGGAACGCTGCTATTCCGATCAGTCTCTTCCTCGTTGGCGCTAGCCTCTATTCTGTCCACGGTGAAACCGAATGGCGAAACACCTGGAAGACGCCACTTGCGGCGTGTGGGCTCCGATTCCTCGTCTTTCCTGGTATCTTTCTTGCTGCAGCATTGATGTTGCCCATCAATATTGAACTCCAGCGCAATCTCATCATCCAAGGCACCATGCCCGCAGGAGCCTTTGTCGTCGTGCTGGCCCGACACTACGGTGGGCATGCCTCAACCGCAGGGCAAATCGTCATCGCCACTTCGTTAGTCGGTCTCGTGGCAATTCCAACCCTATTAACGCTTGGGTTTCGCTGGATTCACTGAGTTTCGGTCAAGAAATGATTGTCACTCTTCCAAGAGCCGCCCATAACCAGAGTTCAGCCCTTTCCCATGCCTGAAGATCCTCCATCCAAACGCCAAGTCTTTGTTGCAAGACTGAGCAGCACGCTAGTGCTGTGGGGCATTGTGACTGTTGGTGTCGTCCTCAAGCTTCCTTGGCTCTTCTTTGCCGTCGTCGGGTTGCTTGGCTTCCTTGCGCTCGTGGAAGTCCTCAAGATGTTTGGAGTGGATAGCAACAAACGCTATTACGTGTGGACACTGCTCATTGCTTTGGCCTACCTCGGCACCACCTACGAGCATTTCGCTTCGACCGCGCCCGGTCCAGCGAGGGCTGCTTGGGACCATCTCGATTTCTTTTACCTGAGCCTCCACCTATTTGGCTTGTTCACACTGACCCTTCTCCGTCCGCTTGAAGGTGAAAAGACATTGAAACTCCTGACCGGTAGCTTCTTCGGCCTCTTCTACACTGTCATTCTCCTCAGCTTCCTCAATCGTCTTCTGGTCGGGAACAATACTCCCCAGTTCTACCTCGTCTTGTATGTCGTTGCCGTGACTAAGTTTACGGACATGGGAGCCTACGTAGTGGGTTCTCTCATTGGGAAACACAAGATGATCCCTCACATTAGCCCCGGAAAGACCTGGCAGGGATTTGGCGGCGCCATCCTCGGAGCTTATGTAGCTGGCGGGTTGATCTATTTGCCATTTAAGAGTCAGTTTTTCGTCGAATCGAATCACCTTCTACTCATACTTCCGTTTATCCTAGCACTAGCAACGATTGTGGGTGATCTTGCGGAGTCCGTGCTTAAACGCTGTCTCGATGTGAAAGACTCTGGCCACATGCTACCTGGTATTGGGGGAGCGCTTGACCTGATTGATAGTCTCTGCTTTACCGCTCCGATCCTGTATCTCTACCTGGCACTCTTCACATGAGTTTGCGGAAGAAAGTCGTTCTGCTCGGTTCCACAGGATCCATCGGCACGAGTACCCTCAAGGTAGCACGCGACATTCCAGACAGGATTGAACTAATCGCACTCGCAGCAAATCGCAGTGTGGATGCACTCGTAACCCAAGTAGAAGAGAACCAAGTCAGACACGTAGCCCTCTGGAAAGAGAAGGCAGCAGAGATCGCAGCTACGCGTTTGGACAGCGGTGTCACGATTCACTCGGGTGAGCAAGGGCTCATCGAGCTCGCTCAGCTACCAGAAGCGGACATGGTGATCATCGCCATCATCGGCACTGCAGGCCTCCGCCCCGCACTCGCCGCGATTGAAGCGGGTAAAGACATCGCTGTGGCTAGCAAGGAGATCCTCGTCATGGCGGGCCAAGCCGTGATGAACGCTGCAGAGAAGCACGGCGTGAATGTCCTGCCGATCGATAGCGAACACAACGCAATCTATCAGTGCCTAGAAGCAAATCGTGACCGTGCTGAAGTTAGCCGACTTATTCTAACGGCCTCTGGTGGCCCGTTCCGGCAACTGCCTGCTGGTCAGTTAGCCGAAGTCACCCTAGAACAAGCACTCAAGCACCCCACTTGGGACATGGGAGCCAAGATCACGATCGATTCAGCCACACTCTTTAACAAAGGGCTAGAGATGATTGAAGCCCGTTGGTTGTTTCAGATCCCCATGCCGCAAGTCGATGTTATCGTGCACCCGCAGAGTATTGTTCACTCCATGGTCGAGTTTGTCGATGGCTCCATCCTAGCGCAGCTCAGCCATTCGGACATGTGCTTCCCTATTCAATACGCCGTCACCTGGCCGGAGCGCGTTGCCAATTCGTTAGAGCCCTTGGACTTCGCGAAACTCAAACAACTCGACTTTGAAGCTCCTCGGATCGACGATTTCCCCGCCCTTCGTTTGGCCCGTGAAGCTGGCGAAGCTGGCGGCACCCTTCCAGCAGTTCTCAACGCCGCCAACGAAGTCGCCGTCGACGCCTTTCGAAATCGCAAGCTAAGCTTTCCCGGAATCTGGCAAACTGTTGAATCGGCAATGGGGGAACACAACGCCATCACCGACGCGTCACTAGAGCAGATCATCGAGGCGGATGCATGGGCTCGGGAAGTCAGCCTTGCCAAGATCAACGGAAGCTCTCAAGCTCACTCCTAATTTTTTAAACCTCGTCAGCAGTATTTGTGGGTGGCTGGAGGCTCTGGAAGGCCTCCAAGAGTGTGAAATAGCGCAATTCGGTAGACTTCTTCACTACGAAAGCCGTAGGCCTTTCTTGTGACAACAT
>Ga0222718_10005293_pt1 | contig 10501 bp, 9 predicted proteins | sample C33_27DmetaG_FD_165045 | JGI IMG/M metagenome (GOLD analysis project Ga0222718, IMG submission 165045) | Estuarine water microbial communities from San Francisco Bay, California, United States - C33_27D | ecosystem: Environmental > Aquatic > Marine > Unclassified | place: USA: California... | reverse complement strand
TATTCTGAAGATATCCGTAGAGATGTTCTAGCATTCTCCTGCGTAATCTCTCCTCCGACATTTTATCTGAAATACAAATAGAATGTACTTCATAACCTCTTTCTATCGGTTGGAGGGTCAGACTTGCTACTACCTTTTTGTCTAGGAATACGATAAACTTGCTCCAACCTAAGTGTTTTATCATCCCTCTTTCCACAATTTTCATTTCTCTTCTCGTCAAACCCTCATCCGGAAAACACTTGGAAACTTGTTTTACCATATGGTTAAAAAACTTAGAACTTTGAAATAGTTCAAAGTTCTCTCCATCAACCATTAATATTTTTTCCGACATTTTTGGGAAAAATTATTTTTACAAATTCATTTCCAAAAATGAAGTTTCAAAAAAAATACTGAATGATGTCATGACACAATTACAAGGTGAATTGACGCAGCTATCAGATTATTCTGATTTACCCATGGAGGTTTACGAAAATCCTCCAATCGAGTCAGAGGCTATCAAACAGATAATACCTGGAGTAGAATTGGAGAATTGGTACACAGGCAGTCCTCCTCCCAAATTTGAGGAGGGAGAGAACGGATTTTTCAGTGAAACGGAGTACACTCTCGATGAAATTAATCAGGTAATCCGTGAGAGTGGAGAAATCCATTGTGCTGTGGAGAAAGAATGGCCTTTTGTGAAAAAGGAACTGACAATCATGTACTCTGAGTATAGTGATGGAGAACGTCTTCCGACTCGTGTTGCACATTTCAGGTCCAGCTGGATGGGGAGAGGTATATACCACGAATATGAACTTTGTTATGTATCTTTTTGGGCTGATTTATAAACACTAGAAGACTCCTGGTGTTAGTATTTTATTTTTGAGACTCGCTGGTTCGAGACCCCGGGACTATTGTCCAATTTTCTAAATAAATCCATATAATAATATTTAGAAATGTAAAAAATTGTTGTCCTCTAGACCCATCCACACTAGTGATTCCCTAAAGTGTCGAAGATCAAAATTGGATTCTAAAAACCCCTTATAGTATTCCCTTTCATCATGATCTAATTGAAAGCTTCTATGAAGACACCAACCAAAATCTATGACCGATACCTCTCCACTCTCATCGACAACAATGTTCCCTGGATGGAGATCCATATGAAGAACTCCTAACTGTCTCATCTCATCTATGATAAGATATATCTTATCATATAATTGATACCTATCTCCTTCGCCTCTCTCCAACCATTCTTTTAGTGTCACTCCACCATCCCTCTGAACCAACCAGTAGGTAACAGGAGAGAATTTTCTCTCCCCGATCATGTCTTCCAATGAGGGAGTCGTAACGGTACTCTTAGAACCACTACCACCTGCAGGGAAAATTCCCTCTACAGGATACCATTTTTTACCTTTGAGAATATCAAAGATCTCCAACTCCCGTGTTGGATTAATACCAGATATGAATGGAGTATCCTTCTCACTTTTTACTGAGACCATTTTCCAAACTCTTGGTGGAGGTTGAGGAATCCTATAATTATTCATGGTGTTTCCCACCTCCATCTTACCCATCTTGATTGGTTTGACTATCAACCGTTTTCCATGTTTCCACTGGTAGGAGATCAGATCACCTGAGATTCCAGCGGAATGAACTCTAGACTCCATGATCACCCTCTCCACTATTCCTTTAAATTTATCACTAGTGGAAATATCAGGAGTTCTTGGAACATAGATTACTGGTATCTCAGTATATTTTTGAGAAAAACTAGTGTACTCCTGACTCCCATGATACTCGTCAGCTATCAGTAGTAGGTCAAATCTTAATTTCTCCCAGTCCATCTCCTTACTAGTTCCATCGAAGGGAACCACTCTGTCCACCCACTTACAATTTTCTAGTATTGTTTTCCGGTGACTGTAGTCCAAGACCGGGGATCTTTTTTGCTTCACTCCAAGAGAATCAGTTACTAGACCAACTATTAGCGTGTCACAATAGCATTTCTTACAGGTTTCCAGGAACTGAAAATGTCCTTGATGAACAAGATCGAAAGTTCCAGTGGTATAACCCAAGACCATTTTTATTAATTTTAACTTTAGGATGTATTGGGAAATCCGATAATTAATTTGTTACCATCTCCTTTGGTTGCTGCTGGTTGGTTACTCTGGAAAACTGGGTCAAAATTCGGGTTACCATTCTGGATACCAACACAACCATCTGAAGTGTTTCCAGTATAGATTTGGTTGTTCGCTAAATTGGTTGGTGCGGAGGTTGGAGTGAACCCACTGTCAGCGCAAAAGAGAAGAGATCTTTGATAAAGTGAATTCAAACAGTTCTGTTGATTTGAAAATCCACCAGGCGGTATACTTCCATATCTTGTATTTAATGCTCCCTTGGGATACAATTGTGCATTACCCGCTGGAGGTGTTGCTGAATTAATTTGGAAACTTGGCACATTGTTTGCTGGAAGACCGTTGTGATCAAACTGAGGGGTCGCACTTGAAAAATTTTCACAAAAGAATACACTTGGTCCTTCACCGCTTATTGGAAAATATTTGTTCACATCCGGTCTGAAATAATAGTCTTCACAATTATTTGGGTTGGCTGTCAAACTTGGCTCGATACATGGACAATTAGTCGTTTGTTTTCCACTCTGATCACAATGTGTTTCCCATCTGATTTGTGACTGTAATAGTTCCTGATATGGGTCGTATTCTCCTCCTCCCTGACTTAATTCTTGGAATGTTACTGAACCGCTAGGTATGAGATTTCCAAAAATGGAAGAATTGTTCTTGTTTGTTGTCACCTTTGGAAGACCTGCTTGCGTAATGAGGGGGTTATAACTCTTATTATAACCGATGATTCCAAGAGTTTGTGTTTTTGGGCCATAAGAAAAACTGTGCAATCCAGTATCAACTCCTGTAGTACTAGAATCAGAACTATATGGAGTAAATGGACCGTCACTATTATTGAGACAGTGTTCAATAAGGCTAACAATATTATTTCCATTTGCTTGTGTAATAGGTCCTGGAGATGAATCTAAGTACCCATTGACATAAACAGAAACACCTAATTCACCTCCTCCGAGAGAGAAGTTACAACATCCTGTGCTTGTAGAGCCGGTGGGGAATGATGAAAAATCAGAAGCTGGCGGGGTGCCATATAGAATATCTAATTGAAATTCACTCACACCAGGAGTAGTGGGTTTATAGTAACCTATGTTTATTGTCTCTGGTGGAAGGGATTGAGGGAAATCGTTAATGGTGTTAATTTGGAGACCATCTGCCAGGGTTTGATAACCTTCACTACCACTACCTGGACACTTTAGTCTTGCAGGGCAACAATATGGAGTTGAAAATTTAACAGTATGAGCCTTATGGAGATAGTCTAGAGTGACAGGAACAAATAATAAAATTGAAATGACAAGGATAAAAAGTATCCATACTTTAAGATCTATATGATTGGCTAACTTCATTTTAATTAAAAAAATATTTAGATAACATAGTTTTTAATTAAATCCGATTGCTTTCATCGGTAATGTAGTTTCTTGACAATTTGGATCAACGCAAATGAGTGGAACACCAGTGTTTTTTGTTGATTGTGTGGCGCCATTCTGACATGTTGCATAAGGACAACCTTGTGAGGGTTTACTTGATACATCATTAAATTGACTTATTGCTTCTACCAGAAAGGCAATTACAACTCCCAAGATTATAAAAACCAATACTAACATAAAATTAAAAAAATTACTACTCAAATCAGCAACTGTCCCCTTTCCAATTCCTGTCACACCTATCATACCCTTATCCTTAACCCCTAGAGCACTTTCGATTTGACTTTTCAATTCTGGATTAGAAATATCTGCCATCTTTTTTTAATATAAAATTAAGTCTTAATAAAAAAAATGAAAAGGAGTTACCGTCTTCATGATTTTATCGAAGACTATCCAGATCAATATGATCCAGATATTCAATGGAAGATATCATGTAGGAAAGAATTTTTTGATCTACAGGGAGGAAAAAAAGAAAAACCTCCTGTCAAGGGAGAATTTTTCAAACATCAGGATATCATTCTCAGATATGGAAGGCAATATGATAGAATTTTTAATATTCATGAAACAGGAACAGGAAAAACAGGTACTGTTATTAATCTTGGAGAGTACTATCGGCGTTTTGAACCAGGAACAATAAAAAAGATTTATGCATTAGAACCAGGTCCACCTACTGTAGAAAATTTTAAAGATGATATTGTCAAACTTGCAGGAGACGATTTTTACAATGTTGATGTTTCTTCCGAATCAGATAAGGTGATTAGAGGAAATATCACTAGACAGATTAACAGAAATTATGAAATCACCACCTACCAAAGATTTGTCAAGGATGATCTCTCGGAGGATGCCATTCACGAGGTTTATGATGATTGCATCTTTTTTCTGGATGAGGCTCATAAGTTACGAAATCTAGCAGACTCTGGAACTGGAAAGGAACTCTCCAAACAACAGTTGAGTAAAATTTATGACTACATTTGGAGAGTTCTTCACACAGCTGACAGAATCAAAGTGATAGTAGCAAGTGCCACTCCTATGATTTTAGAAGTGAAGGATTTTGTTCCAATCATTAATCTTCTACTACCCTCTCATATGCAAATGCCTAAAATCAATAACAATACTTTCTATGAAAATCTTTCTCTTATCCAATTGGAGCCATATTTCAGGGGGATAATCACCTTTGTTAGGTTTCTAGATACAGGGATTACTGTTAGAAGAAAAGGAGAAATTTTTCATGAGTACAATCATAAAATTCCAGAGGTGGTTGGAAAAACAGAACAAATTAACTCTGTGGAAAAAGTGATAATTGGAAAGGAAATTGCTACCACTAGAGAGACTCAACCTTTTGATCATGTTTCCAATCAACCAGTCAACAGGGTCAGAGATCTAAGAATTCCATCTCAAATGGCTATCTATCCTGTGGAAATGAAAGGTATTCAATTAAAATCTTATAGAGAGGTGGAGATGATGAAAGTAGACTCCTTTCAGAGAAATGCAAGAGATGCATCTGTTTTTGTCTTTCCAGACGGTTCCTATGGAACCAAGGGGTTCATCAGATATGTGGAAAAAAATCAATTTGGAGAATATCAATTCAGAAAAAGAATCGTTGTCAAAGGAAACAAAATAACCCCTCTGAGTGCATATATAGATCCGGAAACTATGGATTCTACATTGGATAATTTATCTCAACTCTCTTGTAAATTTCATAATTTCATCTCCAGAGAACTGAAAAGATCAAGAGAACCAAGACCAGGAAACTCCTTTTGCTATCTGGAAGCGGTAGAGGGAAGTGGAGTGGAATTACTATCTATTATTTTGGAACGTCTGGGATTTGAAAAGTTTATCAGTAATGATTCGACTATTATTGACATGAAAACTAATAGGATCAGAGATGGTTACTCAAAAAGAAAAAGATTCGCCGTCATCACTGGAAAAATAACTAGTGTCACTGCCAATCTTCGTAATATTCTCCGTGTTTATAATAATCCATCAAATATTGATGGAGAGTATATACAAATTCTACTAGCATCTGAAACAGCTCGTGATGGTATTAATCTGGCTAATGTGGTGAGGGGTTATGTGATGTCAGCTGGATGGCATGAGTCTGGAATGCATCAGGCTTTAAGTAGATTTATCAGAGCAACCTCTCATAAAGAACTTATTAATAGGAATCTTCTAGAGATGAATGCTACTGATGAGGAAAAAGAGAAATACAGACTACCTGTGGATGTATTTAGAATGGCAGCTATCAAACCTGGTGAAAGAGACATATTTCTAAAAAATCTGGATTTAGCAAGTGTGGATATCAGAAATTACATCAGAGCAGAGGAAAAGGACATCAAGATTAAAAGAATCCTGAGACATATGAAGGAGTGTGCTTTTGATGGATATCTTAACTACAAGAGAAATGTGAGATCCACTGATAAAAATTTCTCAAGAGAATCAGACTATAGTGAGAAGTACATGAAACTATGGACTGCAAGAGGGGCGCCGAATAATGATTTTAGAAAAGGTATGGCTCTTAATCAAGGACCAAATGAATCAGATTTTATTTACAATACCTACAACATCTTGTATTCTGATGAGATGTTCCAAAAAGTGACTCAATTTTTTTCAATAGTATTCAGTGTTGGTATCATCAGTATTGATGATTTAGTAAAGTATGTTACAGAAGAATATAAGCAAATGTACAAGGTACAACCTGACAGATACGTTATTCTCAGTGCTCTAATAGACACTATCTATAATAAATTTTCTATCAATCTTGGGAGAAGGGATATCAATTTCAATCTGTCTTTAGAGGGAAAAAATGTTGTTCTCAACAGAGAAACTGTTCTTGATAATGAAAAATTTATTCCAACTGAAAATAGTTTCTATTTCTCCTCAGATCTAGAGAACTCCAGTACGGAAACAACCGGTATGGAATTGAGAGTTGAAAGACTTTATAATACACTGGAGAATATGTCTTCCGATGAGATAGTAAACTACTATGCTAAAAATCAGAACTATTTAGAATTTAAATTTCTCATAGAAGATGTAATAATCAGAAAATCTAAAGGAGAAAAGAGTAAATTTATAGATATTATCTACAGAGATCTCTTTTCCATTTACATAGACAGAATCAAAGTTCCAGAAGGTTGGTTTCGTGCCACCAGAGAGGCGCTAGAACCAAAAAAGGAGAGAAAACAGGGGCGTTCTAGAGCAGAAGGAAGCACTGCTGGGTTAAAAACACTCGATCTGGATAAGGTAAAAAAGGATAGTTCTGAAGAAGAGGTCTATATTCACTACTACAGAGAATCTGACAAAACAGGGTTTTCTATCACTTCTATTCTTGAAGGAAAGACAAGAAAAATAAGAATTTTGGATGAGGGAACTTTCAGAGATGCAGATATTGTGGAAAATTTTGTCTATACCAAGATTTTTGACCAAAAACTAGATAGAGTTCTAGCTCCTTATAAGAAATCAAAATACTATGGTTCTCTAATAATAAGAGGAGGAGATCAGGGTTCAACTATGGAAAAAAGAAGAAGAGAATTTTTCAGAGTTATCGATACAACTAATCCTAGAAATAAAGGAAGAGTGTGCGCGCAGTACGGAGCTGATGTTTTGGTAGATGTCCTGAAATTCCTAGACAAGGAGGGAAAATATAAAAAGTACCTAAGGGACAAGATAGACAAAAAGTCTGAAGTATGTGACAAAATCATGGAGCTCTTCAGAGAAAAGGGACTTCTTTTCACGTCTCTCTAATTATTATATCCATGGATATAATAATTACAATTTAATGTCCTTTCCAAAATTATTTTTTATCACCACACCCTTCAGGTCAGGTTTTAATTCTGTCAACTTCTTGAAAAATGGTAGAATAAACTCCTCTCCTCCTTGCGGAAGGAAGGGAAATCCATCTTCGTTGAGATCAAAGTCTACATTCTCTCCTTTTTTCAGGAAGGTGACACCCTTAGGACAGAAAAGTTCGAGTCTAAATTTTCGAATACCGATATTTGATACTTCTCCGATCTCCACTAATAGGGACTGTAGGAAATCACCCAACTCCTCTGTCTCCTCATCATCACTTTCTATTTCTCCCTCAGACGGAAGATCATAGTTATCATCTTCGCAGTCAGAATCACTCTCTAAAAAGTCGATGTTAACAACCTTGTCCTCTTTTACAACAATATGATCAGACATTTTATTTTGTTGTTTCTTTAAAATAGATAATATTCAATTGTGGTTTCCAACAGTGAAGTAATATTTGATATCACATCTCACTTTTTGCATACTCTTATACTGATGAAGATTATTTTTTTCTTTTCTCAAGACATAAACTTTTTCTGGTAATTTTTTCTCTCCAAGATCAAGTCTAAAATAATTATCTCCACTCCTATAGGTCATATTATTTTTATCAGTCAAATGAAATTTGTTATATGAATAGTGTCTATCATATACCTCTTGAAGAGCTCTCAAAGTATTTTTAGTATTAAAAAGACCGAGTTTATTTATTTTCAAATGAGGAATGGAACCTTTGATCTTCCCAACTGTTTCCCTCAGGACCTGCTCATTAATTTTGAGTTCTCTACTGACTTTCATGTAGTGCATTTCTAAATTTTGATATTTCTTAAGAACTTCCAGAAAAGTATCCAATTGATCTTCGAGTGAAAATGGAAATTTGGAACCTTTCAATGGAGATGAATTTTCTGATAGAGCAAGTACTACTAATCCTGGAAAAACTGGATATTCTTTTTCAATCCAGTTAGAAAGACAAACAGAATTAACACAATTAAGAGGAAGTTTATATGCTAGTTTTCCAGTTTCTGTAATCTCTCTATTAAAAATACATCCTAAAACCTCTAACTTTTTAACTGCTTCTGATAGGTTATAACATTGGTCTTCTAACAGATCTTCGGGATCTATCCCTGAGAAAAATAGTTTGAGGGATAACTTTTCCATCTCATCATCAGTGAAAACAGTTTCCGAGTCCTCTGGTAATTTTGAATAACTGTCCTCTGTACAAAATCTGAAAACAAAACCAGACTCTAGATAACCTTCCCTGATATCAGATAGATATTTATTTCCCATTACTAAAACATTGGAATCATTTTCACAACATACCATCGGATCAAAAACACCATCTATCTGTTTATAGAGAGTTTCTAAAAATTTCTCTGTGGAGACAATGAGAAAGCATCTTCTTCCCCTTCTATTTAATCTGTCGTAATTTCTTCCCTCTCTTAGATGATAGACACTGGAATTCTTTCCTAAATTTTTATAGAGCTTAGTACTGAGTACTGAAGCTCCCTTATGTGTGGGAAAGAATATTAACCATGTAGAAGACATCTCCTCGCTAATAGGATTTCTAGAATTCATTTCAACCACTGTACTATACATCTCCTTGATAATGGTATCACTATCGACTGGTAGATCTCTATCATGATAGACAGTTAAATTTTTATTTTCTGTTTCATCAATTATCTTAGGATAGAAAGGAAGCGACATAATTTTTTCAGAGATGGTAGTCATTAATAAATATGGTCTGATTTCAGTGGAGAGAAAGATTTTCTTCCATAAGTTAACAAGAACAAGATTTTTTATTCCTTTCTGATGAACATCATTAATTATGAGAACCTGAAATAGATCAATTTTTTGAATTTTATTTGATATCAAATCTGTTAATACTTGAAAAAGAGAGGAATAATCCATATAGATAATACTTTCATCTCCAATAATCTCCTCCTCTGGGTGGGATGAGAATTTTATTTTTGGGTGCTCTCTTCTGGAAAGATTGATTACTCTTTCTCTCTGTCTGTCATCATCAATGAGGACATAGGATCTAGCTCCACTTTTCAACAGATCCACAGGTATCTGGTAATAATTTTCTATCTGGTAGTTTCTCTTCACTAGAAGAGAATCAGTCCCTGAAAGTTTTTCTGCCAGTGACATAATTTTAGATGTTTAATTTTTATGATAAATTAAACATTCCTCTGATTTTATTTCTAAGATTTGGTAGATTTTTCTTCATCTTTAGCAGCTTTTTTTGCTTTCTCTCCCTCCTTAATGACTTCGTATACTCCTCCAGCCTGGACTAATTCTCCTACTCCTAATTCATCAAATGGTAATCCTATACCCTCCTCTCCGAAAAACATTATCCAATCTGATAATGATAGATATTTTCCCTCTTTTTTCCAGAGAATTATGGTGAGAACAAGAATGACACCAATAATCATTAGAATAAAAATTCCTAGACCTATTAGCAGCCAGAAAAACCAACTCATTTTTAATATAGATTTATATTTTTTTAACCTTTATGAAAAAGAGGCGATAGTTTTACATATGAGATAGGTGTATTAAGACATTTATATGAATTGGAACCTTTTATGGTCTTGATTTTAGTATATTTTGTCACATAGGGAGTCCTCTTTTTGACTACTAAATAAGGATCTTCCAATTCATCTTTTTTAAAAGTATTCCGTGTCCATTTCCAATCTCCATATTTGATTTCTCCGTTTTCCTCTTCATAAAATTTCTTAAATTCCTCCTTAAGAGCATGTCCAGCTTCTCTCCTTCCTGGAAAAATCTTTTTTGCTTCTAGAAGACCAATTATGTAGTGAAAAGTTTTCTTTCTGAAGATCACACCGTCTTCAAAAACACTTTTTATTTTATCGTTTTCTTGAAAAACAATAATATCCATTTTTTCATGATTAGTTACTTAAAGATTAAAAATGATAATTAAAATTTTAATATTAACAAAAAATGTCTTTACTCCAAAAAATCAAAAAAAGAAATCGACTTAGGGAACTTGGCCAAAAAGCTGAAAAAGAGTATGGTCGGGATAGACAAGTCGAGACTCATTATGTTGACAGGGAGCAAAAAACCAGGGCCTCTGTGGAGACATATCTGAGAGAATCTAGACTTCCTCAAGTAATAATAGATTCTGTTGATTATAGAGTAATGACAAGACCTGTACTTGAAAAAATAGCAGTTTGCGAGGTT
>Ga0222718_10005290_pt1 | contig 10504 bp, 18 predicted proteins | sample C33_27DmetaG_FD_165045 | JGI IMG/M metagenome (GOLD analysis project Ga0222718, IMG submission 165045) | Estuarine water microbial communities from San Francisco Bay, California, United States - C33_27D | ecosystem: Environmental > Aquatic > Marine > Unclassified | place: USA: California... | reverse complement strand
ACTATACCGGGTTTGGATGGACGTTAATTAAAAAAGGAGTTTTTGAAAGTATGAAATACCCTTGGTTTAGACCTATATGGGAACACTTTGGTTCCGATATAACAGAATTTTCATCGGAAGATGTAGGTTTTTGTAAAACTGCTAAAGGTTTAGGTTATAATATTTACGTTAACCCGGATATCATAGTAGGACATGAAAAAATGAAAATTTTACGTTAACAGTTGTATACTAGAAATATTATTCTTATATTTATTAATATAGACAATAGTGTCGTAGCACCACTTTAAAAACACAAAATGGTAGAAAAAGAATTAAAAGACTTAGAAGGTAGACAGCAACTTAACTATGAATACCTAAAAGACAAAAAATCCTCAGACAAACAGGAATTACCTGATGCATTTTTACATCAGAGAATAAGCTTTACCAAATCAGGAATTAGATTAGCAGCATGTGCTTTCGGATTCTTTGGATTATTTGAGATAGGTTTTATTGGCTTATTTTTAGCTGAAATAGTTGGAATAGGTGAAGAATTAGTTTAAAAATAAGTTATGGGAAAATTTCAATCAACAAAAGTATTTGACGGATTCAGTACAGTATTTCGTCAATGGAAAGCAACAACTACTCATTGCCAATATTTACATGGCTATGGAGTATCTTTTAAACTTTGGTTTGAAGGAGAATTAGATGAGAGAAATTGGGTATGGGATTTTGGAGGAATGAAAAGAGCTGTTGGTACTATAGATGGAAAGACTCCTAAGGAATGGATGGACTATATGTTTGATCATACTTTTATAGTAGCAGAAGATGATCCTTATCTTCAATCATTTCTTAAAATGGATGGAGTAGTAGCTCAATTAAGAATTATACCTGCCACAGGAGCAGAACAGTTTGCTAAATATATTTACGATAAAGTAAATCCTTTTATAATGAAAGAAACTGATAACAGAGTAAAAATAGCAAAAGTAGAATTTAGTGAACACGGTAAAAACTCAGCAATTTATGTCCCTTAAAAGAATAGAAGATTATAATAAGAACTTGCCGGTATTAGAATTATATACCGCAGTACAATCAGAAGGGAGTAGACAAGGGTACCCTACTATCGTAGTTAGAACAACAGGATGTACCCATAGATGTTATTTTGGTGAAGGAGGATGGTGTGATTCATGGTATACAAGTATTCATCCAGAAAAAGGAACATACTGTTTTCAAGATATTATAGATATGTATGATGATAATCCTCATATAAGCGAGATGATGTTAACTGGAGGTTCTCCTACTATGCATCCTGCTTTGGTAAATGAATTAACACACTTTGCTCATGAAAAGGATATTTTCATTACTATTGAAACAGAAGGAAGTCATTTTCTACAAACTGACTACCCTATTAATTTACTTTCTATTAGTCCTAAGTTCTCTAATAGTGTACCCGTACTTGGTGTACTTACACCTCAAGGGAAAGTAGTTGATGAAAGAATGATAAAAAAGCATAATAGTTTACGAGTTAACATAGAAGCTATAGGGAAGTCGATAGATTATCATTCTGATTACCATATAAAGCCCGTACTTGACAAAGATCTATCTATGATAGATGAAGTAGAAGAGTTATTAAAAGAGCTAAATATACCAGATGATAAAGTTTGGGCTATGCCTGCAGGTGATGATAGAGAAGCATTATTTGAAAGTTACGGTAATGTAATGAATTTTGTTAGAGATAGAGGTTGGAGATTTACTGGAAGGTCACATATCATGGCTTTTGGAACTGAAAGATGTGTATAATTAATTAAAATATATAGTATGACAAAAGAATTATTTATTATGTTAAAAACATCTGCAGAAGCAGATAAAGCAAAAGCACTACTCTCCTTAGAGTTATTAGGGAATAAAGCAGTAGGTATAGGAGATCACTCAACTGAGGACTTTTATAAAAATGCTGAAGAAGCGTTAACTACATTAGTAGACGCAGATGATAGATTAGAAGCTTTAGATAAGTATTTTAAATAATGAGCTACATTATAGGTAGTAAATGTATAGGAGTTAAAGATGGAGCTTGTATAGAAGTCTGTCCTATAGAGGACTGTATAGTAGAAGGTGAAAACTCAATGTATATTAACCCAGAAACATGCATAGATTGTGGGGCTTGTGAGATGGAATGTCCTGTTGAAGCTATTTATGATTGTGAAGAAGCTGCTATAGAAGACGGAGAAGAAAATGCAGTTAAAACCAATTATGAATTCTTCGGATTTAAATTTAGTTAACTATGACATTAGAAGAAGTAATTAATCAATCCCCAACTTCAGACTTTACTACTATAAAATTATTTGTTAATGAAAATCCTGCTTTCGATTTCAAGGATTTCAAGACTTCAATATCACTTATCTCTTTTCCTATCAGCCCAGAGAATGAAATGGATATTTTAAATCTACAGGAAATAATAAACTTCTCAAAAGATTTGGATTACCCAGATAATATTCTTACCTTTATATGTGAAGAGAAAGAAACAAAACTAAATACAATTAAATGGAAAGAAAATCAATTAATTTTTTACTCCTCCTAGTACTATTTCTTAGCTGTACTAAACCTGAGGTAGTAATAGCACAAGACCTTAGAGAAAGAGTAGAGTTTAATATAGATGATCTATTTTCAGGAGTTTATTCTGAGGTATTAGAACAACCATTAGAAGTTACTTATATAGTTCCTTGCCCTAATGGAGATGCATCAAGAGATGGACTAGATTTTTATGAAGATGCAAATATTCATACATCTGACGATGATGATTATAGGAATAATGTTTGGGATAAAGGTCATTTAGCACCAGCAGCAGCATTTTCCTGTGATAGGGAAACGATTAAAAAAACTTTTACCTTTCTTAACTCAGCCTTACAGCATCAGAGTTTAAATAGAGGAATATGGAATAGGCTAGAAACTTTCGAAAGAGATCTAGCCAATTTTTTTGAGGTAAGTGTCAAAATAGAGGTTTTATTTGAAGGTAATCCTCAAGTGTTACCTAGTGGAGCTACTGTACCGTCTGGATTTATTAAGACTATTAAATTTGCAGATCAGTCAGTTAGCTTTAAGTTTCCAAACGCTGATACTTCCGGAACGGATTGGATTGACTATCGACTTGATTAATTATGACAGAAAAAGAATTTATTAACTGGCTTAGAGGGTTTACCCAAGGAGCTCATCAATACAATATTCTCCCAAGTCAATGGGATGATTTGAAACAGAAACTATCTACTGTTGGAAAGGAATCCAAATATCCTTATAAAATTGATAAGAGTATTTGGACAACAACGATAGCGTAAAAAAGGTTATATTATTGTTTAACATAAATTTTAAAAAATGAGAAAACTCGTTACGTTGCTTTTAATATTAGGAGTAACAATGGCCTTTGGTCAAGAGAGGGTACAGTACAAAGATACTATACTAACTCAAAATTTAGAAGAGGTTGTAGTCTCTTCTGGAGTAATCACAGTCGCTAAAGAAAGAAAGACACCGATTGCTTTAAGTAAGATTTCTGCAGCTGAAGTTCAATTGAAAGTTGGAAATCAAGAATTTCCAGAAATCATGAACAACACACCTGGAGTTTACGCAACAAAACAAGGAGGAGGATACGGAGATAGTCGTATTACCTTAAGAGGTTTTGATCAGCGTAATACTGCTTTCCTTATCAATGGCCAACCGGTTAACGATATGGAAAATGGATGGGTATACTGGTCGAATTGGCAAGGTTTAACAGACGTTGCTTCTGGTATTCAGATTCAAAGAGGGTTAGGAGCCTCAAACTTAGCAGTTCCAACAGTAGGTGGAACTGTTTCTATTTTCACTAAGAGTGCCGAAAAGGCAGAAGGTGGTTCATATTCTACTGTAGTAGGTAATGATGGGTATTTTAAAAATACTGTTGCTTACAATACAGGATTGAATGAGAACGGATGGTCTTCTTCTTTCTTGCTATCAAAATGGCAAGGAGATGGATACATCTACAATACTTCTGGTGAAGGATGGACTTACTTTGGAGCAATTGGATATGCACCAGTAGATTCTAAGCACTCTCTTAACTTCTCTTTACTTGGAGCAGGTCAATGGCACCATCAAAGAGACGTTTGGGTATCTATTAGAGATTATCAAAACTTCGGTAGTGAAGGTATTGATAGAAGATGGAACTCAAATGGAGGAACTTTAAATGGAGAAGAGTTCTCTATGAGAAGAAACTTCTATAACAAACCACTAGCTACTTTTAACTGGGATTTTGACATCTCAGATAACATTAAATTAGCAACTTCTTTCTACGGTTCAGCCGGTAGAGGTGGAGGAACAGGACCAAGAGGTAGAAACTACTACAATGCGGAAACTGATATCCTACCCTTTAGAAAGGATCTTACTGAGCACTATTTAGAAAACGGTAGAGGTTCGAGAGATGAAAACGGTTTTATAGATTATGATGCTGTAGTTAGCTATAATAGATCTAACACTGAAGGTTATTCAGGAGGTTTATCACAGTATACTGGACTTAAAATTGGTTCTAACGGATATAGAGACGATGGAGTAAATAGATCAGCTTTAATTAGAAGAGCTTCTATGAACTCACATGACTGGATTGGAGCTATTTCTAATCTAAATATTAAATCTGGTAAGATGACCTATAGTGTTGGTATCGATGTAAGAGATTACAAAGGATATCACTACAGAGTTTTAAATAACCTAATGGGACTAGATGGATACTATTCAACTGGTAATAAAAACTCAGAAGGTCAAATTATCGAAACTACTGTCGAAGCTAATCCATTTAAGGATACTGGAATCAAAGGTCCTAAAATAGATTACTATAATGTAGGTAAAGTAGGGTGGCAAGGTATTAACGGTATGGCTGAATACGATAATGACGGTATAACTGCCGTACTACAAGCCGGATATTCAAATAAATCATTTCAAAGAATCGATTATTTTGATCAACCAACTAATTTTGAATCAGAAAAGAAGAATGTAGGAGGAGGATATGTTAAAGGTGGTGCAAACTATAACTTTAACGAAAACTCTAACGTATTCTTTAATGCTGGATTTATTTCAAGACAGCCAAGCTTTGACGCTGTATTTCCTAACTATGCTAACTTTGTAAATCCTGATCTACAGAATGAAGAAATTCAATCAATAGAGTTAGGGTATGGATTCGTAAATGAAGCATTAAACGTTAAAGTTAATGTATACTCTACTAACTGGGGTAATAGATTTGTAACTAGATCATTATCTAACCAGCAAGGAGTAGATGGTTCAGCTCAATTTAAAGATATCGATGTAAGACATAATGGTCTTGAAGTTGAAGCTAAATATAGACCAACTGGATACTTACAGTTTAAAGGTATGGTTTCAATCGGAGATTGGAAGTATACAAAAGATTTCGAAGCAGAATTATTTGATGATAATCAACAATCAATTGGTACAGGTACTTTATACCTAAAAGATGCTAAAGTTGGTGATGCTGCTCAATTTGTTTCTTACCTAGAAGCAGATTGGAGAGTAAGCGACTTTAACTTCGATATAGGATATAGATTTGTAGATAATTTATATGCTGATTATTCAATTACAGATTCTGAATTTACTCAACCAGGTAATAAAGGAGCATTGAAGCTTCCTTCTTACGGTTTAGTAGACGTAGGATCAACTTGGAAATTCAAGTTATTCGGTAACGATACAAGATTAAGATTGAATATAAATAACTTATTAGATACAGTTTACATAGCTGAATCAAATACAAATATTCATGCTGCTGATGGAGCTACTCAATGGAACGGAGTAGACGTTAGAAACTCAGTATGGTTTGGATTTGGAAGAACATGGAACGCTTCTCTTAAGTATAGATTCTAAGAATCAAAAATAATTAAAGGGGGAGTTTTTTACTCCCCTTTTTTTTCTTATATTTAAATATGGACACATTAGCAGAGCTTTGGCAATCAGGAGGGTATAAAGAACTTACTAACTGGATTGATGGTTTCATAGGTGTTAGCTTAGTGATGGGTTTATACTATTATAAAAAATGGGTTGATCACAAGTTTAAATAAGTTATGAGTAAAAAGGTTTTTATAACGTGGGAAGACGTTAATAGTTTATTGGATACTATTCATCAACAATCCAAAGGAGAGATAAGCTATGTCACAGGAATACCCAGAGGCGGTACCATATTAGCAGTTCTCTATTCACATAGGTTTAATGTAGAGTTTATGGATTACAGAAGTAATAAGTATTCCAACCTTTTAATCCTAGACGATATTTCTGATTCTGGAGAAACTTTTACTAAACTCAAAGAAGAGTACGATATTCCAAAATATGCAGCTCTTCATTATAAGGAGACTTCTAATTTTAAACCTGATTATTTTGCGAAAAAAATAGATTCAGATTTCGGTTGGATTGTATACCCTTGGGAAAGATTAGATTCAGAAACAGTACAAGATTATTTGCTTAATCAAAAATAATATCGTATATTATATTAATAATGAGTCGTAGAACCTCAAAAAAAACAAATTAGATGGCAAAAAAATTTATAGAAGGAACAGAATTAGTAGAGCCGGGATATGCAAATGGTATCTCTACTCAACTGTATAAAAAACAACAAGTAGAAGGACCGGAAGCAAGGCTTACGGATGCTGAGAAAGAAGTTATAATAAAAAAAGCAGCACATAAGTTTGGATTATTTTTAGACGAATTAGGATGTGATTGGAGACAAGATCCTAACTCTTCTGATACTCCTCATAGAGTTGCAAAAGCATACGTTAATGATTTATGGGCAGGTAGATATGCTCCACTAGATAAGATTACTGCATTTCCATCAGATGGGTATGACGGTATCGTACAGGAGTCGAATATACCAGTTCAATCGATGTGTTCTCATCATCATCAGACTATTGGAGGTAAAGTAAGTATAGCTTATATTGCTTCTGAATCAGGTAAGGTTGTAGGATTATCAAAATTAAATAGAATAGTAGAGCAGTTCGGTAGAAGAGGTGCTATACAAGAGCAACTTACTGTTGCTATACACAATGCAGTAGATAAGATATGTGAAGGTAACTTAGGTGTTGCTGTATGTGTTTCTGCTACTCATAACTGTGTTAGTTGTAGAGGTGTTAAACATCACGGAGCTTCAATGCAAACAGCTAAACTATCAGGAGCATTTTTAAACGAAGATTCTGCTAAAGCAGAGTTTTATAAGAATATTGAACTAGCTAGTATATGCAATCATTAGAAATGGATAAAAGACCTTGGGGACATTATAAAGTACTTAATGAAGATGAACATCATAAAGTAAAAGAAATAGTAGTTAAACCCGGACAGAGATTATCTTATCAGTATCATATATATAGAGCAGAAGTATGGATAGTTACTAAAGGGGAACTTACTGTAATATTAGATGATGAAAAAGTATTCAAGAAATATGGTGAATCGATAAAAATACCAAAAGGTTCTATGCATAGAGCATCGAATGAAACTGACGAAGAAGTACGGTTTATAGAAATACAGACAGGTACTTATTTTGGAGAGGACGATATAGTAAGAATGGAAGATGATTATGACAGAATCCCTTTAGATATGCCATTACCTCCAGAAGAATCTGAAGATGAAGTTGAGGAGATGGATCCTGAGGTTTTAGACTTCTTAGAAGATATAGATAATAACCCAGGACCTTGGTCAGAAGAAGATGATAAAATACATACTATTGGTGGATTAACAATGCCGAAAGACAATACAAATAAATTAAATAAAAATGAGTAAACAGTTATCACTATTCCCAGAAGAAGAGTACGTATGGGTGAACGATTACGTACCTTTCGTATCTGAAGTAGAAGAATTTAACGAAACATTTGGTAAACCAAACAATTATGAACCAACAATACCAGAAAAAAAAGAATGGCAGTTCGTTTATGACTTCATTCAAGAAGAGCTCGAAGAATATAGAGAAGCTTGCGAACGAGGCGACATTGTGGAAGTTTTGGACGCTTTGTGCGACATTGCTTATGTTTCCCTTGGGAACGGTACTATGTTACATGGCCTTAAGAGCAAGATATGGCCAGCCTATCAAGAAGTACAAGCAAGTAATATGTCGAAAGCTTGTAAAACTGAAGAAGAGGCCATACAGACCGTCAGCAAGAGAAGTAAGGAACAAGGTGAGGCCTGCCATTTTGAGAAGGTTGCGGAAGGAAGGTATATTGTCTACCGTACCAGAGATAAAAAAGTTATGAAAAGTATTAATTACTTTAGACCTAATTTAAAACAATTTTTCAATGGCAATTAATTTAGATAAACATAAATTTTTCGAATATCAAAGTAAACAAGAAGTCGTGCCTTTAAAAATAGCATTACAAGCTATTCAAGAGATACAGAAAAATTATGAAAATTTTGATAACCTAGAAAAAAAATTAAATGAATCAATAACTTTACTTAATAGTAATATGGAAGGTTTAAACCCTTTAATAAAAAAAATAGATGATTAAAATAGCTCACGAAAGTCCTAAAAGTATCTTCTCAGAAGTACAACAGTATACTAATTATGATTATGCCTTAGTCCATTTATTTGAGGAGGATATGGAGTATTTAAAATTATTTGAAGATGCTGTAGAAAAAGGTAGAGAAGTAATATTAGATAATTCTATATTTGAATTAGAAGAAGCCTTTGATGCTGAAAAATTTGTAGATTGGGTTAAATATTTAAAACCTACTTGGTATATCGTACCGGATGCTTTAGAGGATTGTAAAAAGACTATGTCTCAAATGGCTGAATGGAATATGAGATATAAAAATGTACCTGGTAAAAAGATAGGAGTAGTTCAGGGGAAAACATATGAGCAAATCAAAAACTGTTATATATTTATGGATACATCTGATGTAGATATGATAGCTATTTCTTTCGATTATTCGTACTATGAAGAGTCTGTACCTCATCCTAATAAGTATGTTAGCTGGATGCTAGGACGTGTTAAGCTACTAGGAGATTTACTGAGAGACGGTACTATTAATGTAAATAAACCTCATCATTTACTAGGAGTAGGATTACCTCAGGAAGGTATGTACTATAGGGACTATAAATGGATATATTCTATGGATACTTCGAATCCAGTAGTACATGGTATTAAAGGTATAGAGTATAAAGGTGTAGGGTTATTAAGTAAAGAGTCTCAAAAGTTGTTTGAGATGATAAATGAAAGTAAAGATAATATAAATTTAAATAAAGTTTTATATAATATTCATAAGTTTAGTAACTTCTGGAATGGATATAATTCATCTACAAAAATAGATAATGGAAAAAACTTGGGTAGCGTTCTTTAGTCAGACAGGTTCTGAAATATGTCAGATAGCTGAGTCATTGGATAGATGGCCTGACCTTATTATTACTAATAGACGTCCTGATCATCTAAGAACTATTGATTCTCGTATACCTCAAGATAAATTAAGATGGACTGCTAATAAACCTGAGTTACATGAATATCAATGGTTGTTGCAAGATTATACAGATGCAGTGATTACTCTTCATGGATGGTTAAGAATTATACCTGAAGAGATATGTTCAAGGTTTTCTATATTCAATGGACATCCTGGATTAATTACTGAATATCCAGAACTTAAAGGTAAAGATCCACAGATAAGAGCTTTTGAAGGTAAATATCCAGTAGCAGGTGCAGTCCTACATAGAGTAGTTGCAGGGGTTGATGAAGGAAAAGTACTAATGGAGGAAAGATTTAATGCTTGGAATTTGGAACTTGATGAATTATTTCATACATTAAAGGATAGATCAATATTTATGTGGTATTCTTTTCTAAAAAAGGTTTTATGATTAGATCAGCTAAATATACAGGTAAAATAGGAGATTATAATACAGTATTTAATTCTACTGTGAGAATTCTTGGAATGAAAAGGGCCAAGGAAATTAGATCATCTAATGAGTTTTATGCCTATGTCTGTAGTACCGTCTATGATCAAGCTTTAAAGTACTGGGAGGTAAATGGAGAGGATTTACTACACCCTAAAGGTAAAGTGGATGCTTGGTACGGTATGACAGAAGAACAAAAAATAGAACTTGAGGAAGAAAAGAAAAACCCAGTGTATGCTTATAAATCTAAGTGGTTAAATGAGCTTTTAGAGGATATTTACATATTACAGCATGATTAAAAGAATAGCATTAGTAGGAGCAAGTAGTACAGGTAAGACTACTGTATATGAATTACTTAAAAATAAATTACCTAAGTTTGAGTTTATAAATGAATCTACTCGTACAGTAGGTTCTTATGGATTTCCTATCAATGAAGCAGGTACTTCTGAGACTCAGTTGGCTATTAGTTCATTTCACTTAGAGGCTTTACTTAATCCTGGTAATATGATATTAGATAGATGTTATATGGATCTTGTTGTTTATTCTACGTTTATGGATAAACTTAGTAAAGAAGCTCATAACTTTATAGAAGATACTTGGAATAGAGTTAAGAATGAATATACTCACTATATTTATTTTCCTATAGAGTTT
>Ga0222718_10005288_pt1 | contig 10510 bp, 7 predicted proteins | sample C33_27DmetaG_FD_165045 | JGI IMG/M metagenome (GOLD analysis project Ga0222718, IMG submission 165045) | Estuarine water microbial communities from San Francisco Bay, California, United States - C33_27D | ecosystem: Environmental > Aquatic > Marine > Unclassified | place: USA: California... | reverse complement strand
GCCTAGCAACGATGGTAATACCCACCGCTGGTTCGACGACTTACAACAGCGGGGTGAGTTACACCAAAAAATCAGACTCTCCGGTCGAAGTGACCTCGCTCGGTGTGCTTCTTCCGATAGGCTACAGATCGGTGAAACCAAAGTTCATCTGCATGCGGCCTCTCTCCCGGACATCGACGAATTTATCGAACGTATTCGATCCAGTCATTCTCAGGGTCGAGGGGTTGCCGTGCATTGTGTGACGGAGGTCGAGCTGATCTTTACCCTTTCAGCCTTTGAGACGGCAGGTTGCCTGTCGGGTGATCGCATTGAGCATGGATCTATTATTCCCCTTCCTGTGATCCCCCTCATCCAAGACCTTGGATTGTGGGTCGTTACCCAACCTAATTTCATCAAAGAGCGGGGCGACGATTATTTGAGTTACGTATCCTCGGCCGACCTCGATAACCTCTACCGTACCCGATCCCTGCAAGACGCCAATATTCCGGTCGCCTTTGGCACCGACCTGCCATTTGGCGCACCAGACCCTTGGGCCGCCATGCAAGCGGCCGTCGAGCGCCAAACCTCAAGCGGTCAGCGCCTCGGTGGCAATGAACGTCTCACGCCAGAGCGAGCGCTTTATGGTTATCTTGGCCATCTTGATTCACCCTGCACGCCGCGGAGTGTCGAACCCGGCGCTACCGCGGATCTATGCCTCCTCGACAGCAGTTGGCATAAAGTGCGTAATCAATTGTCTGGGGCGCACGTTCGGATGACTCTGCGGGATGGACAGGTTATCTATCAACTTGGCGATCTCACGGGCTAATACCCGAGACCGATGACGGTTAATCCATCACCGCGTCGATCAAACCCCATGCCAATGCCGTTTCTGCATTCAGTTCAATACCCGTTATGGCTAACCAATTGGTTCGTTGACGGCCGATGCGCCGGGGGATACTGACGCAACCGCCAGCGCCTGGAATCAGGCCCATGTCCACTTCAGGTAACCGAAAATAGGTGTTCGGCTTCGCCACTACCTTTCCTGCGAATGCGGGCAACTCGATACCCGCTCCGATACAGGCGCCGTGCAGATGAAAGGTATATCGATCCGCCGCCATGGCCAACGCGTTGGCCGGCATGCAGCGCTGCCGAATTTGATGCGCCTCACTGACATCTTGACAGGATCCAAATTCACTCAGATCACCACCGGCACTGAAGCAGGGCCCTTCACCTTCGACGTTCACCGTTGCGATACTGTGGTCTGTCGAGACCAAGGTAAAAGCCTCAGTCAAGGCGTCGCGCATTCCAACCGACAATGCGTTACGGTTTTCTGGATGGTTCAATGTGATAGATAACTGACTACCGGATCTGCCGAGCATCAGCTGCTCAGTCGCACTTAGTTTAGGTATCCTCACCGGCTGACGCTGCAACCAGGCGGCAAACTCGCTGCCGGCTTGCAATGTTGCGTAACCCAAGGACTCAACCACCAAAGCCGAAGCAATTGGTAATTCTCCGGTCACCCTTGTGGTTTGCACTAAGATGGCTGAGGCTTTGGGTCTTGCAATCACGGCAGCATCGACCGTCGCCAACTCCGCCTCGGTCGCCGCCAACATATCAAAGCCTCTCGTAACCACGTCGCCACCAGATCCAAGCGCTACCGACGGCACGGGCAAACCTCGCAGCCACTGATTGACCCTCTGGATGTCACCCCTACTTGCTGAACTCCCCCGACAGTTAACGAACAGCGCATGACCATGCTCGTAGCCAGCTAGTCCTTGAGAATACGCGATGAGCTCTTTGTACGAGTGAACAACCATTCAATACTCCTGTACCCCTATTTAGTGATAGGTCTATGGTTCAAATCAAGTCTCAGTTGTCGCATGCTTAACCACAAAAAAGGAATCTTTATGCCAGAACCTCTCGAAGGCATTACCGTCATCGAAATGACCATCGCTGTTCAAGGCCCGGCTGCGGGACTCTATCTACGAGATATGGGCGCGACGGTCGTTAAAGTCGAGCCACCCTTGGGCGACCCCAGTCGCTATACCCGGGGGCGTGACAATCATCATCCCAACGGTAGCATGGGACCACAATATGCAGCGGTAAATCGCGGGAAGCGATCACTGTGTATCGATCTCAAAACAACGGCTGGAATGCAGGCGATGCAAGCACTGTTGGCAACTGCCGATGTCTTTGTCACCAATTACCGCGCTGCTGCCCTTGCAGCCCTCGACCTTGACTATGATTCACTCAAGACGCGTTATCCAAATCTTATCTATGCTGCTGTGAATGGCTTTGGACCCTTGGGACCAGACCAGAACAAAGCGATGCTGGATGGGGTCGCTGCCAGTCGGGGCGGACTGATTCACCATACGGGCCACAGTGATCGCACACCGAGCCTCATTGGCGCAATCGTTTTGGATACGGCGGGAGCCATGCAGCTCGCCCTGTCGATCATGACTGCCCTATTTGCAAGGGTCCGCTATAACGTCGGCCAGCAGGTCCAAACCAGCGCGCTTGGCGCGGCACTTTGGCTGCAACAATGGGAGCTCACTCATGTCGGAATGACACAAGCCTCGTTGCCTCGTGCCGGCAGCCATCACCCGAACATCAGCGGCTTTTATGGCGTCTACACCACCCGTGACAATGGTGCCATCATGCTTGCCCAGGTGATGGACCAAGAGAGCTGGGATCGTCTCTGCATCTTTGCCGATGCTCTGGAGTTATCACTTGACCCACGGTTTCAAACGCCAGGCCAGCGTTTGGGGGCGGGTTTAACCGACGCCGATACCCTTGAGGTCCGTCGCATCTTTGGGCGCGCCTTTGCCAGCAAAGACACAGCCACTTGGATTGAATTTTTATCCCAAGAACCAGAGATCATCTGGGAGCGAGTTAACAGTTGGCAAGACGTGCTAAACGACCCACAAAACCGAGCAAATGACTATTTAACGGAAATTCACGTCGATGGCGTTGGCCGATCGACAACCGTGGGTAATTTGGTTCGGCTATCTGAAACCCCCGGTAGTGTAAAAGGTGATCCTCCGGTTTTAGGTGAAGCCAACAACGACATTTTATCGAGCCTTGGCATCGATCAAGCGGTGATTGACGACATCGAGCAACACGCCACTGCAACCCGGGTCGAATGGCTCACTGAATTGCAGCAGATTGCAGACGCAGCTGCTGGACTCAAGTAAGCTCTAACAAGAACAGTTTTAAGGTAATGATGATGGAAGATGTAATGCTATTTGAGGGACTCAAGGTCCTCGACGTGGGCAGCTGGATTGCAGGGCCAGTGGCAACAACGATGCTGGCCGACCGCGGAGCTGAGGTCCTAAAAATCGAAGCGCCCGTGACAGGCGATGGATACCGGCAGTATGCCAATCTTCCTTTCACGCCCAATGCCGAAGTCAATTACACTTGGGCAATGGATGCTCGCAATAAACGCTCCATGGCGCTCAATCTTAAATCTGAAACAGGCATGGGTATCCTGCATCAAATGATCAAAACGTGCGACATTTATGTCACCAATCAGCCCCTTCCGCTGCGTCGCCAACTGAAGCTCAATTATGAGGACATCCGAGCCCTCAACGAACGCATGATTTATGCATCGTTGACCCCTTATGGAGAAGTTGGCCCCGATGCCGAAAATGAAGCCTTTGACCTAGTCGCCTACTGGAACCGCTCGGGCCTCATGGATGCAATGCGCCACCAAGGTATCGAGCCCGTCCAAGCGTTGCCTGGTCTTGGAGATCACCCCACCGCGGTCGCCATGTATGCCAGCATCGTCACCGCATTACTCAAACGCGAGCGAACGGGGCAAGGGTCAATGGTGCACACCTCACTACTGGCGAATGGTTTATGGTCAGCCTCGTGCTTAGCGCAAGGCGCCCTGGCTGGCGCCGACATGAGCCCCTATAATACACCGCGACTGACCGGGGCCCTCTATGAGACCTTGGACGGCCGCTGGATCCAACTGTCGATGATCCGCACAGACGAAGACTTCGACCGTCTATTGCTAGGGCTAGACGCTATCGAAGTGCTTGCCGACGAACGGTTTGCCACGGCAGAATTACGCTTTGAAAATGGCGCTGCGCTTACCCAGATCGTGCGAGAGAAGTTTGCTACCAAGACCTGCGAATCGTGGCTGGCGATCTTAAAAGGTGAGCAAGGCTTACCTATCGAAGCCGTTGCTCGCTTTAGAGATTTACACACAGACGAACACCTAAGACTGAATCGAATGGTAACCTCCCCGGTCGATGATATCGGCATCGACAAAGTAATTAACGATCCGGTGAACGTTGAAGGCATTGCCAGGATCGGTGTCCGCAAAGCACCAGAGATGGGCGAACACACCCATTCAGTCTTAACCGAATTAGGCTATGGCGCCACTGAAATTGCAGCGCTACAAACCGATGGCATTATCGGTTAACCGATGCCTCTGCCCTGCCTATTTTACAACGCCGTCCGCTGATAAGGCTTCGATACGATCGGCGGGGACATTGAATTCTTGCAATACCTCAACCGTATGCTCGCCATGATCGGGACTGGGTCGTGACGGCGTGAGTCGCTCACCCCCAAATCGGGGTGGGGCCTTAATGACGCGCATGTTGCCCATCAACGGGTGCTCAACCACTTCCATTGAATCATTGGCAATGAGCTGCTCTTGAGCTAACACCTCATCCTTTGTTAAGCATCGCGCGCAAGGCACATCTGCTTTTTTCAACATCGCGATCACTTCATCTGTCGTGTATTGCAAGTAAGCCTCGGCAACCAAGGATTGAAACTCTTCTAAGTTGGTCACTAACTTCTCGAAGCTATTAAAACGTTCATCAGCCAACAGATGCTCCATACCAATTGCAATCAATGAACGCATTTGCATGTCCTGATTACCTGCCGAGATGGTCACAGCCCCATCTTTGGTCGGCGTTAACTCATACAACAGGTCAATTAAAAGGGGTTCTTGGGTTGCGTCGGCATCAAGCAGGGTATGGTTTTGAAACCCATCCGGGAAAATAAAAAACAAACCCGCATCCAGCATCGATAGATCGATATGTTGTCCCATCCCTGTCCGCTCACGATAAAAAAGCGCTGAGGTCACTGCCTGACACGCTGTATAGGCCGTGATTTTGTCGCATATCAGGGTTCGAAAAAATGCTGGTACCTCTCCCTTACCTTGGGTCGCTGTCAGCCCTGCGTGTGCCTGAATAATCGGGTCATAGGCTGGCGCCTTACCTAGTGGTCCCTCTTTACCAAACCCGGATATCGCGGTGTAAATGAGCTTGGGGTTCAGAGCCCGCATGTCATCACTGCCTAAGTTGAGCTTATCCATCACTCCGGGTCTAAAATTGTGAATAAAAACGTCGATCTCTGGCACTAAGTCTCGAATCAACGCTTGCCCCGCTGCTTCTTTGATATTGACCCGAATCGATTGCTTGCCTCGATTGCAGTTAGCGAACAGCGATGCTATCCCGCCTTTGCTAGAGCCGATGTAGCGCATCGGGTCACCCACTTCAATGGGCTCTACCTTAATAACCCGCGCCCCTTGCTCAGCCATCATCATCGCGGCGAAAGAAGCCGTGATCATGGTTGAAAATTCCAATACAGTAATACCTTCTAATGGCTTCATGGTTTGGTTCCTCTCTCATTTTCGTTATTTTAGCGCATCAAATCTTTTGCTTTCTCAAGCAACCCCGACCAGACCGCTGCAAAGGCGATGCATCTTCGTATTGATACACGCACCCAGCTGCTTTTCTCCAACTGTATCATTGCGGGCGCGTCGCTGTCCTGATTCCTAGCGGTCTATTGCCGCAGTGCAAGCTTAAGATTCCCCAAAAGCCCATCAGGTCAAGCTAGGATTCTTGGAATCAGCCAAAGCTTGCATTTCAATGATGAATCAACGCTTAGTCGTCTACAAAAGATCGGCAAAACACCAAACCCAACTAGCGCCCTAGCCTACCTAAGGCTATGATTTGAGCCTCGCTATACATTGTTCTAAGAGCACACAACGCATGGAAACCACCACTGGATTTGTTTGGAACGAGCGCTACATGTGGCACGACAACGGCAGTGCCCTCGGCGAGCTACCTTCCAGAGGCAACTTTCAACCCGGAATACATCTTGAAAATCCGGAAACCAAGCGGCGGCTAAAAAATTTACTCGACGCTTACGCGGTTTCACCGCAACTTGTCAGTCTCCCTCATGAACTCGCTTCTCGGGAGCATCTTGAGAGATTCCACACGTCTGACTACGTCGACCGTGTGGAGGCTATGAGCAAGACGAGTGGTGGGTTCGTCGGACAATCCTGTTGGGCGGGTCCTGGCTCCTACGATATTGCCCGTCTCGCTGTTGGAGGCACCTACTCCGCGATGGAAGCGGTTGCCAAGGGGCATGTCAGCAACGCCTATGCGCTAACTCGGCCGCCAGGACACCATGCCGAGCGGGATCGAGGTCGAGGATTTTGTATCTTTAACAATATTGGATTGGCCGTTTTGGCGGCACGAGCCCATCACCTAGTTGACCGAGTCGCCATCGTTGATTGGGACGTTCATCATGGTAATGGAACCCAACAGGCCTTTTACGACGATCCCGATGTACTAACAATCTCCATCCATCAGGAGATGCTGTACCCGGTGAACCTCGGTAAGATCACCGAGATTGGCGACGGTAAAGGGACGGGCCTAAACCTCAATATTCCGTTACCCGCTGGCACTGGCGGCGCCGCCTACTTAAAAGCCATGGATGAGATCGTCTCGCCAGCGCTTCAGGCGTTTAAACCTGACCTCATTATGGTTGCCTGCGGCTTTGATGCTGCTTATTTCGATCCCCTGAGTCATATGTTGCTCATTGCCAATCACTTCCGAGCTATGACCGATAAAATTAAATGGCTCGCCGAAGACCTGTGTGATGGCAGGCTGGTCTTGAATCACGAAGGGGGCTACTCAGACTTCTATGTGCCCCTATGTGGGCTTGCGGTGATCGAAGCCATTTCGGGTATAGACACTGGCGTCAAGGACCCTTATGCAGGCACGGAATTTGTTGCCAACCAGGATCTCTATCCTCACCAGGAACATCGATTGCGTGAGATCATCACTGGCCCCTTAGCAACCCTCCTAGAGCATCAGAGCTCGATATGAAATCTAAAGTTCAAGGCGGCGTTAACGCTGAAATATTTTCTGTCAGCGAACTGAACCGTGCCGCCAAACGCTTGTTGGAAGGAGAATTTCCCTTAATCTTTGTAGAGGGCGAAATTTCGAACTTTACCGCCCCCGGCTCCGGCCATTGGTACCTAACGCTCAAAGATGCGGGTGGGCAACTTCGTACGGCAATGTTTAGAAATCGGAACCAACGGGTTCGATTTCAACCCAGAAATGGCATGAAGGTGCTAATACGCGGAAAAATCAGCCTCTATGAGGCTCGAGGCGAATACCAATTTATCGCGGACCTAATGGAAGAAGCCGGCATTGGAGAGTTAAGAAGAGCCTTCGAACAGTTGCGCGACCGCCTACAAGCTGCCGGACTGTTTGATCAGGATAAAAAACGCTCACCCCCAGCATTGCCTAAACATCTTGCCATTATCACCTCGCCCACGGGTGCAGCTATCCGCGATGTACTCAGCGTGATCAAGCGGCGATTCCCCGCAATGAGGAGCACGATAATCCCAAGCCAGGTCCAGGGCGAGCAGGCCGCGGATCAAGTTGTCGCCGCCCTTGAGCTCGCGAATACTTACTCGGCGTTACCCTTTGATGCTATTTTGTTGACCCGCGGAGGGGGTTCACTTGAGGACCTGTGGACTTTTAATACCGAACCGGTTGCGCTGGCCATCGCCAATAGTCAGATCCCTGTGATCAGTGCTGTTGGCCATGAGTCCGACGTCACAATTGCTGACTTTGTCGCCGATGTTCGGGCAGCGACCCCCTCTGCTGCTGCAGAAATTCTTGCACCAGATCAAACCGAGTGGATGCAAACCCTCGACCACTTGGGCCAGCGCTTAAAATTAATGCAAACCCAGCTTCTCTCTCAACGGAGAGAGGCCCTGAATGCGTTGAGTCGCCGTTTACGCAATCCCTCCCAAATCCTGGTTCAATTAACAAACCGACTACAATCCTTAGAACAACGCTTAACAGTTAACGCGACGCGGGCCCTCACAGATCCCGACCTCAGCCAAACAGAATCTCGGCTTCGCTTGGCGGTGGGATACCGTTTACGCCAAGAACAACAAGCACTGGATCGTATCAAAGACCAAATGCCCGCCGCCGTTCAGAAACGTTTGGAACGCGATTCGGCTAGACTTCGCTTGCTGGCGGGGAAGCTCGATGCTCTCAGCCCTTTGGCTGTTCTTGAGCGCGGCTACGCCCTCGCGAGAGGACCCAGCGGCGACATTGTTAAGAGTGTTGAAGCTGTCAACATTGACGATCAAATCAGCATTGAACTGAAAGATGGTACTGCTGAAGCTCAGATTCTCAAGGTAAACAAAAACGCAACATGATCCTCAGATTTATGCCTCTCAAACCCCGCATTCTCTTATTGTTGTTAGGCACGCTTCTAGCAGCCACGACTGCTGCAGGCCCGACTCACTCGCCCGTGCCGGGAGGTATCGCGATCATCCCCCTTCCAGCAGGAACGCTGGCAGCAAGTTTTCAAGACAATCCCGTGTTTGTCACAGGAACAGAAACCCAGCCATTTGCGATTGTTGGCATTCCCCTTGATCAGCCAGCCGGCGACGCCAACCTGACGATTAAAGGCAAGCGCCTTGCATTCGAGATAATGCCCAAGCATTACGCTGAAGAACACTTGACGATCACCGATCGTCGAAAAGTCTCGCCACCGCCTCGAGACTATGACCGAATTGGCCGGGAACGCCGGGAAATGCTCGACGTCTTCGCCTCTTTTTCGTCGATGTCGAATCACGAGCTGGATCCAAAAACCGGGCTTGCAAAGGTGCTGAATTTTGAGCTGCCAGTGCAAGGCAGAATATCATCTCCCTTCGGTAAACGCCGTATCTTAAATCAGCAACCTCGCAGCCCACACTCTGGATTGGATATCGCCGCGAGCACGGGCACGCCAGTGGTAGCGCCGGCACCTGGGATAGTCGCCGTCACGGGGGATTACTTTTTCAACGGCAAAACCGTGTTGATCGATCACGGTCAAGGGCTCATTACCCTCTATTGTCATCTCAACACCATCAGTGCAACGGCAGGCGTTAAGGTAGAGTCGGGGCAAGTGATCGGTGAGGTCGGCTCAACCGGCCGAGTGACGGGGCCTCACTTGCATCTGAGCGTCAATTTAAACGGCGTGCGAGTGGACCCCGCTTTACTGCTTAATTTGCCCTAAACAAAGGCAAGCCTCGTGCACCCCTCCAAGATTGAGCATTCGATCGAGGGGGGTCATGGCTTGCTTCAATATTTCTTCTTTCTTGCCAGTTTTTTGACGTGCTGCATCAACCGACGCTTACGTCCGATTTGTCGATCGGTTAGCTTGTTTTTTCGACCCTTAAAAGGGTTATTCCCAGTTTTGAACTCTACCCTCAGCGGCGTGCCCTGCATATCTAAGGCTTTATGAAACCTTTTTTGTAAGTAACGCTTGTAAGCCTCAGGGACGGCATCGGTTTGATTCCCATGAATCACGATAATCGGTGGATTGCTCCCACCGGCATGAGCGTAACGAAGCTTAATGCGTCGACCATGAACCATCGGCGGTTGATGCTCAGCTAGGGCATCAGCCAGGACTTTATTTAACCGGGTGGTAGACAGGGGTTTGGTTGCCGACGCATACGACTTTCGTACCGATCGGTACAACAACCCAACACCCGATCCATGGAGTGCCGATATGAAATGAATATTGGCAAAATCAATAAACGTTAGCCGACGGGCCAACTCGTTTTTTACAAAATCCTTTTGAGCTTGTTCGGTTCCATCCCATTTGTTCACCGCGATCACAAGCGCCCGACCCGCTTCTAGTACGTGTCCCAACAGATGCAAATCCTGTTCAACCAAGCCCTCGTGGGCATCAATCATCAGAATGACGACGTTCGCATCCGCAATCGCATCCAGGGACTTGATGACTGAGAATTTTTCGATCGCCTCAGAAATTTTGCCTCGCCGCCTAACACCAGCAGTGTCAATGATCGTATATTCCTGACCTTCTCGTTCAAAGGGGATGTAAATACTGTCTCGAGTGGTGCCCGCTTGATCAAATACCACCACACGGTCTTCGCCTAACATCCGGTTCACGAGCGTGGATTTTCCTACGTTAGGACGACCTACCACCGCCATCTTGATGCCTCGAGCGGCAATCTCCGGCTCGGCCTGCTCATCAGGGGATAGACTGGGTCCAACCACATCAGACATCAATATCGAAACGCCATGGCCATTAGACGCCGAAATCAAACAGGGAGCGCCAAAACCCAATTTCGCGAATTCCCCTGCTACATAATCGGGATTCTGGCCATCGATTTTATTGGCCACCAAGATCACAGGTTTCTGCTGGGCTCGCAGCAAGCTCGCGATGTCATGGTCTCCGGGTAATCGACCGG
>Ga0222718_10005287_pt1 | contig 10510 bp, 12 predicted proteins | sample C33_27DmetaG_FD_165045 | JGI IMG/M metagenome (GOLD analysis project Ga0222718, IMG submission 165045) | Estuarine water microbial communities from San Francisco Bay, California, United States - C33_27D | ecosystem: Environmental > Aquatic > Marine > Unclassified | place: USA: California... | reverse complement strand
ATTCGGCCTGCAGAAGCGACGTTACTAACACGAAGATGGATTCGCCAACGCGTTCGCCACCTCAACAAGCGAGACTGTCGCGAAAGATGTCAGCGCTAAAACCTCCGGAACTAAATCCAAAAGCAACCTGAGCAAGTCCAATCCAGCAACTTCAGGGGAATTCGCGAGAGAAGCGGCACTAGTCGCCAAATACAAGGATCCCTACAACGCAAAGAAAAGAGAATTTAGGGCAAACAAGAAACTATTGAAGCAGAAGAGCACGATGCAATGATGCAAATGTAACTCTCTCCATTTCAACATCACGAAGTAAAGCCTATGCTTGACTACTATCAAAATCTCATCAGAGACTGGCATAAACTCTAGGGTAACATCAAGATCGGTCGTGACAAGGCCTACCGAATGGGGCGCATGGCGGATCATGCAATCGTGAAGTCGGACCGCAAAGCGGCACAGGTCAAAAAGTTCAAGGCCCAAGTAGACGCTCTTGAGGTAAATGAGAGAGTAAAGAGTGGAGTGGTTGTGGGCTATCGCGACAAGTTGCGTGATGCCAAGTTCGCGGTCTCGCAACGGCATAACGAAAGCCGCAAACAACGTTAGAGGTCACGGTTCGCTTCAGAGAAGAACTGCAAGCGTTGCTCTACGCTGATCGAGCGATGTGAGCACCGCACAACTTCTGGAGATGGACAAGCTCTTGAATCAGCATGTTCAGGCGACTGCGTAAACGCTGGGCATCTTGGGCTTCGGTTGGGGAGAATCCGTAAGGAAACTGGTCCAGAGCATCAGTTACCTCGACGATCAGTTTCTGAATTTGGGCAAGGCCCCCGACTTCAAATACGCAGCATTCATCTAGAATTCGATGCCAGCGCTGTCGATAATAAGTCTGATTCTGCAGCCAGAAAAGAGTTTGGCGCATGACAGCGCGGTACTGCTCGGCCAAATGAACCGCCAGATCAGAGAGCGGGACACTCGATCGACGAGTGGTAAGGTTGGGAGAAGAGGGGGGCGGGACTTCCATGATTCACCAGCAGCGCTGTGCTGCAGGCGAACCCTATCTCTGAATTCTTAAAAATCTATATATTTTTGTAAATTATGGAAATTTTAAGCAGAAGCTAACTCACGAGCGTTTTCGCCAGTAGCTTCTGTTGAGAAATCCGAAACGCCTGACTGCCGTATTCCGCTCAAGGTCTTGCGACTCCCAAATCGGTTGGTGGGACCATTGATCTGACGGCTCACATAGCTCTTCAAAAAAGGAACGGTGGCAACAAGCCCAACACTAAGCAATGTCAGCGATGCGATCTCCCGAGCAGGACGACCCAGGCGGTCTGCCACAACCATCCCAGCCGCCACGCCAACGGCGAGCGATCCCAAGGCCTGGGTGTTCAAATTGCCGGGTTTGTCTAGTGTGCTCATCTAAATAGCTTATGCGATAAATGGATGACAATAAACCTGAAATCTCGTCGTTTATCGCCATCGATTTCCATCAGAAAAGCACTTGCGAGTGGGCTGAACGTGTGGAAACTGCGCCCCTGCTATGGCTAAGAAGAGCTGGATAGAACGAAACAAACGCAAAGAGCGCACGGTTGCCCGTTACGCCGAGAAACGTGCTGAGTTAAAGAAGGCTGGGGATCACCTTGGACTTCAAATGCTTCCTCGCGATGCCAGCCCGACCCGCCTTGTAAATCGGTGTCTCGTGACCGGCAGAAGGCGTGCTTATATCAGACGCTTTAAACTTTCCCGGATCGCCTTTCGAGAGCTCGCTTCACATGGCCTGATTCCAGGTGTGACAAAGTCGAGCTGGTAAGCTAAATTCGAGGGAGCTCTAACTCCCCCCATGCCCCTCTACGAATACATCAACGACGACCCGGAGCAGCAATGCGGGATCTGTAAGAGAGGTTTTGAACTGCATCGGCCGCTGAGTAGGCCGCCCCTTGAGCGCTGCCCGCTTTGCAAAGGCAAAGTGAAGAAGCTTATTACACGCGTGAACTCACCAAAGTTGACTAAGCCAGTTTCCATCTCAGATGCTAAGAAGGCCGGTTTTACGGTAATGGAGCGGCGCGATAAGGGAGTCTACGAGAAGCTCTAGCAATGCTAGTGCCTCAAAACATCCAATTGATCGGGGATGAAGTCGCTGTCCACTGGTCCGATGGAAGCGAAGACTTTTACAAAATGGAGCACCTTCGTGCCAACTCCCCGAGTGCCGAGAATGTTGGAGAGCGTGATCTTACAGGGCAAATCCATGGAGGCAGCAGTCAGACTTCTTATCCCGGTGTAAGCGTCACCGGCTGGCAACCCGTAGGTGGCTACGCGGTCCAATTTGAATTCAGCGATGGTCATCGAACCGGCTTATACGCCTTCGATTATTTGAAAGCTCTCGCAAGCGACACCGCGAGCTGAATATCGACACAGGTCTATTCGTCGGTTCATGAACTGATCGAAACCCAATCTCTGCTGCCACGCCACTTATGACTCTCGCCCCGGCCAAGCGCCTCGACCTCTCTCTTGCCCCCTGCGAAGCAGCAAGAAGATTGAGCAAGTTGCCGGGCTGCGTGTTTCTTGACAGCTCTGATCTGGGGGCAAACGCGCCTAGGCTTTCCATCGTCGCGGCGGAACCTACGCATATTTACCGTGGCAACGTGCACCGTGATGTGTCGCAGCTACGCGAGATTATATCCGCGCATGCACCCAAAGCTCCCATCGACTGTGGGTATCCTCTTGGCGGGTTATTGGGGCACGTGAGCTATGATGGTGACTACCTATTTGGCGAATACAACGACTTGTTAGTCTATCATCACCATGAAGCCTGCTGGCACGTGGCTGGCACCCCATCATACCTTGCTCAACTCACTCGGCCAGGAAAGGAATCTTTAGATCTCACGCTACGACCAGCGCTCGACTTTCAAACTGAAATGTCGCGGCAGGAGTTCATTACCATCGTCGAACAAGCTCAAGAATGGATCGCTGCAGGCGATATCTACCAAGTGAATTTGGCGCACCGTTTTCAGGCACCGCGCCAGGCAAATGATGCTGCCTTTGATCGCTACGAGCGTCTACGCAGTATCTCGCCCGCCCCCTACAGCGCTTTCCTAAATATTGGTGGTCAACAAATCCTTTCCACCTCACCAGAGTGCTTCCTAAGAATGAGCGGGCAGAGCATCAGCACACGCCCTATCAAGGGCACACGACCTCGCTTTTCTGATCCTCTCTTAGACGAGCAGTCGGCTTACGACCTGATCACTTCAGAAAAGGAGGTGTCCGAACTCGTCATGATCACAGATCTCGAACGGAATGACCTTGGACAACTATGTGAGTATGGAAGCGTTGAAGCACGAGACCTCCTTACTCTTGAGCGTTTCGCTCAAGTCTTTCATCTCGTATCGACGGTCAGCGGCACACTGCGTTCAGATATTGACCACTTCGAAGCCCTAAGACGATGCTTCCCTGGCGGAAGCATCACTGGAGCTCCGAAGAAACGAGCGCGAGAGATCATAGACTTCCTCGAGCCACGTCCGCGTGGGCTATACACTGGTGCCATTGGCTACATAGGCTGGAATGGAGAAAGCCAGTTCAATATCGCTATCCGAACACTGGTTGGTGAACAAGATCACTGGCACTTTCACGTTGGAGCCGGTATCGTCGCCGATTCTAATCCAGAAGCAGAGTACGAAGAGACGCTGCACAAGGCAGCAGGCATTCTAAAAGCCTAGAATGTTCCCCAGATCTGTTACCGTGATCTCGAAGAAACAGCGCCCCAAGGAGACACCCGGCAACTAATCTAAATCTCGATAACATACTCGCGAACTTCCGTTGCCCAAAACCACCACTTCTGGCGTCAGCTCTACCTCCTGCCGCGTGTCAAAATCGAGAGTGTAGCGCAACTGATATTTAAGCCGTTCAACTGCCTGGGGGTTCAGATGCTCTAGTTCGACCTTCCCTGTCTCTTCGTTATAGAACAGGCACACGCCTCGGTTGGGCGTCTGCCCGTCCTCAGCAAGCAAATCGCTTTCATCAGCTTTCATCCAGAGCGCAAATTCGACGAGATTCGGCCAACCATCACCGTCAGGATCATCATTGGGACCATTGAGCCCCTCGAGTGGATGAGATTCCTGCGAATTCCTGAAGGTGACGACCTGCGTCTCTTGTGGGCTCAAACCGCTGCTGCTCCTAATCTGTCCATCGTTGCCAACGGTCACAATCGTACCTCCATAGATCAACCCACCAGTGCGTCTGGACCATCCTCGCGGAGCCTCCCTAGCAAACCAGCGAACGCCATCGACGGATATCGCAACCTGGTTCGGCCCTTGGCTATAATCTCCCATTGCATAGAAAAGATTTCCTACCCCAACAATTATTGGCATCTCATACGACTGCTGGGGAACCACAATGGGCCGTTCCCAGCTCTCACCATCCGAGGACGTCCATAGCCCCTCGGATCGTCGCCAGCCGGTATTGATAAAGCGATCCTTAACCCATTGCACATGGTTCCATCCTAACTCAGGAGCATTCCCGTCCACCCAATTAAGCCCATCGGTAGAAATGAGCGTGCCCGTCCAATGGGCAATCACAATCTTGCCGCCACCATAGGAGACACGCAGAAGAAGATCAGTCGTGACTTCTTGTAGCACCGAACTCCAGGTCACGCCGTGGTCCGCCGACCGGAGAATGAGACCTCCAGAGCCCACTGCTAAGGCAGCATTTCCGACCATCTTGATGTCACGAAGATCCGTAACCGTCGTTCCCGTTGGGTCAGACGATACACGATGAAAGGGTTCGAGGGCGTCAGCCAGCACGGTCATGGTGTAGTCGCCCCCAGCTGGCCATGCATACGTGAGCATCGGCTCCGCAGTGACAAAGAAATCGCCGTTCGACAACGTCCACTCAAACGTCAAAGGGTCATTATCCAGATCCGTCGCAGTGACCTCGTAAGTTACCGCAGCCCCCCCGGGCAATCGCCGTAACAGGTCCAGTGAGCGCCTCAATGACGGGAGGGGCATTCTCTTCAGGACGTGTTGCCCCGGCCAGTGTTGCAAGCTGGCACAACAGACAAACGCTCGATATAATGGAGGCGGCCACAGCTTCAGTTAATCACAGCTGAACTTGATTTCTGTATTTTTAATAATAATCATATAAATAAGCTTTGCGCACCCTCATCCTGAGCAGTAGGCAATGCGAATCGTCGCATTGGTATATTGCACTGATAAGTTCGTCACGGTGTCCATGAACTTGAAGTATTCTAGCGGGGCCATAGACAATCGGACACGGTTAGTAATTTCGTGTTAGCGAGGTTTTTGCCTTATTGGCCCGAAAACTGCTTGCCACTGGCCTATTGGCGTTGACAGGTAAAGTCAAGCATGCCCGACGTCGGTCTCCAGCAGTCTCAGAATCTATCGCAGCAGCAGACCATCACGCCGCAGATGCAGCAGAGTCTGCAGATACTGCAGGTCGCGGCACTCGACCTTCAGCAGCTGGTCGAGCAAGAGATGCTAGAGAATCCCGTCTTGGAGGACGACCAGCCAGAGCCACCCGCAGATGACGAACCGGCAGAAGAGATCACGCCCGAGACGGTCGAGGATCGCGAGCGAGAAGAGCGGGAATTCGCTGAAGAGTTCGAAGAACTCGCCCGGTTAGATGACGACTGGCGCGATCAGATGATTCAAACTCAGCGTGTCTCAACTGGTTCTCAGGAAGAGGACGAGAAACATGCGCACATGCTAGAGTCCATCACGGCCCCTGAAACATTGCAGGAACATTTGATGCGCCAGTTAGGGGTATCCAGCATCCCCGAAGACGTCCGTAATGCAGCAGAGCTTCTCGTTGGAATGGTCGATGATCGTGGCTTTCTCTCAACAACAATCGAGGACATCGCCCTCGCTGAACGGCTCCCATTCGATCCTTTGGACAACGCTTTAGCACTTCTGCAATCTTTCGATCCAGTCGGTGTCGGCGCATATGATCTGCGCGATTGTCTGATGATTCAATTAGAACGGCTTCAAAAAATCCCCTCGCTTGAATCACGCATCGTCGACCATCATCTTGATGATCTTGCTAAGAAGCGCTACCCTATGCTCTCAAAGAAACTTGGCGTAAGTATCGAGCAGCTTGTTCACGCGGCTGACTTCATTAGCACCCTCAATCCCTGGCCTGGGAATCAGTTTCGCCCGGACCAGAATACTTACGTCGAACCAGATGTCACCATCCGCCGTGAACAAGGCGACTGGACGATCACGCTAAACAACACGCATATTCCTCAGCTACGAATCAGCAACACCTACAAGGACGTCATGTCTGATGGAGGGAGCAACACCGAAACGCGCCGCTACATCCGAGAGAGAATCCGGAGTGGAAAATTTCTCATTCGAAGTATCTACCAACGTCAGGAAACGATCGAGAAGATCGCTCGCGAAATCGTCAAACATCAGGAAGACTTCTTTCTCAACGGCCGAGCACACCTGCGCCCACTCAACATGGCGACCGTGGCCGACGCCATTGGAGTCCACGAGACGACCGTTTCGCGCGCAGTGAATGGCAAATATGCCAACACCCCGCAAGGGGTCTTTGAACTCAAATACTTCTTTACCACCGGCTACCAAACGAAGGACGGCGAATCTCTGAGTAATACGAGCGTCAAGAATGCCCTCCTTAGCCTGGTAAAAGAGGAACCCACCGGCAAAGCTTACAGCGACCTCGAGCTCGTCAAACTACTCAAGGAACAGGGTATCCCCATCGCACGCCGGACGGTCGCAAAATACCGGAAAGAACTGAATATCCTGCCAAGTAACATGCGGCGGAAGTTCTAACTGATTGGGCATCGCGACAATTCCATCGACAAACTCGCCACACGCATAACATCTTGCCAAATGGCAGAACACGGAGATACTGAACTCCGTAATGGAACATCAACTCACCGACATTGAAGTCCGCATCCTCGGAGCGCTCATTGAGAAGGAGATGACTACTCCCCTTTCCTACCCGCTCACTCTGAATAGCGTAGTCACTGCGTGCAATCAAAAGAGCAATCGACTACCAGTTGTCAGTTACGACGACGCAACGGCCAGCAATGCCCTCGATAGCTTACGTGACAAGCGACTAGTAGAATCTGTCTTTCCCGGCAGCTCGCGCTCCGGAAAGTACAAACACAACTTCGCCTACGAGTATGGCCTCAACGGCAAACTGCAGGCTTTGTTAGGTGTGCTCATGCTTCGTGGCCCTCAGACGGCTGGCGAACTTCGTACGCGCACCGAGCGCATGGCTCGCTTCGATTCCCTTCCAGCAGTCATTGAGCACCTCGACGAACTGATTCAACGAGAAGAAGGTGCCCTCGTCATCCTGTTGCCACCAGGCCCAGGTCAGAAAGAGAGACGCTACGCGCACCTACTCTCGGGTGAACCAAAGCTGTCATCAGTGCCCAGTGTCTACGAAACCTCTGCTCCTGCCATTCCTGACACGATCACCGAGGAACGTATTTTATCTCTCGAAGAAACCGTCGCCACCCTGCAGGCGGAAATGACGAGTTTGCGAAATCAGCTCGGCATTCCTAGCACTACCGCTAGGGACTCTTCCGATGCTGGTTCCGATTTCCCAGCACACTCATGAGCAAGACAAAGAAGCAGAGCGCTAGGCGTCTGTCGGACTTCGTGAAAAGCGGCCCGCAATTATGGTCGTGTTAGAATTCGACCATTTTGGGTCGATCTTCGGTCTCTCCCGGATTTGTGTTGATTTGGTTAGGTCTTCTTCGATTTCTGTCTTGTTTCTGCCTTCATGACCCGGTTTCAGTGCCTATTCCTCCTCCTCATTTCGCGCATCAGGAGGCTTTTAGTCGGTGTAGGCGTTTGAGATTGTAACTTAAGCACACAAGAGTCCATTCCCCTTTCACTTTCTCTAACCCGCGTAACATGAATCCTCGAAATCCCATCACTTCTTTGATGATTCCAAAGGCTGTCTCTACCGTGTGATTGCGTTTGGCGTAGCGGGCTTTTCCTTCTTCGCTTCGTAGCTTTTCTCGCATCTTCAGCAACCGCGGATCTTTGACTGCTTTGATTGGGCGTTCGCTTTGTTTCTTCGGTCGATAATCATAGTTGCGCTCGCTGTGTGCGTCTTCCCGGTGCACACTCACAAAGAGTTCGATTCCGGATTCTTCCACTCGCTCGATCGCATCCCCATCGACGTAGCCGGCGTCCTGTAGTCCGGCTTTGGGTTTGCCTATTTCTTCGGGGATGCTGTTGATCCCGTTCTCAAGCTCCGTGCTGTCGCTCGCGCTTTGACTGACATGTTCGCCAGCGATGAGTTGACTGCCATCAGCATCGACGGCGGCTTGCGCGTTGTAGCTTTCGGTGAATCCTGCGCGCTTGTTCTTGCGCATAATACGGGCGTCTGGATCGGCTAGGTTGGCTTGCACGTCGCTGTTCTCCGGGCCTGTTTTGGGTTGCTTGGGCGTTCTTCCCCCTGGTTTCTTGCCGGTTTCTTCTTCTTTGCGCTGACGTTCTTTGAGTTTCTCTTCGTAGTAGGCTTGAGCTTTGGCGTCGCGCACGGTGGCGCGTTGCTTTAACTCCTCGACGGCTTGATCCATCTTGGAAATGAGCTCTTCACGGCGCTCGATTTCTTTAGGAAGTTTCTGATGGTCTTCGTCGTTCTTGTCTGCGGTTTCGGCTTGTTCTAGCAGTTCGGCGACGTCTAGTTGGAGTTGGTCGCGAATCTCTAGGGCGCGTTCGTAGGTGACATTTTGGTCGATGGAGGCGTTGGCTTTGATGTGGGTGCCGTCGATGGCGACGTCCCCGAGCTTGAGGAGTTTGAGTTCTTGGGCGAGTTCGAGCACACTGACAAAGGCGTTGTTGAAGGCGTCGAAGTTCTCGCGGCGAAATTTGCAGATGGTGTCGTGAACTGGGTGGGTATTGCCGGTGAGAAAGCGTACGGCGACGTCGCGATGGGTGGCCTGTTCGATCTTACGGGAAGAGAAGAGGCGGTTGGCGTAGCAGTAGATTAGCAACGCGAGCATCATGTGTGGGGGGGGAACTGTCGGTTGCCAGAACCGCGATGATTGACTTGGAAGTCTTCGATCGGGAGCCGCTGGACGGCTTCGAGGATGAAGTGGACGAGATCGTCTTCTGAAACCCAGTCACAAAGATCGGGTGGCAGGAGCATTGGTGTTTCACGGTCGACATCAACGAAGCGGGCGCTCATGCCCCATTACTAACATCTTCCTTATATCTATAAAGTCCGACAGACTCCTAAAATTGAACCCCCTCCCATCCCTAGCAATGCGGCGAATCTGACCCCATGGACGAAAAGCAATTTCCTGGCAGTTTCGCCATCGCTCAGATTCCACCTCCAGTCATGTTCATGATCAACAGCGTCTTCCGTTAAAGATTCGGATGCTGCATTCATGAAAAATTTATAGAAATCCCCCTCGGAGATGGCCGCACCCTGATCCTCGAAGATTCCTGACTCCGCCCGGAGCGCTCCCACACAACCGCCGCCAAAAAATCTTTGCATGACGGGAAAGATGACCATGCTATAAGGGTATGAATTTGAGCTCTGAAACGCCCTGCAGACTTGAGCTGTCAGCTTTTCCACCTGATTCTCCCGATCACAGTTCCCGTTTATCAGAATTTCAGCTCAGATTCGCCCCCCTCTTCCCTCCGCAACCCCCTTTCTCCCCTCTCCGATCCCTTCAACGGCGCCCTCAAGCGCCCCAACTCAAAAGCAAATTCCTAGCAGCAGCCTTGAAGATGCCGTTCTCAATTGGTCACAAAGGGAGCTGCGAGGCGTTCCGGCTTGCGTTCACCTTGGCTTTTCTCTTCACCGTTTTGCTTGCGCCTCTCGCCCAGGCCGATCTATCACCGTGGTTACGTTCTAATCCGAAGGCCGAGAGCGCCGCGGTCGTGGTGGACTGGAACAACCTCGGACTCGACCTCGTTCGCGCATCGGAGCGAGGGCCAACGATCTCGGGTCGCTTCCAGGCTTTTCTGAACACAGCTCTCTACAGCACCTGGGCAGCGTTTGATCACAGAGCCGATGGTTGGCAATCCGACGTGAAGGTGCGCAAGGTGCTGGGCAAGCGGGATTGGAATCGATGGAAGAAGACGCCGGTTGGGGTTCAACAGGCCGCGCGCAATTACGCGATGTCGGTCGCAACGTCCGAAGTCCTCAGCACGATCGGTCGCACGGTACTTCAACAGCGATACCTCGAAGAAGAATTCGGTGAGGACGCAGATGAATTGTATGCGGCACTTACTGCACGCGCGGAAGAACTCGTCGACTCCTATCGATCCGAGATCGCGCTCGCGCAAGGCCAGACGTCAAAGCGGAAAAAGAGCTGGGAGTGGGACCTGAGTAATCTGGAGCATCAGGCCGAACGTGTCGGTCAGCGGGTTGCCGACGAACTTCTGAGGGTCGCGGCGGACGACGGTGCGAACCAGGAGAACGACTACGCGGATACGACTGCCTACGCCGTCGCCCCCTGGGCACTGCCAGCCACCACACCCGAGGCGCCGGTCCCCGCCTGGACCGAGTTTCC
>Ga0222718_10005285_pt1 | contig 10511 bp, 4 predicted proteins | sample C33_27DmetaG_FD_165045 | JGI IMG/M metagenome (GOLD analysis project Ga0222718, IMG submission 165045) | Estuarine water microbial communities from San Francisco Bay, California, United States - C33_27D | ecosystem: Environmental > Aquatic > Marine > Unclassified | place: USA: California... | reverse complement strand
TAGAAATATCACCAGCAACAGTGTTTACATTACTAATGCCAGCGCCAACAATATCTACATTGCTTATAGATCCACCAACCAACTCAACTTGATCTAAGCTATCAGCCACATCGTTTAAATCAGATATAGATCCTGCAACTAAATTTACGTCTGCAATGTTTGTAGCGACTAAACTAACGCTAGATATGCCGCTGCTTACCGAAGTAACGCTAGCAATATTATCACCAACATTATTAATTTCTGTAGTGTATCCAGCAAGACTAGTAATATTAGTTTTAATCGCATCAAGTGCAGTAATTTCAGACGCAATAGAAGCAATGCTAGTTAGCTCATTGCCGCTTGGCCCAATTTCTAATGCGCCAGTAGATGCGTTAAACTGAATAGTTTTACCTAAACGACTGGCTTTAGCAGGAAGATCTAAAGACACACCTACTTCATAGTCATTCAAAGATATAGAGCGCGATACTCGATCATCTAAGTCAGCAACCTGAATAACCAACCTATCTAGCTGGTCATTTAAAGAAGATGCGCTGTAAGTAGAAGTAAGGTCAGTAGTACGTTCAAGCGGCACATCCCTAACTATAGCAATCTCTGCGCCAGCAGATTGACCGCTATCTGTTGTAATAGATCCAGTTGACCCGCTACCGCCTGTTACCGTGTAATCAGATGCAGACAGAACAGAGCCGCCTACATATACAGTCAGATCAGTGCTTACAAAGAATTCAAAAGGAACTGTAAATACAGTTTGCCCAGATGTTGCTGTGTAATTTATGCGCGGATTATTGTCTGCTACATTTATTGCCATGTGTCACCTCTTAGCCCCTTTTCTCATAAAGAAGCTAAGAAGAACAATGCACAAATAATCTAAGACAAATTACTGTCTATTAGGCAAGTAACCAGTAAGATCCTTTGCGGTATCTTTTATTATATCACCAGTCGCCATTGTTTCTATAAGTGGTGTCATACGGATAAGACCCTTAGCCCCATCTTGCACATCGCCAGAAAGCATTTGCCCAATAGAACTTAAAACCTCATAGCTCCAATCAGCAGGAGCACCACCTAAAGAAACTAATGCACCAATCTTATCTGGTGGAGCTTGAAACTTTGGCTGAATAGGAAAGTTATTTTCTAATCCCATTTCACTAGCCATTGCTATACCACGATAAACCATGTCGCTATAAATTGCTGCAAGACCTGAGAAGTCAAAAGACCTCATAATCTTGTCATCAATGTCCATATCCTTCCAAGCCCAACTTGGAGTGCGAGCATTTACAATCATATACCCAAGACCCATAGCGACAGCCACATGAGACAAACGGTTGCGAACTGCACCAGATGCATGGTTGGCAGTAATCTTACTCAAAGCACCCATTGTGTAGCTATAAAAGGTAAACGGCAAAGCCAGCAATCCACTTTCCGCTCTTCGATACCCTTTAACCCTAGGGTCAATAGTAGTTTCAAATGGAAGAAATTTAGCTAAATGCTCTGGAATATAAGCAACACCGCTCATTACAATAGGCTTATCTGCTGGCGTACCCATAATTACTCTGTTCATAACGCCAGAAGATAAAGCATTCCTAAATGCAATAACTGCTGCCTCGTCTGTCCAAGCCTCTGTGTTTGGCAAAAACAAACCGCCTTGGCTTTTTTCATAAGGAGAGTCAGCTATTTGTTTAGCTAATTTAGGCGTAATGTTATATCTAGCTAAAAACTCTTTTTCAAACTTACTAGCCTTACCTGTGCCTAGCTTAATAGCAGAGTCAATAATTGTATGACCACGAAGCAAACCATCAAATGTTTTAATGGCTACAGTTACAGGAGCCAAACCATTCATAATATAAAAAGCATTGTTTAGCTTATCAGGAATAGTCTTGCTAAACACATCATTCGTAAGGCTTTCCATGTACCGCAAATGAGTTATACCACGAACAATCTCTAATGCCTCACCAGCTAGATTAAGCTCTCTCTTAGATGCCTTTAAGGATATATCATCCATTGTGCCAAGCACTGACTTGCCAATAGCTTTAAGCTCATGATCCATAAACAAAGACGCAGCGTCACCAACCGCTGCTAATCCAGAGCCGCCAAGAAACGTCCAGCTTGTTGCTGTTCTAAGAAAGTCAGCTACTTTAGTATCTATAGCATCAGGACGTTTAAGCGTTGTGCCGACAACTTGATCGTATATCGCAACAAAGTTTTTAATAAACTTATTTATTGCAGCCTCATCAACACCATCCTTGATAAGCCTAGATCTGTAATAATCTATTCTTCCTTCTAGCGGCATTATCTGATTAGTTTCTGGATCACGAAAACGTTTGTGATATTCTAGTCGCGGCCCAACACGATTGGTGTAAGCAATCATAACTTCCTTAATGTCAGTCACAATGTAGTCTTTAATCAAGTGATTAGGAATATTAAGACGACGAGATACAAGCGGGCCGCTGCGACCAAATCCAGTAAAGATTGCATCGACAGCATCTTCGTCTGTTTCTCCAAGAATATTGTCTATAGTTTCGTTGGCTCTACGCTCAAGAGATACGGGATCAGTTGCTAGCTCTTGTTTTTTAAATAGCTTGTCATCACCCTTAACAATAATCTGCGGGTTTTCACGAAACCAATTCATTAAGATATTCTTCAAACCCTCTCGGTCTGATTCAATCTTACGGCGATTAAAGATACGCATAAGGTAATTGTTAGGAGATTTAACTGATGGCATTTCATCCATCATATCCATAGCGTTATCAATTCTAGCCCTTGTTTCATCCATGGCCTTAGCTAGATCTTGCAGGGCACTACGCATGTCAGCAGTAAGATCTAACTCCTTATAAAGCAAAGCTAATTCATCAATTGATTTTGCATTTTGTATTTTGTCAAATGCGTCATCAAACTGACCTAGCAAAGTTTGCTTCATAACAAACTCTTCTTCTAGATCTGCCTTATACTTAACTTGTTTATTAGTAAGACCTCTAGTTGTAGCAGTTTTATTAAGCTGCCTAAGCTTGTTGTTTAATTTCTCTAAATCTTTTGAAAGCCTATCTTGCTGTGGGCGCATCCATCTTTTGTTTTGCTCAACAATGCTTTTAGTAACGCTTTGAAGTTCCATCTGGCGACCAACATTTTTTAAATAGTTGTCTTCAAAAAGATCCTTTGGATTAATAAGGCCAACTTCTTCTAGCTCTTTTCCATACCGCTCAAAGAAACTACGAGCAGCTTGCACCGAAGCTGCTTCCTGCGGTGTCATTTTTTCATATGGCACTTCATCAACCATTAAGCGGCCAATATGATTGTACCACTCATCAGGCGCAAAGCTATCCTTGCCTAGCTTACGGCGAACACGCTCTACATATTCTCCAACGGGAACATTAAAAAACTCAGCAGAACCACGTGGACTTACCTCACGATAGTTTTGATTAATAACATCAAGAGCCTTAAACCAATCACCTTGACGCCTTGCAGATTCAGTAAACGTAGAACTGCCTACACTTTTACCAAGCTGGTTCATAGCATAAGGCATTCCATTATCACCACCAAGCTGAAGCATGTCCATCTTAGCCCAGTCTGGTAACTTCTTATCTTGTATAGTCGTGCGAATAGGCGTTGGTATTGCCTTCATAAACCAAGAATTATTAAACCACTCACCTGTAAACGATAAATCTTCGCCTCTTTTTGCTGGCTCATCAGAAACACTATTAAGATATTCTTTATACTTACGCCCAAACGTTGCCTGTCTAGCTTGTGCAGAAATAGGTCTATTCAACGCTGTGCCTATTCCAAAGCCAAGAAGGCCACCAACAGCCGCTGTGCCCATTGTATAGAGCGCTGCGTTGCCTATTTCAGTTGCTGGGTCTTCACCCTCGCTAATCTCAGTAAGCGCCTCAGTGAGCGTTATGCTGCCATCTACGACTGCTGCATCCAGAGCGCCTATCTTAGAAAGATCTTTAGCAGTAAGATCCTTGCCTTTCATTAATTGTTTTGCACGTGCAGCTTGCCTTAGACCAGAAGTAGAGCCTAAAGCATTAAGACCTCGACCAAGATGCAAAGAAGCAGCAACACCACTATAAGGAATAGCAATAGATGCATGAAGGCTAGGGTCAGTAAGAAATAAATTAAGACCAGTAGAGCGATTCAACACACTATAGTTATCTCTACGTTTCTGTAAAAACTCTAGAGCAGAAGTAAAGTTATCTTCAGATCCAATTCCAAACAAACGAAGGTAACGAGCATCTTCTTCATTAAGACCCTGCTTTTCTATTATTGTTTCAACACGATCAATTGACTCTGGATCATAGGTTGAAGCTCTTGAATAAAAATTTAGCTGGTTTTTTATTGGGTTAAACAGTCTTCCATATTGAGCATTCCCCGTTTGCCCAAGCGTGGGCACTGTAGATTGCACTGGCTGTCTGCCAACATTAAACGGCTCTGCTTCTGGAACAACTATCTTCATTGATTTGGCTCTGTTAGTTCTATTTGCAATGCATTGCTAAGAGCATTGTACGACTCTTTTTTCGTTCTAAAAATATTTAAGGCCATATCATCTTCGCCAAATATTTTATTGTACTCTCTCATTTTGCTAGAATCAGATAAAAACATTTCTTCAGTCATGTGGTTTAATGTTGCTATGTAGTTAATTTCAGCAATAGCTTTGCTTCCAGCAGGCGCATCTGCCTTGACAGCAGTTTGTAAATTATTAAGGGATTGAAATCTCATATCAGCTTTTCGATCAGCTTGAACCCTTGGCTTTTCTAAAGTTAAAGCTGTGTCATTAACTATGATTGGCTCAAACCCACCATAATCATTTATGTACCCCACCTCGTACATAGGTTGACCTTGATTGAATGAAGACACAACAGGCTTATAGCTTAGTTCTATGTTCAAAGCTTGCAGCCCTCTTCTTAATCTGTCTCTATCACTTAGCTCTTCACTAGCTCCAACGCCGCTAGTAAACTCTTCAACGATAGCTCTCGATGTAAGTAAAAGATTGCCACCAACAATATTTGCAAAGCCAGCAGCCGCTGAATCCAATGCAGTGCCACCTTTCAAAAGATCATTAAACAAACCAGAATCAGCAAGGAGATCAGTTATTTCTTCTCTATGCGCGGTAATTTCAGAATCTGCAAAAAAATTATTTCTAGAGTATACAGTGCTGTCACCAATGTAAGACCCAATAACATTAGGATCTGTTCGCATCTTTGAGGTATAACTATCTATTATAGAAGATATTGAATCCTCAGTAATTACATTGCCTCTTACCTTTTGCATCCGAAGCATTGCTAGTATTTCTTTTTTATAATTAGCACTCATTGGGTAAGCGTCTAATGCCCTTCCAATGTTTGCATTCTTGGGCAACTCAAGGTCTGTCTTAATATCGGCATCAATGTTGCCATCATAGTTTCTAAACTCAAGCGCAATTGCTAATGGCTCTACACCCTCTGCACGAGCAGACTGACTTATTGCAGAGTATAAAGCATACGACTCTGGGCTAAGATTTTTACGCATTATATCTAAAGTAGTACGGCGACCATCCTCTGTAACAGCTTCAAGATTTGAATAACGCTCAAATGCTTGGATTCCAGCATTTAAATTCTCTTCATTATTTGAAGTTAAAGCAGACTCTAAAGCCACTTTAGCAGATGGAAGAACAACGCCTTGATTAAGACCATCTACAATTTGTGGAAAATCAAACATATTTGAAGCAGTCACAATAACATCTCCAAACAATTGCTTATCATAGAATGCTAGCTCATCAGGACTAACATCAGAAATATTGCTTTCAATAGCATCTATTCTAACGCCATTAATATATCTATTGTTTTGATTTGTAGATGCTTTTAGTTTTCTATCTAAGTAAGCAGACGTACTTGCAGGATCAAACTTATAAGCTTCTCTTAATAAGTCATAAGCCTGCTTAGCATTGCCTGTTAGATTTGTTTCTTCTTGAGTTACGGCGTCCTTTAACTCCTCAAGATCTACCGTAGTCAACTGTATTCTATCGGCCCTAACTCTTGATTGAAGAGCAAAGTTTTCTCTAGCAGCAGTTATTAAAGTTTGCTGAGTTGTTTCATCTAATCCAGATGCTTCTATGTTTGATAAAGCAGACTGAAAGCTTGCATTCAAATTAGTAGCGTTTTGAAAATCAATTAGACTTTGACGCAATCTATTTTCTTTTTCTAGGTCAGCAACACCTTCCATCCTAGATAAAGCCGCACGTCTATCAGATATTTCAGATGCAAGATTAGATCTTTGTTTTTGAGTCATTGTTTGGATCATGCCAGCTACTATGTCACCATGACTTCGCCCAAACGCATCTCTATCACCACCAATTAAATCAGCTATTGCTTGATAATCTGGCGATGCTTCATTTTGAAGAGCTTCAGAAATAATATCTAAATCACTAGCTGTTTTTCCGGCTACATCTAAATTCTTTTCTATCCAATCCGAGAATAATTCTGTTCCAACTTGTTCGGCAACATCATCATCTTCAATTTTAAGTATCATAGCCGATATATCATCAACTGTTGTAGATGCACTTATTGTTGGGGCAAGCTCAGATATAATATTGCCAACCTCATTCTCTACATACTCTTCGCTAAGAGAAGCAAATGAATCTAAACCAGCAAGTAATGTTGGTATGCTAGTCGTTGTTTTTGCTGCTACAGCTAGAGCTTCCAAGTTATTATTATCTATCTTATCAGCTAGCCGAGCCATGATTGATGGGCTTGTAAGCCCAAGCTTAAACATAGACTGATCTGAAGGTGAAAGCGTAGAGTATATATCTATAAGATTATTATTAGCAGATAAACCTTGAAGCCCATCAATGCGATCATTAGCAGACTTCCATGACGCAAACGTCATATTATTTGTATTTCTTAAGTCTAGATATTTAGCACGAAGAGAACTAGACAAAGCCAAAATATCTTCATCTGATCCACCAGCAGCAATAAGATTGGCTAATTTTTTTTCATCAAGATAACCAGACATTAATTGCTGATTTTTTAACGCCTTCTTTGCAGCTTCAGCTTGTTTCTTTGCCAAAGCCGAATATGTACTAGCAACATATTCAGACCCAGCCTCTTGAATATACCTGCTATAAGGTGTTGCTTCTCCTTCAGCGTTATACATTTCCTCAATGTATTTAGACATTCTATTTTTATATTGATCTGCTGTAGTAGAGCTCTTTGCAAACTCAGAACCTCTAGTAGCAAACTCATTAAGAATTGATTCTTCAAATCTTCGATCAATCATATTTTGATATGATCTTGCCGCAATTGTTCCAAATGAAGCAGGGGGCGTATAAGCCTCTGGCATATTTGTATCTGGATTTATTGCAATAATTTTATCAGATGGCTGAGATTTAGCTGCCGCTTGCCCTGCAATTTCAGCATTTATTGCAGCCTCTCTATATGCAAGTTGAGATATTCTTGATGCTGCGCTACTAATAGCATTTCCAATTTGTGCTGCCCCCGCATCTGCACGAACAACTCCTACTGGTTTGTTGAACACTTGAGTTCTTTGCCTAATTACAGCCATTTGTTAGCTCCCTCCGCGTGTTCTTCCAAACTGCGCTATACCTTCAGTAACAGTTCCAACAGCGCTAAACATAGAAGCAGTAAGGGCATTGCGCCCACGCCTTCTTTCAGCCATTGCAGCCATAGAAGCTTTAATACTTTCAAATTGTTGTTGTTGATCTATTCTACTAACGTCTTGCGCAATAACATCTCTTTGTCTTTCTAAAAATGCTTGCACACTTTTATCAGTACTAATGTCTCTACCAGCGGCTGCAAAAGCAGCTATATTTGATGAAGTGGCTAAATCGTACTCATCTCTCCTTGCGCGAGCAACTTGCAAAGCTTCAACTTTACTTAACCTATCTTCAGTTTCTCTGTTAAAAGCATTTAAATCAGCAGCTTCTTTAGCCGCTTGTCCCGCAGCTATTTGACCAGCCGCGCCAACAACACTTCCAATAAGTCCAATCATCTGAAACATTAGACTATTAACTCCGCTACTAATCCATTTACTTGCATTTCAGCAGGAGTATCCTGCTCAATAGTAATCTGTGGATTTCTATTATATCCCAGCAATCTTACTTCCTTCTTGCCAGTAAAGTTTGAACTAATTACTGGTCTGTTGTTTACCTTCAAAGAGTCAGTATCCTTTACATCAACAACCACATTCGTAATACCTCTAATGTCACCTGTTGCTGGGCCATTACCCATAGAAGCATCTACAGGATTGCTTACAATCTTGGCTGTAAATGCTCGGCCAACCCAAAAGTTCCCACCAAAACTTTGATATGCACTCACATCTACAGAGGCCACACCACTATTATCTACAACAGGATGCTCACCAAGCCATGTTGTAGGAGTAGTCCATACGCCAAGAGTAACTGTATCACCAACAGAATAAAGGCTAGAAACATCAATCCAAGGATACCCAGCTACATAAATAAAGTTATCTATACCCATTTCTCTTGAGCCTACGCCTGATAAAGAAGCCTTCGTAAACTCACATAAGCAAAGCTTATTGCCGTAGTAAACATTCGCAAATAAACGATTGTGAATAGCAACAACAGAAGAAAACCTACCATCTGTTGTTACCCTAGTCCAAGATGCTTTCTTCTCCGCTCTATTAGAACTAAACAAAGATATATCGCCATTGCCTAAAGTTATAGCCGCATAAGAATCAGGAAGCTCAAAGCCGCTATGAACAACCGTTAAATACTTAGGTCTATCTATTAAATGAGAAGCAATAGTAGATATTGAAGTAGCAGTATAAGCCTCTTCTGTATCTGTGTATAAATATTCTCTTACTGTTTTGCCCCCCATTTCCGCAAAAATAGTAGCCCCATCAATAGAAGTCGGCTGAACAAACTCAGTACCATATGGTGTTTGCTTTCTTATCTGAGCATTTGTTGGCGTAATAGCTTGGTTCAAGTAAGTAGGTACATACAATTCACCAGTCGCAGTAAAGATCTGCAAGTCACGGTTAGAAACCATATATCTGATTTGGTTTACATCACCCGTTGCTGCAACAATTTGAATTGAGTCAGAGTCAGCCGCTTCGCCTACATCAAAGTTAAAAAAGCTTCCCACCTTACTCATCCAAATATTATCTGGCTCTGCTATTGTTCCACCAAAGCACAAACGGTTTTCATGAAATGTAACAGCAGCAGGATAACCACGAACAGCAGACCAAGACTGCTCATCCCAATCTCTAATAGGTGCATGAGAAACTACTTTAACATTACCGCCGCCATCTTCACTATCATTTGCAGTGCCTCCTGCTTGATAAGTATAAGTATTCTCATCAATGATTTCTCTAACTTGATCTGTAACATTTAACTGAGCGGTATTAATACCACCTGTTGCACTAGCACCTTCTATTGTAATTGCATCACCAACATTAAACCCATGATTTAAATGAGTAACCTCTACAAGATTAGAGCCATCAGCAGTTCTTAGTGGGTTTAAAACAGATAATCTTATTTTAAGCGTATCTAAAACATTGCCAGTAACAACTGTAGCTGAAGTATAGCCAGTAATTAAAATTTCAGATTCATGGTAACGAACAGTTACTCCAACATGATCTGAAACCCAGTAATCTTCACTTGTAGTTAAAGTAATACCAGTACCACTTGTTGCAGATGGATCTAATGTAACACCGCTTGGCTGAAACGTAGAGTAAGGTTGATAAGTAACCTTATTATCAGCACGTTGATCAAAACTATAAACACTAATCTCAAACGCATCTAACGCAGTTCTTGTTAGCATACGCGGTGCAAACAAGGGGTGACAGATAAACATTACATCGCCATATTGAGCAAAGGTATATTCTTGCAAATACTCTTGGTCAAATGGCAAAGCGTTACTACTAGTATCCTGAGTAATGGTTTCAACAAGATGTAAGTCACCAGCAGTAGTATATGTTCCATCGTCATCTAAGAAAAAACAACGAACCTTTTGATGCTCAACAGAAATTATATATGATTCATTATCGTCAAACTCAAACTTAAATAAGTGAGATTGCTCTGGATAAGTGCCGTTATAAGTTATGCTATAATCGTAATGATGCTTTAAGCCATGACGCTTTTTCAAAGCGCCCTCGGCAGTAACCAACATATTTTCTACGCGCTGTGCAGAGGAAACATACACAGCAGAATCCGTTCTCATTATTAGGGAGTCGCTGATTTCACCAAACTGAAAGCTATTCTGTGGTACTCTAACTTTCTGCATTAGCTACGCCTTTGACTTATAAACCTCGAAGTGTTTAGCTTTTTAGTTGTTTGCTGCTGTGAATCAAGCCTACGCGCTCTCATTAAGAACTGCTCACCCTTTTGCTCCATTAAAGAAGCAAGCTGAGCATCTCTAGCAACAGAAATAGAAAGCATAGCAGCTACTTGAAACTCTACAGCCATTGTAAAGTAAGGAGGCCAGTAAGCCTCATCTGCTCTAAATATATAATCAGCTACAAGAACCTCAGTCTCGTTAGCATCACAATAAACCTTATCGCCGTAA
>Ga0222718_10005283_pt1 | contig 10512 bp, 20 predicted proteins | sample C33_27DmetaG_FD_165045 | JGI IMG/M metagenome (GOLD analysis project Ga0222718, IMG submission 165045) | Estuarine water microbial communities from San Francisco Bay, California, United States - C33_27D | ecosystem: Environmental > Aquatic > Marine > Unclassified | place: USA: California... | reverse complement strand
GGGCGGCAATTGACTTCTCGCAACAGGAACCACGGATCTTGGTTCATTATTCGTATGTATATGGCAAATCCCGCGGCAAACAGATGGCTGGAGTTGAAGAGTTTGTCGATGCCTATCGCAATGATCCCGACATGGACTTCCATACGATGGTAGCAGAGATGGCCTCCATCCCCCGTAAGCAGGCCAAAACAATTAATCTTGGCATGATGTACGGCATGGGCGTCAACAAGCTATCTGAACAGCTAGATATTAGTGTAGATGAGGCCAAGGGACTTGTCCGTCAGTACCATGACCGCGTCCCGTTTGTGAAAGGCTTGATGAACGGAGTTCAGAATCGGCTCAATGACCGCGGCTCAAGCGGCTCCATCCGCTCTATTTTGGGCCGTAAGTGCCGTTTTGACCTCTGGGAGCCCGATACTTTCGCTATGAACAAGGCGTTACCATACAAGGAAGCGATCCAAGAGTATGGTGACACCACCCGACTCAAGCGGGCTTACACCTATAAAGCCCTAAACAGGCTTATTCAGGCGTCTGCCGCGGATATGACCAAGCAAGCAATGGTCAACATCTATGAACAGGGCCGTATTCCGCTCATACAGATACACGACGAGATCGCAATTTCTGTAAAAGATAGGGCAGATGCTGAAAACATTTCACAAATTATGGAAAATGCTGTACCATTAGAGGTTCCCAGCAAGTGCGATATTGAAATCGGGCCTAGCTGGGGAGAGGCGACAGAATGATGACGTTATCCGGAGGCTTTGTTTTAGAGTGGGTAGATGCAATACAGCTTGCATTACTTCTTTTTATAGTTTACCGTCTCCGACGTTAAGTTTTTGCATGGTTAAACCTCCCCAATTTTGGCTCTAGGCTATGTCTAGAGCCATTTTTTTACTTGCAACCATACTATATCTCCTATATATTCGCTTACAGCATACAATATCTAGGTTAATTCGATGGACATAACTAAATGGAAATCGGTTCTCGTACCTATTGAAGTGTACGAAGAAATCAAAAAACTCGCCAAATCTGAGGGCCGCACAATTAGCGGACAACTTCGCGTGATGTGGGAAGCCTACAAAAATTTGGGCTAGTTTAACCACTATATGTTGACAGGTTTTTCTACTCCGTATATGGGATAAGTACTACTTAATCTTATACGGGGAGTAAAATGACTTTAGCTTTTATATGTATAGCCACCGCCATCTATTTTGAGGCCCGTGATCAGCCTGCAATTGGTCAAGCTGCGGTAGGCCACGTTATTTTGAACAGGGTTGAGGACCGCAGATACCCAAACACCGCATGTGACGTGGTAAAGCAGGGACCTACCTACTCTTGGACAGAGGATTTTCCTGTCCGAAACAAGTGTCAGTTTAGTTTTTATTGCGACGGCAAGCCGGACAAGCCCAAGCTGGGTGGCTTCGCTTGGAAAAAAGCCGTTGAGGCTACCTATGAAGCCCTCAATCACCGCGAATTGGACCCCACTGAGGGCGCAACCCATTACCATGCTCACTATGTGACACCCGCATGGGCTTCTAGTAAAACTAAAACCGTGCGAATTGACGATCACATTTTTTATAGGTGGGAAAAATGACGAAGAAATCACAAACTGAAGAGTGGAACCAAACCTTCGGCGCTCCGGGCGTGATTCAGAAGCGCCTCGATGCGGGGTTGTGTCCGAAGTGCTTAGTTAAATTGCCAGAGCCCGCGGACAACGGCTCTGTGACCTGTGTAAACTGTCTATTAACAATTGGAGATTACGTTGCTTTGCCCAAAGTGTGATGCAAAAAGCATTGTTTATAATAGTCGGCGCACGGACGACGGATCAGTAAGACGAAACCGTGAGTGCTATAAATGTTTTCACCGGTATGCCACCTTGGAAGTTCTTGCGCCTGTTCAGGCTTATAAACGGGGACCGAAAAGAAAATTACGCAATGGGTGGGTTAATCCTGATGATGTTGTGCGGGATGCGCTCGAAAAAAACTGGGTCAGGCCGGAGGAGTTAGATTAAGGCGCTTCATGCACTCGGACCACGTCCTTTTTTCTAAATCAGGTTCTTCAAACACAGGGGGTGGAAAGCGTTTAGCTTTCTGCCTCTTTATGTTTTCTATGGGCTCAAAGTATATCTTGCCATTATCAATCGCCACAAAGGCCAAGATATCGCAATGCTCTTTAGTTAGAGTCTTTCGCAAGGACCCAAATGAAGTAGAAAACTGATACCCAAAATATTCTTTCTTTTTTACGTTTTTATATGACCTCAAGCTACTAGATTTTACCTGCACCCTGACTAACTGCCTGTCTACGTTGGCGATGATGTCAATTGTATCCAAGGTTACAATCTCGCAAGACACACCCATACGCATTAATCCCGCGGCACAGAGGTATTCTCCTAGCTTACCAGCATCAAAAGCATACAAAAGACTACTCCCGTTGTAGCGAAGTTAATTTTTTAACGGCTTGTGGAAAAATAATCCACTAAAAATCACTTAAATATATTGCAATTCGCATATAATCGCTTATATTGAGTCTTGTAGAGCCCTCCAGTTCTACGCTTCCCGTAGTAAGAAAGCCCTCGGAACCATGTTCCGGGGGTTTTTTTATTGTTTGACAAGATTTAGTGGTTCACTTATATAAGAGTTATCTTATATAACTATGGGAGAAGAAAATGGCTTTGTATGTTCAACTGCGGGACGCAGATGGTGCTAGCCAAGAAGAAGTCGCAAACGCCATTGTTAATCGTTTAGTACACAACGAAGATCTTTTGAAAAAAGCACTCAGCGCATCGTCCAATGGAATGGAGGGTGTAATGTGGGCGATTGATACTATTGCTGAATTACACGCGGGCATAGAAGAACTAGGCTCCAGCGACATCAGTAATATGGTACGTGAAGTACTACATGAACTAGGTGTTAAAGAAGACCCTTCTGAAAAAACGATAAGCGAAGAAGAGCTTTTTCAAAAAGTATTACAAGCTCTTAGCGGTACGAGCGTCGGTTACAAGCAAATCGATAGCGAGTACGACGAAAAAGGAACTGTAACCATTCATTTTTGGGGGTTAGAGGAATGAGCGTAATTAGTGTAGATTTTGTGCGTGGGGCGAGAGAAGCCCGCAAACAAGTAGAGACCGGAGATATCTACGATATACCGGGTGCGCTGTACCTATTTCAACTAGATCCCGCTGACAGTGATTTTCAGCGTGGCTTTGAACAATATTTGCGCTCAACTTTAAACCGGGAACGCTCCGATGATTAAGGACTGGACCGACGCCGTTTGGGCCATCAGCAACATATCTGCAATAGCAGGAGAGTTTACCGCCAGCACCGACAATGGGCGCTTGATGGCTTGGAGCGGTGACAAGGATTACTGGATGCATCTAGTAATCTGCGATGAAGGTAAGCCACACGTTTCAATTTATGACTGGTTTGCACCAGCCAAGGCGATGTGGGGCGTTATCGGATATTGCAAATACAATGACATCGATCTCGAAATCGACAATACCATTTATGAGGAGAAAGAAGATGACAACGCTTGAAGAAAAACTGCGCGAGGCGCTTGAGAAAAAACTTGGAGAAAATGCTAAACCTTGGCTTGACGAACACGTTATAATCCTCGGGCCAAAACCTAAAGAGGAGGCAAAAGATGACTGACAGAGTTAATGAAAAGGCCAAGGACCTCGATTGGCAAACCGCAACCGCTCTGGTCGATAAAGTAATCAATGACCACGCATCACGGATCATTACCGATGGTAAGTATGGTCACGATGCCATAGACCGGGCCGTTGAAATCCAAGCCGCATGGTTGAGAGTGCAAAGGGGGTGAGGAACCCGGATCTCGACTTTGCCGAAACGGGAGCAAAGGTAAATGACCTGCTTAATGAACTGGAGGAGGAAGGATTTGACGAACATGCAACTCTCAGCGGTGCAATCACCGCGGTGCTTACCCGCCTGATCGTCAGAAACCCAGACAATACCATGATGTTAGCAGAACTAGCTCACGCTATAAAAAAAGCCACCATCTTAGTAGACATGATGGATTCCGAAGAGAGGCCGTTGCACTAATGCAAAGCAAAAAAATGAGTTTTATTGAGGCCAAGACTAACGCTGTAATAGGCCTTCTGGTATCATGGCTTTTCACTTATCTATGTCTGCCGTTCTTCGGCCTCGAACCGACGCCGTTGGCGGCGACATGGATAACTCTTTCATATTTTGTTTTATCGCTAGTGCGGTCATACGCACTGCGTCGCGTATTTGCAAAACTGGGGGGTTAAGTTGATGAACGATCTAGGCAATGTATCTATTTTTGCCGACAACGATGTCGGCGGTAACGTCATCCTCAAAGTAGGCGACGGACTAAAACTGTCCGTCCATTGGAAAGTAGCCAACGGCCTCATCCCAATGGTATACGCTGCCTGCCGCGCTGCCGAAGATGAGGAAAAGACATGTGGAAAGTAGTTGCCCTTAAATCGCCACGAAACGGCTATCACTGGATAGCCCAAGGCGTCAAAGATGATAGCGACTTCTTACGATTAGCTAACTCTCGCAAAATCATCCAGAGATACATAGACGAAGCCAAAAAAGAAAACATCTGGCTCTTCCACCGAAAAAAAGCAAACCAGCCCCACACGTGGGAACTCGTTTGGAAATGGCGAAGGACCAAAAGCAAAAAACATGCAGATTGACCCACGCAACACGGATACGTGGCCGACTCAGGCCAAGCTCCGCCGACAACTGGAGATCGAAGCTAGCGATGCCGATTGGAATGGCGACGCAGCACGGGCCGCGGTACTCAGGTCGCGGCTCACGGCCCTCGATCCAAAACTAGATCACGAACTGGTCGTGCCGTTCTGATGGAGGATACCTACCTATTCCCCGCCGAACGGCGCGAAATCATATTTAATTTCGTGTCCAAATATTATGACGTGCCCCTCGAAGATATCGTCCAACGCAAAAACCGCCGGGAACGACGCGAAGCCGTCCACGCCCGGTGGGTCGTCATGGGCGTCATGCACAAGCACATGGGTTACTCCGCAGCCCAAATCGCACGATTCGTCGGATGCAACCACACCACCGTCCTTCGATCCCTCAAAAAGATAAAAGACATCGAGTCCTTCCAACGGGTCATCGATCTGACTGCGCGGACCACGGGTCGTAGTCTAAGTGCGACTGGGTAGATACCTAATATTCAACAGCCACGGCCTTTTTTCATGGTCCCTACACACCACCCCAACCGTGTAGGGAAATAAGAACAGAGTTCAAATAGGGGTTTACAACTCTGCTCCAAATTCGTAAGGTTTTTGCATCAATGTTTTGTATTTTCATTTGATTCTCTTACACAAAAGAAAGGCCCTCGCTACACCAAGCGGGGGTCTTTTTTTATTAGTACTGTGCGCAAATAAATGCGCAACGTTATAACGTCACGGCCCACGGCTGGAAAAGTAACACGTAACACTATATAGGAGGAAAATTAAAAAAAATATTTTTAGGTAAAAAAATGGTGTTACAGGTGTTACAAAAGTTACACCTCTCTGTAACCGTTGATATATAAGGATTACAGAGATTTTTTAGTGTAACATAAACCGTAACAGCATTACTTTTATAGGTGTTACAGTAAGTGTAAAAATCAAAAACGGCCTTACTGGGCCCAAAAATCTTTTTTTCTAAAAACTAATTTTCTTCCTATAATGGTGTAATCCGTGTTATTGAGATGGTTTAAGTAGACCTTTTTAACGGAGCAAATGTATGCCACGGGCAAAAGCACTCCCGAAGAGCGAAACGCGCGGGAGAAAGAAGATAACCGCAACCCAACCTCTGACTCGGAAACAGGAGCTTTTTGTAAAAGAGCTTGTCTCTAAAGACGGGCAGATAACCCTGAGAGAAGCCGCGATCAACGCGGGCTATGCCGCGGGGTCGGCGCACTCTAGGGCGTATGAGCTAACCAATCCTCATATGTCCCCTCACGTCGTGGCCGCTATCCAAGCCTACAGGCGGGAGCTCGATGAGAAGTATGGCGTCACCTACCAACGGCATATGCGCGATCTGCAATTGATCCGTGATATAGCTTTGGAGAACGGGGCGTATTCTGCCGCTGTTCAGGCAGAGTATAGGCGAGGCCAAGCTCAAGGCGACATCTATGTCAGCAAATCAGAAATCCGACACGGCTCTATCGATAGCATGTCCAAAGAAGACGTTTTGAAAGCTTTAGAAGAGATAAAGAATAGCTATGCCCCAATCACAATCGACATCACGCCAGAAGAAAAAGATGAAAACACCTCCAATCGCAACAAAGCGCGAAGCAGGCTTTTACAAGCAGGTCAAGGAAGCAGCGCAGCGGACCAAGAGGAAATTATTGCTGACCCGGATTGAGAACTGGGTGGGTGCGGGCATTCCCGATCTAATGATCTGCGACGAAGCCGGAAACTTTCATTTTGTCGAACTGAAATACCTGACGGGCAACGCAGTGACTTTGCAGCCTTCTCAAGTAGCGTGGCTCTCAAGGCATGGTCATGCCAGTTGTTGGATACTGATTAAAAAACAGTCCAAGCCGACAGAGCCTGCGGAGTGCTTCTTGTATCCTGCAAATGCTGCCGTTGATTTAAAAATGGATGGGCTGGAAGCAGTCGAGCCTGTTTTTCGATGTGAACAACCATTTCAATGGGATGTTATTTTTGACTTGATATGCCCCACATAATCGCATAATGTCCCAGCATCGTTGTTTAATACGGGAGTAAAATCTATGGGTTATAATTTCTCGAAGCAGACTCAAGTCGTTTACGAGGTTGAAATTGATGAACCGCTATTGAGTCCAGTTGCGAACCCAGTTGCATACGAAGCACAATTAGAGAAAAGATATAGGTTTGTTTGGTTGTCTGGGTTGTGGAAGCCCCAAGCCATTAAGAACTGGGTTAAGTTTAGAAACGAAAAAATTAAAAATTTAAAAGCTAATCACGTCTACTTTAATACCTCAAAGGGCGGATGCGAGGCTGTTCCTTTGGATTTAGAAGGGGCTGTTTAATGTTTTTGTTATCTTTAATAGCCCGCCTTATTCATGGCCCCGATTGGGAAAGACACGCTAGACGCGGGCGACGCTCTCGCCGCCGCTAACCAACTAAGGCCCCGCCCAGTGCGGGGTTTTTCTTTTGGATTACTAAAATTTTTAAAATTTCCGCTTGTGTTATTTATAATAATATAGGATAACTCTTATAGGCCTTTCTACTAATGGGCGTGGCCTGCCCAAAAACCTATGGGAAAAACTAACCATGACACATTCAATCGAAGACAGTAAAAACACCTTGACCCGCCTCTTAGAGAAGGTCCGCGATGATGCTGCCCGCAAGTCGGATTACATCGCGCCAACAAACCAATTGCAAAAAACCACTGATCCGGAAGGCAAGCCCCGCATTATTTTAGAAAGCAGCGGTGGTGCACCAACTGAATTTTTTGACATTAACGACGTAGCCTTTGGTCAAATTGCGGCACATGCTGGGATTGACGTTCGCACGGCCCGTCGTTTGCAGGCTAACTACTCTATGCAGTTTGATAATTTGGTTAATGCGATATGGCGGAAAGAAACATCCGTCCGGATGCTCCGCACCCATGATAGGATTGATAGCTTCGGGGTATTACGGGCTTTCGTGTCGGATAAGTTCAAGACGTTTGATCACGTTAATCTGCTTAATTCCGCCCTGCCCCAACTAATGGATAGCCCCGCGCAATTTCAAGTCGTGAATGCCACGGTCACTGATAAACGCTTATATCTTCGTTTAAAGTCGTTGGTCCAAACGGGTCAGGGCGCTAGCGTTGGTGATATCATGGCTAATGGCATTGGCTTGCAGAATAGTGAAGTCGGCGCGGGCTCTATCATGGTTTACCAAGTAAGTTGGACGCTAGCATGTTCAAATGGCCTACAAACTCAAAACCAAACCCGCTCAAGTCATATCACTAGCGGGCGGGATAGTGACGATTGGGGCTTGTTATCGGATCAGGCTAAAGATGCGGATAACCGGGCGCTTGAATTGAAAATCCGTGACCTTGTCGGGGTTTACTCCAGTCGCGAAGCTTTCGACGGCGTTTTAGAAAAAATGCGGGCCGCTGCCGCCGACGTTATAGACGCCGATGCGGATAAGGCCGCCGTCGTTGACAATTTGGGCGCTGTAATGAAATTAACCAAAAAAGAAACGGGCGACGTTTTAAACGGGCTCTTAGATACGATAGGTCAGGCCGGATATGAGCGCGAAAAACCGCTTTCTCGAGCTACTCTTATCAATGCAATGACCGCTGTATCACACAAGGCCGCCGCCGATGACGTGGACCTGTGGCAGCGCCGGGGTGGGGAGCTACTAACCCTGAAGGCTAGCGATTGGCAGCGTATCGCCGCCTAGTCTAACCCCTAACCCTTCCCCTGATTTGCCCCGCTGTAAAAGGCGGGGCTTTTTTTATCTGCGAGAATATGCGATAACGGTTTATCCACTACTATGGGAAGGATTAAAAATTGGATTACTTAACCAGAAAAGATAGAAGCATAATGCAAGGTGCGGATTTTGAACTAACCCGCCTTCAACGCCAACGCCGGGATTTTCTCAATTGGCATTTTGTGGACGAAAAACTATCCAATGTCCCTTTTGGCATTTTTGTTTTAGCGGCATTTTTAATTGTATTTTTGGGGGCTATCTAATGAACAACGAAAGACGAAAAAAGTTAAAATGGCTAGGCGCTCAAATTGACGAGCTCGCCGTTCTTGTCGAAGAAATCCGCGATGCGGAGCAAGAGGCTTTCGACAATATGCCGGAAAGCTTACAGGACGGCGAGCGGGGCGATGCCGCGCAACAATCCATAGATTATTTAGATACTGCGATTGATTACTTAGCCACGGCGGTTGCGGAAATGGAAAGCGCCGCCGAATAGTGCTCTTTACAGTGCTAACAAAGCCCCGCCCCCCGGCGGGGTTTTTTTTATTTGCAATAGGTGGGATTATATGCGACTAAAGAAAGGTTTTAAATTTTCTATGGGAAGAATTAACCAATGACCAACTATTTTTTGACTGTTAAGAGTAAGAATAAAAAGACTGGACCGATTCCAGTTTCCACTACGTCGGCGGATACGTGCCCTGACGCGTGCCCCTTCAAAAATAACGGATGCTACGCCGACGGCTACCCGTTGAAAGGCCGTTGGAATGAGGTGACCGAGGGCAAGCGCGGTGGAAGCTTTAAATCTTTTCTTTCTCAAATTGCAGCGCTACCGGAAGGCCAATTGTGGCGGCATAATCAGGCGGGGGATCTACCGGGCGACGGCGTTAACATAAACCCCGACGATATGCGCGAGCTTGTATCTTCTAACTCTGGCAAGGCCGGGTTTACTTTTACTCACTATGAGCCGCACGTTGGCCATAATGCGGAAATCATCGCCGATGCTAACCGGGGCGGTTTTACTGTTAACTTGTCGGCTAATAATTTAGCCCATGCCGATAAATTAGCCGCTCTTGATATCGGCCCGGTAGCCGCCGTCTTGCCCGCCGATTTTATGGGCCGTAAGACTGAAACGCCCGAAGGCCGCCGCGTCGCGCAATGCCCCGCAACATATAAAGACACCTCTTGTAAAGAATGCGGTTTATGCGCCAAGGCTAACCGGAAGGTTATTGTCGGCTTTCCCGCTCATGGAAATAGCAAGCGCAAAGCTTCCGCCGTTGCCGCTCAATAGAAAGGTTTTTGAATATGTTCAAAACCCCATCTGCCCGCCGCCGTTTTTTAAAATGGCAATGGCGCGTTAATCGCCGCATATCGTCGGAAATGTTCCAACGCTATGAAGCTTACGTTATTCGATGCAGCGACGGCGGCGGCCAGCCTTTATTGCTTCGCGATTGGCTGTTGTGGGGCAATACAGCCGACGATTAACCCACCCCACAACGCGTCCCGAATTGCCCCGCTTTATGCGGGGCTTTTCTTTTATGCGACTATATGAGATAAAAGCCCATCTCTAACTAACTACGGGAATAGATCACATGACTGAACACCTACAAAAAATCGCGCTTGGCAATATGGGCAGCGGGGATTTGATAAAGCGCAAACCCGATGCCAAGGCCGTTTATATTATCAACTTCCGGGAAAAGCCCCGGCGAGGTAAACCCGCCCGCTATTCGATTTCCAAATATGACGATATGAACACAGAGCTTTTCTTATCCGAAGAAACGCCCGTCTATGTAGGATTTGATTTCTAGGCGATTTTAAGCCTCCTACAACCTCAAGCTTGCCCGCTAGGCTAACTACCTAGCGGGTTTTTTTTTATGCCCATCCCAGCCCCGCCTAAGGCGATTTAAAAAGAGTGAATCATGCCCCGGCCCGCCGCCCCCGCACCTTCTCAAACGTACCGCGCAACATTTTCACCGGCCCGTGATCCGTGATCCGTGATCCGTGGATCACTAGCGCCGGGCGATCAATCGTGAACACCGGGCACCGGGCACCGGGCACCGGGCACCGGGCACCGGAATCGGAATCGGAATCGCGGACGCCGGGCAGCGGAT
>Ga0222718_10005282_pt1 | contig 10513 bp, 17 predicted proteins | sample C33_27DmetaG_FD_165045 | JGI IMG/M metagenome (GOLD analysis project Ga0222718, IMG submission 165045) | Estuarine water microbial communities from San Francisco Bay, California, United States - C33_27D | ecosystem: Environmental > Aquatic > Marine > Unclassified | place: USA: California... | reverse complement strand
CCGATTGGGAGTTGCGATAGTCTCGAGACGGTCTTAATTCACGATACTTACAACCAATCAGACAATCACAATAACTAAAAGGGGATGTGGTACGGGCGAAACATCTCATGGGGAGATAGGGGTCATTCGGATTAAACGGTCCCACGCTACACTCATACTATTACTTTTCATCTTTTTCCTTTACCGACCATTCACCCCTCATGAGAGCAGAGCGACGTTCCCAGTCAGTAATCTTCACGGTCTTGGTGGGTGGGGTCACGAGAGCACCATCATTCACTACAAGGCATTCATATCCACCCACGTTGCATGCGTGTTCAAGTTCGAACCTGGATGCAAATTGGACAAAGGATGTAATCTTCATATCAGCCTCGAGGAGGGTCTTGTAACGGAAGGCATCCTCAAAGTTCCTGAAAGCTACGATATTGTTCCTGGGAATACCATCCTCATCCTGTTCAGTCACAGAATAGAGACCAGTGTCCCCATCTCGAATGAAGGCTATGACATGGAAGAGACCCTCCTTCTCAACCTTATCAAGGGGCTTACTGTTCCTCTTATCAAGGGAGTAGTACCCACAGATGGTCCGATAAATCTTCCTCCGTGTGCGTCCGATAGGGACACAGCTGAATACCATTGGTGATTTAAGAGCAAACATCTGTACTTGATTTTTTAGAATAGTGATATTTACTTAGGTGTGCCTCTCGGTAATAAGGTATTCCGGGTACATCTCACGCATCAACCTTTTTTGACGAAGATACACATTCTTTTTTTCATTGGGACACATAGACTCAGTGACAAAATTAATAGTCTTCTCTTCATGTCGAACATCCATTTGGATTGTGTACCCTGAAACCACGGTTTCATGGATTTCTACATACGCTTTAGCTGTGGGGAACAGGATGTTCTCGTTGATAGCCATCGTTTGGATATGACGACCGATCATCCCAATACGGGCTCTAGCGACACTGATCGCGGACATAGTTCTGTACTTTTCCTACGCTCCAAACGAGACTCAAGATTGCCGTGGCGTGTTTGAAAGTCTCCTTAGGTGAGTTCATTTGTTTGATTTACGAAAGTATTTGGGTTCACTTAGTTGTGATATTATCTAGAATCTTTATCATTTCCTCACAGTCCTTTAGTGCGGATTGTGTAGCACGCAAGTTCCAACGCGCAATCAATTTCAATTTCTCAATCTCCTTATTCTTAACGACGGGTTTCGGTGACCGAGTCTTCTTTTCAGATGATGCACAGACGAACACACACGAAGGTGTACAACGGGTAGCAAGCATATGGGTATAACATGGAATGTAACTTTAATTGGGTTCAGTCATAAACACCTCGACCATATGTGAATACAACATCCATTTATATAGACCGAGATTTTATTCAGTTTCTCCGTCTAAGGGTTCCAAGCCTTTGAGCGGTTGTACCCGCTGCAACTGTCTTACTGAAGTTGTTTGCCTCACGAATAACCTGATTGGCGGTTTTACGTTTGTTATCGTAACTCTTCACGAGACCATTTATCACAAAGTTAGGGAGATTCTTCTTCTTCAAGTTTTGGATCAACTTGTTACGATTTGTATTTACCCTCTTCGCAGCGGGTTGGCTGACATTGTTATTATTGTTTCTTGTGCGCTTAACACCACGTCGGTTGTTACTACTCACATTGTTATTGTTAGACACATTTCCATTGCTAGAACCAGCAACACTTGCGGCGTTGTTGACATTCATTCTACGAACATTCCCGTTGTTCACTGGTTTCCTGTTGTTCACTGGTTTCCTGTTGTTCACCGGTTTCTTATTGACAGTACCACTATTTGCTGGTTTCCTATTGCCACCAGAAATCCTTCCCACAAATCCGCGGTTGTTTGAGTTACCACCACCTTCTGTGCGGTTACTTCCAGATGAAACTTCAGTATTGGTATTACTATTACTGATAAAGTTGCTTCCAATAAACGACTCTTGTTGTTTAACACCCTTACCAATTTGTATTAAGTCCGAAACACCGTACATGACTATTTGATTACGCTGTTTGAAGGACATATCAATAAATAATCTAGGCTCTTCATTCTTCAAACTTTTAGAAAGGAAACAATACATACCGCATAAAACACCGTCTAAAGTTCCTAACACGATACGTTGATTGACAGGTTTACTGAGAACAGTTAAAATCTGCATAAAATCACCCAAAAATTTAGAAAGTTTATCCTTATCGTTAGAAGCTTTTTTGGCTTCACCGGCTGTGACACCATAAGGTACTTCATTGCCGTTTATTTTAAGATTAAACCTACCTCTTCCAGCTGTACCTAATGTGAGACGAGTTTTACCAACTGTAAAGTCGCAATCTTTCACATTGTACAACTGTGTAGACTTCAACTTGTCAGCCTTTTGCATGAGTTTAGAAAACTCTTCTGTAACACCCTTTATAGGCATAAGTCTACCTGGATCAACGCGATTAGCGAGTGTTATAATAGGTTTCAAGTAGTATCTAGTTATTTGTTTACCATTGAATGTAGTAAATGGATATTTAGCGTTTTCAATAAGCGTAGATATAGACTTGTATTCACTCTCAGAATCTATAGTGACATAAATAGGTTTGTTATCACGATTCTTTGCCGAATTAGAAAGTTTTGTGCTAACAGCGATAGTTGTTATAGGTTCTTGAACACCGAAAATGAATGGTAAATTAACTTTGATCTTGTTCTCAAACTGCGATCCGGGCCACAAACCATCTAATTTACCAACATCTTTTTTAGTTTTTTCAGTGGTTATAATTCCCAACTTTTTCATCCGCGACATCATTTCAGTGTCTTTTTTGTAAGATATAGTTTCACCTAAAAATGTCTTCACTATACTACTTTTCACAAAAGTTTCAAAGTTTGTGCCAACTGTACCATCATGACTCATATCTAACCACATGAGGAGACAGAAATTTAATTTGTCATCCGGTGTTTTAAAATTTAAAGATAAAGTATTCTTTGTCCCACCCGCCTCTCTTATATTGCCACTCACCACTTCGTACTGTTCTTCAATGGATGCAATCAGTGCATTATCATCCAATTCAAGGCGTGTAAATAAAGTAGCAGCGGCATCTCTATATATGGAGTAGAGCATGTTGTATATTTTTTCATTTTTACCTTGAGACAGACGGTCTAAAATAGCCAAAACGCGAGATTGTGCATTTTTAGGTGCCAATTCACGGATTGCCTGTGGCTGTATGTTGGTTTTACCGACTGTTTTTGGTTTAGCAGTCTTTGGCTTGGTAGTCCTTGGTCTAGCCGCAGTTCTCGCGGCTGCCACCTCTGCATTTCTATCCTGGTTATTCTGGAGTCTCCTAGGAGCTTTTGTCTCTCTCCGAGGACGAGCACTCATATCTACTATGACCTGGTATTTTTTTTGTCAGGTCATAGTATATGGTTAACAATAACGTTGAGATGACCAACGCGTGGTTGAACAACGCAAGAAATGCCGAGCAGATGGCACGGAATGAAGCTGTGAGACGGTCAAGAACCGAAGCAGCTGAAGCCAGGGCGAAGTTAAAGGCGAAGAAGGCACAAGAAGCTGCCAAAAAGGCGAACAATCAGGCGAGGGAGGCGGCTGTTGAGAGGTCGAAGGCCGAAGCTGCTGCAGCAAGAGCAGCGAGGGCTGCGGCGAGGGGTGAAACTTCAAATCGTCGTAACAAGACTAACACCGCTAACAAAGCTGCTAAGAAGGCTGCTGAGAATGCCAAAAAGGCTCAAGCAAATGCCGAAAAAGCCGTGGCGAATGCTAAGAAGGCTGAAGCAGAGGCTCTCGCCAAAAACGTACAGAATAAACTGGTAGCACTTTCGCGAAGACAAAATATAAATAAACGCGAAATGGCTAAACAGGGTAGGAAAATTTATATACAGGCTGTAAAAACTGGTCTTCTTCATCCGAATAAAGGTGCTAATACGGCGATTTCTCAGCAATTTTTATCTATGTATGACGATTTCAAGAAATTTGTCAATCAAAACTGACCGAGCTGTCCTTGCCAAGCAACTCATAGACCCATTCCCCATCGACGATTTCCTCCTCGATGAGTTTTTCCTTGAGTCGCTCCAGTTGGGGCATATTGTTCTTCAGTGTGGCGACGGTCTCATCGTAGCAGTCCCCGACGATGAGGTCAATCTCGTTATCCACGAGAGCCGAAGCCTCCTCAGACATGCTGCGGTAATCAAAAAAGTTCTGACCAAATCCATAGGTGGTCACCATCTCGCGAGCAATCTGGTACACGAGGGCATAGTCGGAGGAGGCACCCGTGGTGATCTTGTCCTTTCCATAGATGATTTGCTCCGCAGCACGACCACCGAGAGCCACCTTGATTTGGGACAAGAGGTACTCCTTCGTGTACATCGCAGAGTCAGCATTCTCCTCATTGGGTTGGAAGAAGGTGATACCACCCGCAGCACCTCGGGGAATGATGGAGACTTTGCGTACCGTATCATAGTCGGGGACGAGGACACCCATGATGGCGTGTCCAGCCTCGTGGTACGCCACGAGTTCCTTCTTGCGGAGGGAGAACTTTACATCACCCTTAGCACCCACTACAACACGCTGATAGACATTCTCCACGATGTCATTCGTGATCACACCCTCACCATCACGGACAGCGCGGATGGCACACTCGTTCATGAGGTTCGCAAGGTCAGCACCCGAGAAACCCGTGGTCTGCTTGGCGATGTTCCCAAGGTCAACATCCTCCGAGAGGTTCTTGTCCCTCGAGTGGACACCGAGGATCTTCTTACGACCCTGAACACTGGGAAGAGTAACCTGAATTTTGCGGTCGAAACGGCCTGGACGGAGGAGAGCGTCATCGAGGATGTCGATGCGGTTCGTCGCAGCGATGACCACGATACCAGTCTCATTGTCGAAACCATCCATCTCAGTGAGGAGCTGGTTGATGGTCTGTTCACGCTCATCGTTGGAAGGCATACCACCTGCCGAACGCTTCTTACCAACAGCGTCAATCTCATCGATGAAGACGATACAAGGTTGATTCTCTCGTGCCTGTTGGAAAAGTTCGCGTACGCGCTTGGCTCCAACACCTACGAACATCTCAACGAAGTTCGCGGCAGAACACTGAATGAAAGGGACGTTGGATTCACCAGCGATGGCTCGGGCGAGGAGGGTCTTCCCTGTACCTGGAGCGCCAGCGAGGAGGGCGCCACGAGGGATCTTAGCACCGCTTCCATAGTAGCGTTCAGGTTTCTTGAGGAAATCCACAATCTCTTCGAGTTCCTCCTTGGCTGAGTCAATACCCTCGACATCAGTGAATCGTGTCTCAACCTCCTGGTCCATCGTAAACTCGGTGGACTTTCCGAAGGGGTTGGGCATCCCACCACGGGCACCAAAAATGGCTCGGAGGACAGAGAAGAGGTAGATACCGAGGATCAACATGATTCCAGTTTCCGCGAAGGACATAGGAGGTCCAGACGTATCCACAAGAACCTCGGCATCACTGTCCATCAGGGTCTGCCAGAGCTGCTCCGTTTGAACGATACGAACATCACCATAGTCACCATTCTCCTCTTGGAACTGGGCGACATTCTCACTCGGCTTCACGATAACAGCGGGAAGTTCCTTATTTTTGAGACCCTTGACAAACTGACTGTAAGTCCTTGGATGATACTCAGGCTTACGCTCAGATGCGATTTTGACAGGGGGGGCTGTAAAATTATTTGCGATGCTGAACATCGTTTTATAATGATGACGTCACTTTTTTAAGCGATGTTATAAGCCAAGACATCATAAACACACTTAAAAAGTTATATGTAACATTTACATATGAATATTGTAGTTGCTCGTTATAATGAAGATGTTTCATGGACGAAAGAATTCTCGAATGTTATCATTTATAACAAGGGAGAACCTTTAGACACCTGTTATAACGAAATAAAATTAGATAACGTGGGTCGTGAAGCGCATACATATTTTAAACATATTTGTGACAATTATGATAAGTTGGGGGAGTATATATGTTTTTTACAAGGAAACCCATTTGATCATTCACCCAATATACTACAAAATTTAAAAAAATATTCAGGTGATACTATTGATATAGAATTTGAATATTTGAGTGAATGGATTATCGAGTGTTCTTTAAATAGTTGTCGCCATCACCCAGGATTACCTTTACGAAAAATATATGAACATATTTTTAAAAACAAAGGTGATGATAAACCATTTAGTTTCGGAGCTGGTGCACAATTTATCGTCTCTAAAAAACAAATATTAAAACATTCTAAGGAATTTTATTTAAATATTCTAAATCTGGTAGAAAAAGATATATGTCCAATTGAGGCGTATGTATTAGAGCGTTTTTACAAACTTATCTTTTGTACCTAGCAAATCCCATCTTTTCCATCATGTAGTACATTTGGTATGCATCCACTACACTCGGACACCTATACTCTTCTGGCATACATTCAGGAATACCTTCTTGTGAGTAGTACGCCGTCTCACTCTTGCGTTCCTCAAAGTGAGAAGGATGGTGATTTCTCAGCCACGTGAGATGTTCCGCACAAGTGTGCACCTTACCATATCTACGAGTGTACTCAAGGGTCAAAGCGATCCCAATCTCACACGCGTAGATATAGTTTTTGAGGCTTGATCCGACCCACATCGTCATGGGATGCTTGGAGTGTGCGGGACGATAGCCTCTCCGCTTCCCATCCTTCGTGTAGGGTGCGTTTTCTTGGACAAACTCTTGTTGGTTCGAAAAGAACCACGCAGTGTACAACATCTGACAAATTTCCAATTGAATCTTGACGACATGTTGGTCACAAGACATGTGTGCGATTTCAGCAGGAATCAACGAAAGAAAGAAAATATTCATTCTTGTAGTCGTCGGTGTTGTAGACACGAACTTCGACGTCTCCAAAAAAGACAGAACCGTTGGGGAGTTTCCAGATTTTCTCTTTTGTTTGTTGGTTGGCGTGATACGTCGCTTCCTTCAGGGTGTGAAAGAAGCCACGGTCGAGGATATGGTTGGCGAGGACAACGTTGGTCACAAACATATTAAGATGTTTAATTACACTTTTCGCATTCTACTTAGGTGTTATTCGTCTCCATCGGAGACATATTCTTCCACAATTTCCTCCTCATCTGGTTCGACATCTAGCTCACCTTCCTCCACTGGAACGTCATCCTCTTCCTGTTCCTGTTCAGGTTCTTCATCAATATCTTCAGTCTTCTCTTCATCCTTCTTCTTCTTTACCTTCTTGACAGGTTCCTTTTCGAAAATCTTCTCTAAAATTTTTGGAACTTTTTTGGCAAATGTAAGCTTTTTATCATGACTTTTTTTGATTTTTTCCAAAAACCCCTCGCTAAATCCATGTGACTTATACGCTTGAAGTATAACTTTAATAGGTGGGTGAACACCTTGACGATAGTACTTTTCATACATCATGGCGATCGCACAGTTTACCTTTATACGAACAATCCCACTTTTGAGTATCCGCATATTCACTTGAACACGATCACCGTAACTAAGTTCAGGTTCTTTCGTGTGTTGAGGTTCTTGATACGATGTTGCCTCTGGTAGTTCGGGTTTTACATAGGGAATACCCAGGTTTTTATGATTTTGTTCCAAAGCTTTTAGATACCTATCTTGATGATAAACAGGTTGTTTTTTGAAAATAAAATGGGTTGTTGGTGCTGAATTCAGTATGTTGTATAAAAACGTTCCTTTGCTAGGCTTGCCCACCTTGTTAGGAGGAGGACATCTAACACGCTTCGACGGGGGTTTGTACATACTCATCTTGTTTTTCGATGTGAGTATCCTCTAACTTAGGTTTCATAAAATAATCCAATTCACATCGGATCACATGAGCAGATTGTGAATTCAGGTGCGTGTAATATGGACCCCAAATTTCGATAACTTTGCGCTCCTTATCATACCAGAGGTAATCAAGTCCCAGTTTCTGTGTGAGCCAATAGAACCGTTTACCCGTACGGCCAATGAACGCGAACAGGCGATCTTCATCGTACATGGACACGTCCATTTGGGAGTAGTGGGCAGACGGGGGCGTGTACGGGGCCATCGTTCTTCTTTGCTATACTATTATCCTTTTGTTTAAGTTGGTTTCTGATGTGCTTCTGAGAGTAGACCCTTCTCTGGTTCTTCTTGTCGTTTTTAGTCACGCGTTTTTTATATTCGTCCATTATGTTTTATATAACAAAAATATCTTACTTAGGCTTCGTCTTCGTCGACCAGTGATTCATCTTCACTGTCTTCTTCATCACTTTCGGAACACTCGAATGTTTCATCTTCACTATCATCAATGAGTTCATACCCTTGAGGATGTCTGGCAAATAATTCAGTTTCTTCAAGTTCTTCTACATCATAAAATCCAGATACTGAACTTTTTGGAATCTCCTCTTCATCATCTACAAAGTCGTAAAAGTTTTGCTTGTTTCGTTCCAAGAATTGAACAATATAACTATCTTGATTTTCGAGGACTGTACGAGCGATTTGTGTCGTACCGTCTTCACATTCGACGTCGATAATCATATCTGTGTTGACTAAAATTTAAATCTTTAATAATATTAATGGATAATTTGAAAAGGTGGGGTGTACATTACATCACGAAACGGGATATGGGTCCACGTGATGCAGTGATGTTTGATATAGACGATACACTTATCTTCACAAGTGGACGTTCAAACACACCTATGATAGAACTTCTCAATGAAGCCCATAAACTGGGTTACAAGATTGTCATCATCACAGCTAGGCCTGGTATCGAAGCGACTATATATTGGACGATCCGACAACTCGAACAGTATAAAATTAATTACGATTATTTGGGGTTCACGAGTGCACAAACAAAAGATGTGATGAAAAGACGTCTACCCTATCACTTCGCACTTTCCGTCGGTGACATGCCCACCGATCTGACAGCATCGGAACATTTCCTCAACATTTCCAATTTTTCCCACAATTGAGACAACTCACATACGTTGTCATGGGTTCATCAGCCGATCTCGTCTGTAACTGATAGTACGTCGTCTTATTCGATCTACATTTATTACAGGTGAAGAACCCTTCCTGGTTTTTGATTTCGTTATTGAGATACTCTTTACGCATATCCTCGTGGATCTTTGCTTCCATTTGTTTAGCGTATGGTCCATTAGGAAACACTTGTTCTGGTCGCATCTTAAACAGATCTTCCGTCTTGATAGCCTTTGTGATCAGTCTATTCTTCAGTGTAGGACTTTCCCTGAACCACTTCTGAATAGTCAAGAACTTGTGTTTGTATATACTCGTAAACTTGTGGTTATCCCACGCGGGCACTTGGGACATTTGTACAGCCCTCTCCATGGAATGATTTAAAATACGCGTCTCGAGATTGACACATATGGTATCATCTTTTGGAATCTCGAGAAGTGTGGATAAACGTTCAAGGACAAATTCTCGCAACGGATTATTCATCTTAGTACTTACTATTTTATTAGTTTTAACCCACTTAGGGCAGGGGTAATCCTTCATAAACATCGCGACGATCGGGGGAATCGAATGCATCAGAGACGCGACGAGCGGGATTGGAATCGACGAAACCATAACGGTACGCAGGACGACCAGCATTGTACTTCTCATTAGAACGGTTCACCATCCACACCACTACGATCAACACAGCCAGAGCTAACAAGTACTGATTTTTCATTTATAATTGTCAATATTTTTTTATGACGTCATCACAAGGATGAACAAAGCAATTCTCATACATGAGACAAAAGGATGTGTGGAAGAGATACATCTCGACATATCTCCAGCAAAGAATCAGATATTTCTACTGTTGGGAGGACCCCAAACATTCATAGGACAATGGCCTGATATAGATGTGGTCATCATGAAAGCAGAAAATGCAACGACGAAAAATGACAACGAGTTACCACACCCTTTCAACAACGAAGAAGTATACGGAAAAATTCTCCTCATACGAATGGATGAAAACTCAGATCCACAAGACTTTACCATCAAAGAATACGAATCATTTTGCACCCGGAACAAACGCCTCCCCGTTTAGGACTGCATTCGCATACTTCATGCACAATTGAAAATGTACATACGCCCAATCCATTGGGTTTTCTACCGTTGGACTACCAGGTAGAGGATTGTTATTGACAATCCCAATGAGATCAATACGATCTCCGCTCACAGATTTCGCCATGACCCCACCAACCCTTTTCAACCACATGGCATGCTCTTCGTTTTTACAATCGAAACTCCTGACAAAATGTGCCATTATAGATTACTTTGGCTTCTTTTCTATAAGTAGACGTGCACTTGGGTCTGTTATCTTTGTCCACCTAGGGCGCCATATTTCTGAAATCAGGTGATCGTTATCCTTTCCGTACATTTTCCAGAAAATGTTTCTGTACAAAGCTTCCTCCTTCGTCAAAGGGGTGTTGTGCCCACGAGCCTTCATCCTCGTTTCACTGAAAAGTGTGTCATCCACGTCATCCTCGGCATACTTTTTAATTTCATCTACCC